>Ga0207771_100312_pt1 | contig 32504 bp, 38 predicted proteins | sample A23M2SouthBayCA_2_FD_187731 | JGI IMG/M metagenome (GOLD analysis project Ga0207771, IMG submission 187731) | Aerobic enrichment media microbial communities from Eden Landing Ponds, California, USA - A23 M2 (2) (SPAdes) | ecosystem: Environmental > Aquatic > Marine > Unclassified | place... | reverse complement strand
TGACCCCTTCGTGGCGGTACGGCGACGCGGGACCGACCGGGAACCACGCCGCGTCGCGGTCGTCCTCGTAGACTGCCAGTGCGTCCGGGTACCGGCCCTCGACGACGTTCATGTCGCCGCCGTGGACGTTGATCATTGCCTTGTTGACGAACGGCGACCGGGTCGGGACGTAGCTGTGTGAGTCCAGTCCCGCCCGGCCAGCGTAGGCCGCTGCCGACTGGCCGCCGCCGCCGGTCGTCGGCAGCGTCACGTCCTCGGCCCCGGACAGCGCCGCCGCCGTGACCGCCAGTGCGAGTCCACGATCGGTGACGGCACCGGTCGGATTGCGCCCCTCGTCTTTGACGAGCAGTCGGTCGATGCCGAGTTCGTCGGCCAGTGTCGGGCAGTCCGTCGCCGGCGTGCCGCCCTCGTCGATCGAGACAGTTCGCTCGCGGGCGAACGGCAGCGGCGGCACCGTCGGATCGTCTCGCTCGTCGTGGTCGTACCGGGCGACGAGGACGCCGTCACACGACGGGCAGCGCTCCTCGATCGCGTCGGCCGTGAACGTCTCGTCACAATCAGCACAGACAAAGTGGCGGAAGGCCGCGGTCGTCTCCATACCGGTCATCGGGACCGCGCTCCCTTGTGCTGTACGGTCGCCGGTCGCTCGCGTCGACGGCGGTGCCCGGCACAGGTCCCTGCTTACGACGATTCCGTCTCGGTGTCCGTGAGACAGGCCATCCGCGTCGACATGCCCGACACCGTCAGCGTGCCGTCCTGCTGGGCGACGAACCGTGTCGACGAGCTATTGCAGTCGAGTGTCGTCGTCTCCGTAGCACCGGTTTCGAGGAGCGTCGTCTCGATCTGGTAGTGCTCGGTCTGGCTGAGCGTGAGTCGTGCCGTCGCCCCGGCGTCGAGCGTGTAGCAGCCGTCGAACACCACACGCTCGTCCTGTCTGACGAGGATGCGGGCCGTTCGCTGGCGTTCCGTCGGATTTTCGACGGTCACCTCGTCCTTGCGATCGTCCTCGGACGTGGTGGCGCTGTTCACGGCGGTGGTGGTCGTCGCGCCGGTGTCGATCCGTTCGGTCACGACGCCGGGGCAGGCCATCAGCGTCGAGATCGATCCCGACGAGAGTGTGCCGTCGGTTTCGACGGTCAAAGACGTTTGGGTGACGTTACAGGTGAATCGATCGGGACCGATGGTGACCGATTCGGTAGCCTCGCTCTCGGGGCGGGTCGCGTCCACCTCGTAGGTGTCGAGATCGGTCAGGACAACGCCGACCACGGCGTCGGGTTCGAGCGCGAACTGGTCGGCGAATACGTCGTCACCGCTACGGCGGATTGTCAGCGTGACCGACCGGGTCGTCGTGGTCGAGTTCCTGACTGCGATGCGGTGGGGCCGCCGCAGTCCCGTCTCGTCGAGTGTTCCCGATCCGACCCGGCGCTCATACTCCTCGCCACTCGCCACGGGCGTCCCGTCCGGTGGCTGTTCGGTTGCCGTTTCGGTTGCTGTCTCGTCGGACGCATCGGTTCCCGTCGACGTGTCGGTCGCCTCGTCGTCGGCTGACGCAGTACCGCCGGTCGCCGACGCCTCGCCGGTCGATCCGACGGCACCGTCGTCTGTGTTGCCGATACAGCCCGCTGTCGTTGCCAGTCCGATACCGATCGTGCCGAGAAACGATCTCCGTTTCATACCATCTCTTTGGAGGGGGCTTTCCATCGTCCTATCCCAGAGTCAAACCGATCTTTGAGTCTGCGACGCTGTCGGCGTTCATCCGATCGGACACGCGCCACAGCGGACAGCATCGAACGACGACCACGCTACGAACGAGACAATCGACTGTACGTAGCGACGAGCGCGCCACCGACGCTCACTCGTGACGGCGGCGGTCTCACCGCCGGCACAGCATCGCTATCCCACCGCCGCCAACGCTCACTCGCGTTGCCGCGTGCGATTAGCGTCGTACCAACATTGCGACGCCGCCGCCCCCGCCAACGCTCATCCCCACCACGCCCCGATCGTAGTCCTCGCGTTCCATCGCGTGGGTCAGCGTCGTCGTCAGGATGCCGCCGCTGGCACCGATCGGGTGGCCCATGGCGATTGCACCGCCCAGTGGGTTCAGGCTCTCCTCGGGAATGGAGAGTTCGTCGCGGGCCAGCACGGTCTGGGCGGCGAAGGCCTCGTTGAGTTCGAAGTGGTCCACGTCACTGGGTACGAGATCGTTCCGTGAGAGGAGTGTGTCGACGGCGTCGATCAGGGAGTGTCCGAACTCCGCGGGGTCGCGGTAGGTAACGGCGTAGTCGACGACGTGAGCCATCGGACCGAGACCGGCATCGGCGGCGACCTCGGCGTCGGCCAGTAGGACTGCGCCTGCGCCGTCGGCCAGTGTCGAGGCGTTGCCGGCGGTGATCGTCCCGCCGTCACGGAAGGCCGGTGGAAGGCTCCCGAGACGTTCGAGCGAGGTGTCGGGACGGGGACCTTCGTCCTCGGTGACGAGGTGGTCGTCGGCCTCGACGGGGACGATTTCGGGGTCGAAGACGCCGTCGTCGATCGCCGCGGCAGCGTGGCGGTTGCTCCGCAGTGCGTACTCATCCTGGGCCTCGCGGCTGATCTCGTACTCCTCGACGAGGCGTTCGGTGAGTTCGCCCATGTGGGCGTCGTAGCCCAGATCCCACAGCGAGTCGAACACCATCGCGTCGACGAGGTCCGTGTCGCCGTAGCGTCGCCCGCCGCGCATCTCCCGGACGAGATACGGCGCGTTCGACATCGACTCCATCCCGCCAGCGACACACATCGTGGCGCGGCCGGCGTCGATGCGGTCGACCGCAGTCGTGATCGCGCGCAGGCCCGACCCGGAGGCTTCGTTGAGCGTCGTCGCGGCGACGCTGTCGTCGAGATCGGTCCCGACGACGACCTGTCGGGCCGGGACCTGTCCGACGCCGGCCTGCACGCTGTTGCCCAGACAGACCCAGTCGATTCGATCGGTCCCCGGACCGTTTCGGTCGAGTAATCCCTGGACGGCCGTCTGTCCGAGATCGACCGCGGTCTGCTCGGCGAGTGCGCCAAGCAGTTCACCGTGTGTGGTGCGTGCGCCGTCGACGATGACAACGTCTCCCATACAAGGAGATGATGCCCAAACAACATTACCGTTCTGCCGGGCGGCGGCGACGCGAACGTGCGCCGTGGCTTACTCGCTTGCCTCGCGCAGGTCCTCGATGTGGGTTTCGAGTCGCCGGAGTGCCGCGTCGGCGTCGTCGTAGCCACGATCGTAGTCATCATAGCAGGCGTCGGCTTCCGAGAGGAACGTCTCGACTGCATCTTCGAGGTCGGTCATACTCGCGCTTTGACGGCGACCACCGGAAAGGCTGCGGTTTGGCATCGACCCGCCAGACATTTGCGCGCCGCCGACCGATCGGCAGACGATGGATCTGACCTTCGACGACCGGGCCGTCGTCGTCGACGACACGCTCGTGCTCGCCGATCTACACGTCGGCAAGGGGTCGTCGAACCTCGAACTGCCGGTCGGCGACAGCGGGGACATGCTCGAACGACTCGCTGGCCTGCTCGACCGCCACGACCCCGCGACGGTCGTGATCGCAGGGGATCTGTTACACTCCTTCTCGACGGTGCCCCACACCGTCGCGGACACGCTCGCGGGCATCCGCCAGCGCTGTCGCGACCACGGCGCGCGCCCGGTCGTCACACCTGGGAACCACGACACTATGCTCGATTCGGTGTGGGACGGACCGACGGCGGCGGAACACGAGATCGGCGACACGGTCGTCTGCCACGGCCACGAAGCACCCGAGACCGACGCCAGTCGCTACATCGTCGGTCACGACCATCCGACGATCGAGATCGAGGGGCGACGACAGCCCTGCTATCTCGTCGGCGAAGGGGTCTACGACGGTGCCGACGTGGTGATGCTTCCGGCGTTCAATCGCCTGCTGGCCGGGGTTCGTATCAACGAGATGCGCGCGACGGAGTTCATGTCTCCAGTAATTGGGACCGTCGATCAGCTCCGCCCGCTGGTCTGGGACGACAACGAGCACGACGTGCTCGATTTTCCACCGCTGGGAGAATTTCGGCGCATGCTGTAGTCCGGGAACGGCAGATATTTGAGCGATCCCGATGGACGACCGAATATGGTTGCGACCAACGCTGCACTGGCACTCATCGCCACGACGATCGTCGCTCTCGCGCTACTGACGCTTGCGACGATGTACTACGTGCCGAAGGTGCTGTCGATCGACGATCACGACGAGGACCACGATCACGAGGGAAATGAGCAGCCGGCCGGCGGCCGCCCCGCCTAGGCCGGACGCTCCAGCGACTGTGCTCTCACGTTAGAACTCGGCCACCGTCTCGGCCGCGATCCGTCCACTTTCGAGGGCGCCCTGGATCGACGACCAGCGGGTGTAATCGCCGGCCAGTGCGACCGGGCCAGCAGGCGCATCGACGGCCGGCAGCCCCGCACGGAACCCCGGTGGCTGGGCGAACTGCGCGAAGTCGATCCGGTCGACGCCGACGAGTGCGAGGTCGCTGAAGTTCGCGCCGGGATACCACGACGCCAGCGCGGACCGCACCTCCTCGAACAGCGCGTCGTCGCTGGCGTCCTGCTGGCCGAGGAACGTCGCGCTGTACAGCGTCTGTCTGTCGGGTGCGTAGTCGGGTGCAACGTCCGACATCGGCGCGACCGAGTTCGGCCGGTCGTCGTCGGCGTTGAGAACGATCCGCTTGTTCATCGGGGGGCTGTGTCCCGAAGGTAGCGCGACGTGGACGGTCACGCAACTGCGGGCCTCGGTCGTGATCGACTCGACGCCGGTGAGGGACTTCGCCGCCTTCGGATCGGTCGCGACGACCGCGGCGTCGGCCGTCAACGACTCCCCGCCCGCCTCGACAGTCACAGTCGCCTGCTCGTCACCGTCGGGCGTCAGCGACTCGACGGCGGTCCCGGTCTCGATGGTGACGCCGGTCTCGCGGGCGCGCTCTGCGAGCTGGGCGGGGATTGCGCCCATCCCGCCGGCCGGGACCGCGGTCGCGCCCTCGCTGAGCATCTTGAAGGTGTACTCGAAGACGGCGCTGTCGGTCGACAGCGACCGGTCGAGCGTGATCCCGCCGTAGAAGGGCGCGGCGAAGGCGTCGACGAAGCTCTCGGAGAAGCCACGGTCGACCAGATACGCCTCGATCGAGGAGCCACCGCGGCGCATGATCTCTTCGACCGATCGATTGCCGAGTTCCCGCTGGAGGCGAAACACTCTCAGCTTGTCCCCGAAAGTCACTTCGCCGTTGGTGATCGTCTCCAGTGCCGCACTCGGGTTTCGCAGCGGGTCCGAGAGAACAGAGCGCGTCCCATCGCGGGCGATGGTCGCGCCGGGAGAGAACCGCCGGAGATCGAGCGCGTCGAAATCGAGTTCGCGCCGGGCCGCCGGATACGCCGAAAAGAGCACCTGAAAACCCCGATCCAGCGTGTACCCGTCGATCTCGCGTGAGCGAACCCGGCCCCCGAGTTCGTCGCGTCGTTCGAACAGCGTCACGTCCGCACCGGACTCGGCGAGGTGGCGGGCCGCGACCAGACCCGCGAGTCCCCCACCGGCGACGACGACATCCATACGCGCCCGTTCGACCGCGCCCACAAAAACGCCTCGGGACGGGTCCTCTCGACGGGTGTCAGCGACAGACAGAGTCAAAGACCCCTTTGAGCGTTACGTAACACTATAGCGGCGCACCAGAGACCACCACACATGTCCTCACTGCTGCCACTCGAACCGACGCCGCCAACGCGGGACGAGCGCGAGATCGAGCCACGGCTCGTCGACTTCGAAGACGACGACGCCGAGGAGATACTCGCGGCCGTCTCCTCGACGACGGCCCGGCGTCTCCTCGGGGCGGTCTACGACGAACCCCGGACGGCCTCCGATCTCGCGGACGAGATCGACACGTCGGTCCAGAACGTCAGCTACCACCTCGATCGGCTCTGTGACGCCGACCTGCTCGAAATCGTCGAGACGTGGTACTCCGAACAAGGCCGCGAGATGGCCGTCTACGGCCCGACCAGCGCGTCCCTCGTGCTGTACACTGGTGCACGACGAGCGAGGCCCTCGCTCGATAGCGCGTTACGGCGTGTCCTCGGTGCCACCGGTCTCGTCGGTCTCGGCAGCCTCGTCGTTCACGAGCGCTGGGTGGACCGACTGCCGACACCGATGGGTCGGGACGTGGGACCGACACCGGACCCGACGCTCGGAGAGACGCTGTCGCAGTTTGCCACCGGTCCCGGCGGGACCGTCCTCCTGCTGGGGCTGGTGACGATCTGTGCGCTGTTCGGTCTCTGGTACGTTCGGAGCTATCGGCCCACTCGAAACAATTGACAGATCGACCGCACTGCTGTCGTGGGTCGTCCACGGCCCACTCCGTGTAAAGGGGTGTCACAGCGGGATGTTGCCGTGCTTGCGTTCGGGCTGATTCTTCCGTTTGCCCTGCAGCGTCTCAAGATCGTCGATCAGGCGTGGCCGGGTGTCCTGTGGTTCGAGCACGTCGTCGACGAAGCCCCGCTCGGCGGCCGTGTAGGGGTTGGCGAAGGCGTCGCGGTACTCGTCGATCAGCTCTTGCCGGCGCGCTTCCACGTCGTCGGCCGCGTCGAGTTCGTCGTCGTAGAGGACGTTGACCGCGCCCTGTGGTCCCATGACGGCGATCTCGGCGGTCGGCCAGGCGTAGTTCACATCTGCCCCGATGTGCTTGGATGCCATCACGTCGTAGGCACCGCCGTAGGCCTTGCGCGTGATGACCGTCAACAGCGGCACTGTGGCCTCGCTGTAGGCATACAGCAGTTTCGCGCCGTGGTTGATGATCGCGTTGCGTTCCTGATCCTTTCCGGGCATGAATCCGGGCACGTCGACGAAGGTGCAGATCGGGAGATTGAACGCATCACAGAAGCGAACGAAGCGGGCGGCCTTCCGTGAGGCGTCGATGTCGAGCGTGCCGGCGTTGACGCGGGGCTGATTTCCGACGACGCCGATCGAGTGGCCGTCCAGTCGAGCGAAGCCCATCGTGATGTTGCGCGCGAAACCTTCTGCGACCTCGAAGTACGATCCCTCGTCGACGACGCCGTCGATGACCCGAACCATATCGTAGGGCTTCTGTGGTGCGTCGGGCACCACGTCGATCAGGTCCTCGTCCCGGCGCTCGCGGTCGTCCCACGGGTCGACGCGGGGCGGGTCCTCGACGTTGTTTTGCGGGAGATACGAGAGCATGTAGCGGATGTCGTCCATCGCCGCCTTCTCGTCCTCGGCGGTGAGGTGGGCGACGCCGGACTCGCTTGCGTGAGTCTGTGCGCCGCCGAGTTCGTCGAAGCCGACCTCCTCACCGGTCACCGTCTCGATCACATCGGGACCGGTGATGAACATGTGGCTGGTCCCCTCGACCATGCAGACGAAGTCCGTGATGGAGGGCGAGTACACCGCGCCGCCCGCGCAGGGCCCCATGATCGCAGAGATCTGGGGAACGACGCCGCTGGCCTGCTGATTGCGATGGAAGATGTCGGCGTAGCCCGCCAGCGAGTCGATCCCCTCCTGAATCCGCGCGCCGGCGGAGTCGTTCAGCCCGATGATCGGACAGCCGGTCTCGATGGCCTTGTCCATCACCTTACACACCTTCTGGGCGAACGCTTCGCCCAGCGAGCCGCCGAAGACGGTGAAGTCGTGGGCGAAGACGAAGAGTTTCCGCCCGTCGACCTCGCCGTAGCCCGTGACGACGCCGTCGCCCGGGACCTTCTTCTCGTCCATGTCGAAGTTCGTCGACCGGTGTTCCCGGAGCGTGTCGATCTCGACGAAGGTGTCGTCGTCGAGGAAGTAGTCGATCCGTTCGCGTGCAGTGAGTTTGCCCCGCTCGTGCTGGGACTCGATGCGCTCCTCACCGCCGCCCAGTTCCGCCTCGCGCTTGCGGTCGCGCAGGTCCTCGACGCGGTCCTCGTGGGTCACGCGACATCACCCGCCACTTCGATGCTGGTCATGACTGAGTTAGACAGCGACCGCGGGAAAAACCTTTGCGAGTGTCACATGATACCGATAGACAAACGATACTGGTCCCAATCGTCGGAGTAAAGTCGTCCTACCGCTTCCCTTCGCTCGTGAGAAACGTCACGGACCGACCGGACAACCCATTCGGTTTCGAGCCAGACTGTGAGCGCTACGTCGCGGGGTACGGGGACGCCAACGCCCACTTCCACGTGATCGGCGATCACCCCGGTATCCACGGCGGGATCGAGTCGGGCATCCCCTTCACCGACAGCGAGACCGGCGAGCGCCTCCAGCGCGCACTCGTCGCCGGCGGGCTACTCTCCGAAGCGGGCACACCGCCCGCCGTCGACAAGACGTACTTCTCGTATCTCCACATGTGCGTCGCCGACGGGACGCCAAGCGACGACGCCTATCACGATCTCGAACCGCTGTTCGACTCGGAGCTGCGAGCCATCACCGCCCACGTCCTCCTGCCGGTCGGCGAGCGAGCCACGCGCCACGTCTTCTCGATCGCGACGGCGAAATCGACCGATGACATCGACATGGACGAACTGCACGCCACGGAAGTGGTCGGTGCCGGCTGGCTCGTCTATCCGATCAAGGAACCGACCGAGTGGGACGGCGACGACGAGGACCGACTCGTGCAGGCCCTCGAAGCACTGCTCGCCTCGGACTACCGGCGCGAGGCCGATCTCGGACGCTTCCTTCCGAACGACGACCCGTATCTCGTTCGGTAGCTCGTCGTGTCGGTAGGGATCACAGCGGCGGCACGGCGGCCGGCTCGCTCCCGAGGAACATCGTCTGTACGCCGAGGGCGAGCGTGAGGACGACGCCAGCGATCACGACGAGCCGAACGGTCCAGAGCCACAGCGGGCCGAACCACGCCGCCCCGTTCATGCCCTGGCGCAGTTCGTCGAGCGCTCGCTCGCCCAGCACCCAGCCGACGAACACCATCACCAACAGGACCGAGAGGGGGAGAAACAGCTGATAGGCGAAGTTGTCGAACCACGTGAGCCACGCCGTGTCCCACGCTACGGGGAGTCCGAGCACGAACAGCCCAGCACCGATCGCTGCGGAGAGTTTGACGCGCGAGATACCGTAGTTGTCGACGGCGTAGGAGACCGTCACTTCGAGCAGACTGATCGCCGACGACAGCGCGGCGATGAGGACCACACCGAAGAAGAGCACGCCCAGCAGGCGGCCACCGGGAAGCTCGGCGAAGGCGCTCGCCATCGCGACGAAGATGGCGGACGGCCCTCCCGTGGCGGGATCGACGTTGTTCGCAAAGAGGATCGGGAAGACGACCAGTCCCGCCAGCACGCCGATGAGGGTGTTCGTGACGACGATGATACCCCCGTCGACCGCGAGGTTGTCGTCGTCGCCGATGTACGACGAGTAGGTGACCATGATCGCCATGCCCAGCGAGAGCGTGAAGAAGGCCTGCCCGACGGCGAAGGGCACGACGGTCCCGATGTTGTCCGCCAGCGCCCCGAAGTCGGGCGAGAGGAAGTAGTCGTAGCCGGCACCGCCGCCCGGAATCGTCAGCGCCCACGCGGCCAGCGCGATCATCAACACGACGATGCTCGGGACCATCACCTTCGTGGCCTTCTCGATCCCGTCTTCGATCCCGAGCGCGACGATCCCGACGACTGCCAGGATGAAGGCGGCCTGAAACGCGACCGCTTCTGGGCCGGCCGAGACGGCCCCGAAGTACTCCTTGGGTGCGTCGAAGTACGCCCCTGTGACGCTACCGGCGATGTACCGGATCACCCAGCCGCCGACGACGTTGTAGTACGAGAGAATCCAGAAACCGGTCGCCACGCCGAGCGCGCCGACGATCCGCCACTGGCGATGACCGAGCTGGGTGAACGCGTCGATGGCGTTGCGGTTGGTTCGCCGCCCGAGGACGAACTCACCGAGCAGTGCCGGGAACCCGATGAGGAACACCGCAACGAGATAGACCAGCAGGAATCCCGCGCCACCGTTGGCTGCGGTCTTGAACGGAAACTGCCAGATGTTGCCCAGTCCGACGGCACTCCCGATCGCAGCGAAGAGAAATCCCAGCCGCGATGCCCACGTTTCACGATCACTCATGGATAGCGCCCACTTCTGGAGTGACCGACAAAACTCCTTCGAGTAAAACACCCAGATTACGCGCCAGACGGCCCCACAGGCAAATATTTCGCTCGGGTCGACACGACGAGCGGCCGGCTATTCGCCGACACGTCTCGAACGTGGTCCGGTCGACGGGACATACACTTATCAGGATCGCGGGCGACATGTCATCCATGCGAAGTCGCCTCAAACGCATCCTCCGTCGGTCGAAATACGCGGCAACTGGTGCAGCAATCGGTGCAGCCCTCGGCGCGCTGTGGAGTCGGAATCTCGCGAGCACTGGTGGGGCACTCGGTGCCCTCGCTGGCGTAACGATCGCTCAGCAGCGAGATTCTGTGGATACTGTCGTCGATCAGATCAAAGAGAAGAAGCAGGCTGGTAACCAATCAGATATAGAGATTAGCTAATACGAGGTAATGCAGCAATAGAGGCGCCAATACAGTCGAAATCGGCCATCCGATTTATACCACGACGGATCGAACTGGGAGTGATGGAGCCTCGACAGTTGGCCGACGGAGTACTGGCAACGATCGTCGACGCCGCCGAGCAGGTCAGCGATGAGTTCGATCGCTGGGGTGAGCGATACGTTCGCGGTCCGGGTCTGTATTTTCTCCTCGTTGAGGGCGAAGCGTCGACGTACACCGACCCGATGGGAGCGAATCGCTGGCCGGTCGAGCAGTGTGCAAGCGTCACCGACGACTTCGATGCATTCGTCGAGACGGCGAAGGCGGTCGGGACGACCCGCGATGGCGCAGTCGTCGTCGGAACGGACGGGACCATCGACGAACAGATGGTCCGATTGCACGACCTGCGGTCGAACGACGGACGCAGTCATCCACAGGTCCAGTACGAAGACTGGATGGGGACACGGCACATGAGTGCGATCGAGGCCTCGGTCCGTTCGACCGTCGTCGCGACGGTGACACTGAGCGAGGAAGACGGCAGTGTCTCGGTGTTCGTCGATGGGACGACACGCGAGTTCGGGTGAGTGGCGCGCCGCGATGGCACCCGACGGGGACAGCGCGGAAACGCACTCCTGTCGAAGCGGGGCGACTCACGCCTCACCGTACACCGGCACGGCAGCCCCACTTGTCACTGATGCGGCGTCCGAACAGAGGAACATGATCGTCGTCGCGATGTCGGCCGGATCGACCCACTTCTCGACGTTCGCTTCCGGCATCATCTCGCGGTTCATCGGCGTGTCGATAACGCTCGGCATGACGGCGTTGGCTCGGACGACGCCCGCGTTTTCCTCGGCGATCGTCTCGGTCAGGAGCCGGACGCCGGCCTTCGTCGCCCGATAGATGCCATCGCCGGAACCGCCCTCCAGCGACGAGCGGGCAGAGATCGAGACGATCGATCCCTCCGTCTCCTGTAGATGCGGGAGGGCGTGTTTCGACGCGAGAAACATGGTCTTGAGATTCACGTCGAACAGGAAGTCGAACGTGTCCACGTCGGTTTCGTGGATTGGCTCGCCGCCGCGCCAGGTGCCGGCGACGTTACAGAGATGGTCCAGACGGCCGTGGTCGTCGACGATTGTCTCGATGGTTTCGGCGACCTCAGTTTCGTCGGTGAAATCGCCCTGATAGAAGTCGATCCGATCGGCGTCCGAAAGCAGGAAGTCCTCGCTGTCCGGCGCGACGATATCCGCCCCACAGACCGTCGCACCAGCGTCATCGAACGCTCGGGCAATCGCACCGCCCAGCGCGCCGCCGATCCCTGTGACCAGTACCACGCGGCCGTCGAAGTCGAAGTCGACCGACATGCGTGAGCACACGACACGGACAACGATAAATGTATGTCAGTGAGGACGAACGCGGTGATCGAGACGGTCGGTCGTCGCCGGGACAAAGTCCTTTCCGTCGGGGCCGCGACCGATCGCTATGGACTGTCTGGCACACCGCGGCTTCGCGGCCGTCGCACCGGAGAACACCGTCGAGGCGCTGGCCCGCGCGAGCGAGCGAGCCGAGATGGTCGAGTTCGACGTGCGCCGCTGTGGCACGGGCGAACTGGTCGTCGTCCACGACGAGACCGTCGACCGCGTCACCGACGCCAGCGGCCGCGTCGCGGAGCTGTCGCGTGCCGAACTGGCCGCCCTTTCCGTCCTCGACAGCGCAGCGGGCATCCCGACCGTCGAGGCGGTCTTGCAAGCGGTGCCCGCAGATACCGGCGTCAACGTCGAACTCAAAGCGCGCGGTCTCGCCGCCGATCTGCTCGACGTGCTGGACGACCACGGTCACGATGTCCTCGTCTCCTCGTTCGACGACGCGGTCCTGCGCGAGGTCGCCGCTATTTCGGATCTCCCGCTGGCGACTGTCTTCGCCGACGCGCCAGAGCGATGGCGTGATCGCGCGCACGATCTCGGTGCGGTCGCGGTCCACCCCAACTGGACGCTCGTCGACGAGGCGTTCGTCGACGCAGCACACGAGAGCGGTCTGGCGGTCAACTGTTGGACGGTTCGAGACGAGGCTGGGATGGAGCGTGCACGAGCGGCGAACGTGGACGGGATCATCAGCGACGATCCGCGATTCTGTCGCTCCTGAGCCAGGACCGCGACGCTGATCGCGGGCGACTGGGAGCCGACGCGGCGTTCTGTTTATCAGCAGTGAAAACTGCGCGCGAATCTATTACAAACAGCAGGCCGGACGTTCTGTCGATGAGTTCTGAGAGATCATCTCTTCTGCCCGACTTCGTCGGGGACAGCTACGCGTTGCGTCTGGGGCTTGCGCTGTCGCTCGCGGTGGTGGTCGTCATCGCCGTCGGTGCGATCGTCAGCGTGCAAGCGTCGGCCGAGCTAGAGTCCGATGTCGAGTCGGATCTGCAGGCGATGTCGGCGACACAGGCCAACCAGATCGATGCGTGGCTCTCTTCGACGCGCCAGAGCGCGCGACTGACATCGGCGTTGCCGGTGTTCGCGTCGGGATCGACGAGTGACGTACAGGCCAGACTCGACGAACTGGCGGCCAACGATCGGCTTCCGGCCGACGTGGTCGCGGTCCACTACGTCGACACGACGACGATGACGATCGAAGCCAGTTCGAACGACCGCTTCGTCGGCGTCGACGCCAGCGAGCAGGGCGCACCCTTCGCGACGGACCCGCCGTCGTTCGAGGGGGCCGACGACACGCACGTGACGCGCCCGTTCAAGGTCCCGATCGCCGATCACCCGATCATCGCCGTCCTCTCGCCGATCGAGGGGGATAGCGACCACGTTCTCGTGTTGATGACGGATCTCGAATCGAGGACGGAATCGCTCTCGAATCGCCAAAATGGCTCGTACACCACCGTCGTCGACACCGACGGAAACTACATCTCCCATCCCAATACGAGCAAGATCAACACGGCACACGCCGGCACCGTGACGATGCCTGCACCCGGCGAGAGCGGATTCACGTCGATGGGCGGGATGTTGATGGGGATGACAACGCTCGAATCGGCCGACTGGACGGTGATGGTCCACGCCGACCGCGGTGAGGCCTACGCGCTGAGTTCCCAGATCAACTCCGATCTGATCGGTCTCGTTCTGTTCGCCATCATCAATCTCGGTCTGGTGGGCGTGACGATCGGAAGCGGGACGATCGTCTCGCTGCGCCGTCTCTCGAACCGGGCCGAAGAGATGGGCGCAGGCAACCTCGATGTCGATCTGACCACCGCCCGTGGCGACGAGATCGGCTCACTGTATCAGTCACTCGACGACATGCGGTCGAACCTTCGCGAGACGATCAGCGACGCCGAGCAGGCACGTGAAGACGCGGAGGACGCCAGAAGCGAGGCCGAAGATGCGCGGGAACAGGCCGAGCGCGAGCAAGCCGAGATGGAGGCACTGACCGGCCATCTCGAACTCAAAGCCACGGAGTACAGCGAGACGCTCGCGGCCGCTGCCGACGGCGATCTCACGGTCCGGGCCGACACGGAGAGTATGAACGACGCCATGAGCGAGGTCGGTGCGGAGATCAACACCACCCTCGACGATCTCTCGGAGACGATCGCCGAGATGAAGTCGTTCGCCCAGCGCGTCCTCCAGGCCAGCGACGAGGTCGGCACCAACGCCGAACGCGTCGATCAGGCCAGCCAGCAGGTCAGTGACTCCATCCAGGAGATCTTCGCCGGAACGAACGAGCAAAGCGAGCGCCTCCAGAACGCCGCCGACGAGATGGAGACCCTCTCTGCGGCCTCCGAGCAGATGGCCGCCTCGGCACAGCAAGTCGCAGACACCTCCCAGTCGGCCGCCGAGGTCGGCGAGGACGGCCGGCGGGCCGCACAGGAGGCCATCGAGGAGATGAACAGCATCGACGCCGAGACCGAGGAGACGGTCCGGGAGATCAACGCACTGGACGACGACCTCGACGAGATCGGCGAGATCGTCTCGGTCATCACCCAGATCGTCGAGCAGACGAACATGCTCGCGCTGAACGCCTCCATCGAGGCGGCCCACGCCGACGCGGAGGGCGCGGGCTTCGCCGTGGTCGCCGACGAGATCAAGGGTCTCGCGGAGGAGACCAAAGACGCCGCCGGCGACATCGAAGAGCGTATCGAGCGCATTCAGGCACAGGCCGGCGACACCGTCGAGACGATGGAAGCCACCAGCCAGCGGATCACCGACGGCGTCGAGACGGTCGAGGAGGCCGTCAACGCCCTAGAGACCATCGTCGAGTACACCGAAGAAGTCGACTCGGGAATCCAGGAGATCGACCGCGCGACCGAAGAGCAGGCCCAGACGGCCACCGAACTCCTCCAGATGATCGACGAACTCACCGAGATCAGTCAGGAGACGGCCACCGAGGCCGACACCGTCGCCGGTGCGGCCGACGATCAGGCCGACTCGATCGGTCGGGTCTCGGACTCTGCGAGCGACCTCCGCCAGCGGGCGGACGAACTGGAGCGCGCACTCGACCGGTTCTCGGTCGAGCGGACGGCCGATACGGGAGCGCACTCGGCAGCGGCGACTGACGACGACTAATCATGAGTACGATAACCAACTGGTTCACGCTCGGCACGCTCGGTATGCTCGTCGGGACAGCGATCCTCACGTACGGATTCACGCTCGTCCCGGCAGACAAACGCACGCGATACGCGGTGCTCGTTTCGATCCCCGGCATCGCGATCGTCGCCTACGGGATCATGGCGCTCGGGATCGGCGGTCTCGATGTCGGCGGACGGACGGTCTGGGTGCCGCGATACGTCGACTGGCTGCTGACGACGCCGCTGAACGTCCTGTTCCTGGCGCTGTTTGCCGGTGCCGACCGGCGGACCACCGGCGCACTCGTCGGTCTCCAGACGCTGACGATCGTCTTCGGGATGGCAGGGGCAGTCATCGGCGGGCCACTCGGCTGGGCACTGTTCGCGCTCGGCTCGCTGGCGTTCTTGGGCGTCGGCTATCTGCTGTACGGTCCCGTCGCCGCTGCAGGACGACGGACCCACACCGAAGTCGGCGTCGGCCTGTTCGAGACGCTGCGGAACTTCGTCGTCGTCCTCTGGGCGGTCTACCCGATCATCTGGGTGCTGGGCCAGACCGGACTGGGCCTGATGGATCTGGAGACGACCGCGCTGGTCGTCGCCTACCTCGACGTGGTGACGAAAGTCGGCTTCGGCCTGCTGGCATTACACGGCGAGATCACCGTCGACGATCTCACCGGACAGGACGACGAGCGCGTCACCGGGCGCCCCCAGACGGCTGACTGAGCGCGTTCGTTCTCACGGCGCTGGGAAAATGCGGCGCTGGGAAAATGCGGCGCTGGGAAAATGCGGCGCTGGGAAAATGCGGCGCTGGCGGCCTTGCGAACCGCGAGAAAGACGGGGGCAGCGCTAGTGGATGCCCATCGCTTCGATCTGTTCTTGATACCGGTTCCGGATGGTGACTTCCGTCACCTGTGCCACGTCGGCGACCTCGCGCTGTGTCTTTTTCTCGTTACAGAGCAACGAGGCGGCGTAGATCGCCGCTGCGGCGTAGCCCGTCGGTGACTTCCCGGAGAGCAGGCCCTGCTCGGCGGTCACGTCGATGATCTCGTTGGCCTTCGACTGGACCTCCTCGCTGAGTTCGAGTTCGCTGGCGAAGCGCGGGACGTACTGCTTGGGGTCGACCGGCTCCATCTTGAGTTTGAGTTCCTGGGCGACGTAGCGATACGTGCGCCCGATCTCCTTTTGCTCGACCCGTGAAACGTCCGAGACTTCTTCGAGGCTCCGTGGGATGCCTTCCTGCCGGCAAGCGGCGTACAGACAGGAGGTGGCGACACCTTCGATCGAACGGCCACGGATGAGGTCCTCGTCCAGTGCTCGCCGGTAGATGACGGAGGCGACCTCTCGCACAGAGCGCGGGACGCCCAGTGCCGAGGCCATCCGATCGATCTCGGAGAGCGCGAACTGGAGGTTGCGCTCGCCCGCGTCCTTGGTTCGGATGCGTTCCTGCCACTTTCGCAGCCGGTGCATCTGCGATCGCTTCTTCGAGGAGATCGACCGGCCGTAGGCGTCTTTGTCCTTCCAGTCGATGGTCGTCGTCAGGCCCTTGTCGTGCATCGTCTGGGTCGTCGGGGCGCCGACGCGGGACTTGCTCTGTCGTTCTGAGTGGTTGAACGCACGCCACTCCGGGCCGCGGTCGATATTTTCATCTTCGATGACAAGTCCGCAGTCCTCGCAGATGAGTTCGCCGCTCCCGTCCGTCGATATTGCCGTCGAGTCACACTCAGGACAGGTCTGCTCGGATTCTTCCGTTTCCTGCTCCTGCGTCCCGTCGTGCTCGCGCTGGCGCGTGGGGCGCTCCATGTGTCCTTTTATGGAGAAACAATTCAGACATATAAATGTTTGCCTGGTACCACTCCATACCGGGGGGAGAGAACCCGAACCATCCCCTATACTCTATGGTTACTGTCGCCGTCGTAGGTCCCGTCCACGGTTAGTGATCTCCTACCATGCGAACTGTCGATGCTGTCGTTGCCGCTGTGTACCCGATAAAGGCTTATCTGACATGCAAACCGCATAGAGTGCATGGACGTTGCCGTACTTGGGACCACGGAAACCGGGCGCGCACTCGCGGGATGGTGCGTTCGGGCAGACATGGCCGTCCGGCTTTACGGCGATGACGCCAATGCAGTGATGGACAGTGTCGACGCGGTACAACGGCGCGCGGGCGTCGAGACGCGCGACGGGATCGACGGGACGACAGGTCTCGACGGGGCCGTGAGCGGTGCGGACGTGGTCGTCGACGCCACACAGGGCGAGACTGACGACCGGCGCGCGCTGCTGGCCGACGCCGAGGAACTGGTCGGCGACGAGGCGCTGATCGTGCTCTGTGACACGCACGACACCATCACCGCCGTCGCGGCGGGTCTCAGGCGTCCGGGGCGAGCGATCGGTCTCCACGCTGTCGCACCCGACGACAGCACGGTCGTCGAGATCGTCGTCGCCGAGCAGACGACGGCGACGACACGCGAGCGCGCGCTCTCCATGATCGAGTCCATCGATGCGACGGCCCTGGTCGTCCGCGACACGCCTGGCTTTGCGACGACACGGCTCGATCTGGTGACCATCGCCGAAGCGATCAGGATGATCGAGGAAGGCGTCGCCAGCGTGCCCGACATCGATCGCGCACTCGAACTCGGCCGCGACCATCCCGTTGGCCCACTCGGACTGGCAGACGAACTCGGTCTCGACACGGTCCTCGATGCACTACAGACGCTCGCGGCGACACTGGGCAGTCGCTTCGACCCCCCGGATCTGCTGTTCGAGAAGGTGTCGAACGGCGATCTGGGCCGCCAGAGTTCTCGGGGCTTCTACACGTGGGAGCACGGCGACCGAGCAGGACCTGCCGAGCCGAATCCGACCGTCGACGCCCGGCCCGAGCGCGCGGACGAATCATGATGGACACGGACGGCGGCAGACGGCGAGAACCGCCAGACGAGACCGAGCACGAGGAAGACGACCCCGACATGAGCGACCTGTTCGACGATCTCTCCGAACTCGAAGCGCTCGTCGATTCGCCCGAAGAGCGCGAGCGAGTCCGCGAAGCGATGCAGACCGCGAGCGAGGTTTCAGATGGCGAGCCACCGGTGTTCGGGCGCGTCATCTGGGGGTTCGACAGGGCGGACCTCTCGGAAGCCGTTCTCGGGGCGCTCCTCTTTGGCATCCCGATGGCAGTCGAAGGCGGGACCAACGAAGCCGGTGCGTTCGTCGCGACCCACCCGCTCGCCCTCGCTGTGACGTTCCTGGCCGCGATCGCCATCGTCTACGGCGTGCTCTACGTCGCAGAGATTCAGGACGTGCGGGTCGCCTACGCGATCTTCGGACTCGTCCCGCGCCGGCTCGCCGGAGTGCTCGGCTCGTCGTTCCTGACGGCGATCCTCCTCATGACGGCGTGGGGGCGTGTCGACTGGACCGACCCGTGGCTCGCGTTCTGTACCTGCAGCGTCGCGTTCGTCCCCATGGCCATCGGGGCCGCACTTGGGGACATTCTCCCGGGGAGCTGAGCGCGACACGAGATCATGTCGACACGCCACACACCGCTGGCGCATTTGACAATCGTTAAAAGCCGTGGTCGGATACCTCCGTGTATGAGCGAGAGCGATACTCAGCGAAAACGCACGCAAAAGTGCGTCTCGTGTGGCATCAACATCGCCGGCACGAACGCCGCCGCGTTCAAGTGCCCGGACTGCGGCCAGCAGATCTACCGCTGCGCCACGTGCCGCAAGCAGAGCAACCTCTACGAATGCCCCGACTGCGGGTTCCGGGGGCCATAACGATGGGGAAAGTCGCAGCCAAGATCAAGGTCATGCCCCAGAGTCCGGAGATCGACCTCGACGCGCTTCAGGACCGCCTCGAAGGCTCCCTGCCAGAGGGCGCGAAGATCAACGGTGTCGAGCGTGACGACGTGGCCTTCGGTCTCGTTGCACTCTACCCGACCGTGATCGTCCCCGACGACAGCGGTGGCACGGAAGCCGTCGAAGAGGCCTTCAAAGAGGTCGAAGGCGTCGAGTCCGTCGCCGTCGAGAACGTCGGCCGTATCTAAGCTTCGCTCGACTTTTCCGGTCACCTGCTGGTGAGCCACCGGCTTCGACAGTGTGTCACGCCGACACGCTGGCGCCGCGGGAACGCACGTTTTATTACGGCGACCGATTTATGGTTCCGCACGAATGCCTAGTTCGGATGGACCCCTCAAAGGAACGCGGAACAAGCTGAAGAACAAGCCCCGAGAGCGTGGCACCTCGCCGCCCCAGCGCGCCGTCGAGCAGTTCGAGGACGGCGACAGCGTCCACCTCAAGATCGACCCATCGGTCAACGACGGCCGATTCCACCCGCGCTTCGACGGCTCGACCGGCGTCGTCCTCGGTAAACAGGGCGAAGCCTACAAGGTCGAGATCAACGACGGCGGCAAGGACAAGACCATCATCGTCACGCCCGCACACCTCCGACGGCAGGAGTAAGGCATGACGATCTTCAAAGAGAAGGTCGACGAGGAGTATCTCACCATCGCGGAGACCAAAGAGATCCTCGAAGACATCGAAGCCGAGCGCTCGCTCGACGAAGACCGGGAGATGCGCTACGAACTCGCGCGGGCCATCGAACACGTCAATCGCTTCGCGCTGTTGACTCCCGAGGAAGCCGACGAGTTCGTCGAGCAACTGCAGGAACTCGACAAGGTCGACGAGCCGACGGCGTACAAAATCGCGAACCTGCGCCCGCTGGACCGGGACGAACTCCGGGCCGTCTTCGCACAGGAACGCTACTCGCTGTCCGGCGACGAACTCGACGACATTCTCAACGTCGTCAAACAGTACGCATAGATCGGGCGCACACTCGACCGCCGTGCCCTCCCCGACCCACGCCATTAAGTGGGCGCTAGCCATATCGACTGACATGAGCGATACCGAGAGCGGTGACGACGGTGAGCCGGCCGTCGTACTGGACTTCTTGCCCCACGGCAAAGCCGACGACGACCGGCCGCAGTACCAGAAGCAGCCGCTCGCGTACGCGATGGGCATCGAGGACTTCCGGTTGTACGAGATCGTCGTCGGTGACGACGGTGACGTGACCTTCGGAGACCGGATCGATGTCCACGACACCGACTTCGAGCGCGTCAGCATCGTCGACTACGAGGACCTGCCAAGCGGCGCGCAGTCGGAACTCGATTACGCCGTCGAGGATCTGGTCGCGGACGAGACCCAGCGTTTCGTCGACTTCTACAACGACGCCCAGCCGATCACGCTTCGGCTCCACCAGCTGAATCTGCTCCCGGGGATCGGCAAGAAACTACGGAACTCGATCCTCGACGAGCGCAAGCGCAAACCCTTCGAGAGCTTCGAGGAGATCCAAGAGCGCGTCAGCGGCCTGCACAACCCCGAAGAAGTACTCGTCGAGCGCATCCTCGAAGAGATACAGGAAGACGACCTGAAATACCGGACCTTCGCCCGGCGCGACGACGAGACATAAGACGGACTGCGATCGGCCCGGAAGTGACACCGTTTTACCGCCGTCCCTGCTACCGGGAGTAATGACTATCGACGGCAGCAGCAGCGGTGGCCCGGACGACATCCAGTTTGGGTCCCGCGACCCGGACGCACTCGTCACCCGCGCGGGGACGCGAGCGGACACCCGCAAGGACCAGCACTTCCTCGTCGACGACCGCGTCCTGGACCGCATTCCCGAGTACGCCACCGACATCGAGATGGACCTCTCACACGTCCTCGAAGTGGGTGGCGGCCCGGGTGCGCTGACCGATCGCCTGCTCGCCGTCGCCGACCGTGTGACGGTGATCGAGCGTGATCCCGACTTCGCCGGCCACCTCCGTGAGGAGTTCGCCGACGCCATCGACGCCGGCCGACTGTCGGTGATCGAGGGCGACGCGCTCGACGTCGACCTGCCCGACTTTACCGCCAGCGTCTCGAATCTCCCTTACGGCGCGTCGAGCGAGATCGCCTTTCGACTGCTCCCGCGCGGGCGGCCGCTCGTCCTGATGTTTCAAAAGGAGTTCGCCGAGCGGATGGCCGCCGACCCGGGCACCGACGAGTACGGGCGGCTCTCGGTCACGGCTGGCCACTACGCCGACGTGGAAGTCGTCGAGCACGTCCCTCCGGAGGCGTTTGCCCCCCAGCCACGCGTCGACAGCGCCATCGTTCGAATCGAGCCGCGCGACCCCGACTACTCCGTGCCCGACGACGACTTCTTCATGGACTTCCTCAAGGGCGTGTTCACGCAGCGCCGGAAGACGATGCGCAACGCCGTCCGCAACACCGCCCACATCACGAAACTGGGCGACCCCGACGCTGTCGTCGACGCCGCCGACGAGGAGCTGATGGGAAAGCGAGCGGGGAAGCTCCCACCGGCGACGTTCGCCGAACTGGCGACGCTGGCCTACGAGGTCGGCGAGCCGGGTGAGTACTGAGATGGCTGGCGAGGATGCGGGAGACCCAGACGAGGGAGACAGCGGCCGCCCCGCGCTGGCCGACCAGCGCGACACGCCGATGGTGTACCAGCCAGCGGAAGATTCGGACCTGCTCGCCCGCACAGCGCGGGAATCCGCGACGGCGGGCGAGCGCGCGCTCGACGTGGGGACCGGATCGGGCTACGTCGCCGAGATGCTGGCCGACGCCGGCGTCGACATCGTTGCCGCCGATCTGAACCCTGAAGCGTGTCGGCAGGCCGCCGAGCGCGGCGTGCCGGTCGTGCGGGCAGATCTGCTCGATCCCTTCGCCGACGACGCCTTCGATCTGGTGACGTTCAATCCGCCCTATCTGCCGACCGACCCGGACAAGGAGTGGGACGACTGGATGGAACACGCCCTGTCGGGGGGCGAGGACGGCCGCCGACTCGTCGATCCGTTCCTCGACGAGGTGGCGCGCGTGCTGGCTCCCGATGGACGGATCTTCTTGCTCATCAGCAGCCTCACCGGCGTCGGCGACGTGCAACGGTACGCCCACGACAGGGGGCTGGCTGGCAAGATCGTCGCCGACGAGAAACATCCCTACGAGCGACTGGTCGTGATCCGATTCGAATCGCAAGAATAACGTCGACCACCGCGAGGCGAGTCACGAGCGCAGATTGGTGACCGCCATTACGTCCTGCAAGGCGCTCGTCTCGAAATCCGCGTCTGCGACGACGAGTTTGTCACCCGTCGAGCGAGCTGTCGCTGCGATCATCGTGTCACGTGGCGCGAGCGTCTCACCGCGACTCTGGAGGTCGGTCTGGAGCCGAGCAGCTTCGAGCGCGATCCGGTCGTCGAAATCAAGCGCCTGAATCCGACCGAACGAGCGCCGGCACGCCATCACGTCCGGCTCATCGGGTCCAAAGACCTCCCCCTCTAGCACTTCGTAGACACAGATGCTCGACGTGAGCAGCGTCTCTTGCTCGTCCACGAACGAGACGACGGGGTCGACACCGCTCAGATAGTCGATGATGACCGACGTGTCGACGAAGGTCATCGACGACCGAAACTCTCGCGTGACTCTTTGAGCCGTTCACGGGCGGCCTCGGCCTGTTCGTCGCTCCAGATGCCGGGATTCATCTGTTCACCCTGTCGTGCGATCCGTGCCAGTAGCTCGTCAAACGTCTCGTCATCGCGTTTCAGCCTCGTCAGTAGCTGTTTGGTCTCGTCCGAGACACGGATCGTAGTGCTCATACGTATACATCGTGTATACGAGACTGTAGCTTTTGGGGTAAGTATCGGTCACATCCAACAGCGGTCTCCGGCCTGTGATTACCGACAGTCATTTTCTGAGATAGGAAATATTAAAGCCCGTCATTTCTTAGCCCAATGTAATGACACAGGTAGTCTCCACGACACCCGGTCTGTTCCCGCTCCCGGACTGGGCGAAAGACGAGCTGTCTCGACTGAAAGGCCACCAAAAATCGGACCTCATCAGCGGCGACGAGGGACCGGAGATCGTCGACGCCTACGAGCGCGCTCGCGAGGAGGTCGTCGGCGTGCAGGACGACGCCGGTCTCGACCTCGTCACCGAGGGGCAACTGCGCTGGGACGACATGATCGCCCACCCGCTCGCGGTCGCCGACGCCGTCGAGACCCGTGGGATCGTCCGCTACTACAACAACAACAACTTCTATCGGGAGCCGGTCGTCACCGGCGACCTCGAAGCCAGCGGCGACGTCGCTGCCGAACTCGACGCCGCGGCCGGACTGACCGACTCGGATCTGCAGGCGGTCCTGCCCGGTCCGTACTCGCTCGCGGACCTCGCGACCGACGAGCACTATGGCGACGAAGCCGCGTTCCTCGCCGCCGTCGCCGACTTTCTCGCGGCAGAGGCCGAGCAGTTCCCCGACGTGGACACGCTGTTCCTGCTGGAGCCGTCGCTCGTCGAGAACGCACCCGGCGAAGGTGCAGACGAGCGCGCCAGCGAAGCAATCGACACCGTCGCCTCGGCCATCGACGCGGACGTCGTCGCCCACACCTACTGGGGTTCGATCGACGAGAAAGTCTATGCTCACCTGATGGACGCAGATGTCGACGCCATCGGCTTCGATCTCATCGCCGACCACGAGCAGACCGTCTACAACGTCCAGGAGTACGGCACCAAGGGCGACGTGGCACTCGGGCTGGTCGACGGCCAGAACACGCTCGTCGAGACACCTGAGAAGATCCGCGAGCGCGTCGAGTGGTTCGTCGAGCAGACCGACGGCGACTATGGCACCGTCTATGCCACCGCCAACACCGAGCTGTTCTACCTCCCACAGAACAAGTTCGAGGCGAAGGTCGAAGCACTCGCCGAAGCCGCCGCGATCGAGGAGGTGGAAGCATGACGGGTCCCCGAGAGCAGTTCCGCCCCGAGGGCCACGAGAACGAGCACTTCCTGCTGACCAGCGTCGTCGGCTCTTACCCGAAGCCAAAGTGGCACGACCGCGCCAAGGAGCTGTTCGAGGACCCCGACGCTGACTTCGGCGAGACAGAGTGGGCAGAGTCCAAGGACGACGCCGCCAAGCTCATCACCGAGGAACACGAGGAGTGCGGTCTCGACACCGTCTGTGACGGCGAGATGCGCCGCAACGAGATGGTCGAGTACTTCGCCGAACTGATCGACGGCTACGAGTTCAACGGCCGCGTGAAAGTGTGGGGGCACAACTACTTCGACAAGCCCTCGATCGAAAGCGAAGTCGAATACGGCGAAGAGTGGCTCGTCGACGAATACAAGTTCGCCGCGTCGGTCGCCTCCCGACCGGTCAAAGTCCCGATCACCGGTCCCTACACGCTCGCTCGCTGGGCGTTCAACGAGGCCTACGAGACCACGGAAGATGCGACCTACGCGCTCGCCGACCTCGTCAACGAGGAGATCGAACGCCTCGTCGATGCCGGTGCGAAGTACATCCAGATCGACGAGCCAGCACTCGCCCAGTACGAGGACGACCACGCCATCGTCGGCGAGGCCCTCGAACGCATCGTCGACGGCATCCCCGAAGACGTGCGCATCGGTCTGCACGTCTGCTATGGCGACTACTCCCGCATCTACCCCGAGATGCTCGACTATCCGGTCCACGAGTACGATCTCGAACTCGCCAACGGCGACTACGAACAGCTCGACGTGTTCAAGAACGACGAGTTCACGAAGGACTTCGCAATGGGCGTCGTCGACGCCCACGTCGCCGAGGTCGAGTCCGTCGAGGAGATCAAAGCGAACATCAAGAAAGGGCTGGAAGTCGTCCCGCCGGAACAGCTGACCGTCTCGCCCGACTGTGGGATCAAGCTCCTGCCCCGTGAGGTCGCCTACGGCAAGATGGAAAACATGGTTCAGGCCGCCCGCGAGATCGAGGCCGAACTCGACGCCGGTGAGATCGACGTTGTCGCCGGTGCGCCGGCCAGCGCCGACGACTGATCGGGACGGCCACGCCGCGATTCGCTCGCTGTCGGTATTTTTCTGCGTCGCCTTCGAGCGCCGGGAAAGAGTTTTGACCCCGCCGCGAGCATGTCAATCTGAATGACAGTGACAACACGCGACCAGCAGCGCCGCGCGGAACTGTACCTTCGTGGCGACACATATGGGACCTACGACGCACAGCAAGCGGTGTTACGTCGGATCGACTGCCTCGAAGACGCCGACGTGCTCGACGAGTCGGCGGTGGCTGGCGAGTGGCAGCGCATCCGAACGATGGACGAGGACCGCCGAGACGGTGCGCTGGCGACCTACAACGAGTTCGGCGAGTGGGCAGCGCGAAACGGCTACTCGCTCGAACCGGCGTTCGAACAGCGCACGCGGAGCTACGTCGGGCTGAACCGCGTCGACGACGTGGTCGTGTTCCCGGTGGTCTCGCTGGCGATCTACGAAGGGGCGTCCCTGCAAGCGGTCTTCCCCTGCTCGGACGAGGAGCGCAATTATCGCGTCCTCGACTGTCTCGATGCGATCGAGCACGGGACTGTGGACTGGCTCGCACAGTTCGACGCCATCACCGTCGACCGGACCGAGCCGTTGCTCGAATCCGGTCTCGAAGCCTGAACGGCCACGCACGACGATCTGTCGATTGCTTTCGCGCCAGCGATCGTTGGTGATCCGTCGGTCTGACCATCGTTCAACGCGCGTCGTCACATCGGTCGGGACCGCCCTTTTCGCCGTCGCGCTCGAACCCGGCGTATGGAGATCACACAGATTCTCCGATCGCCACAGGCGAAGCAACTGAGTGCCATCTCGATGCTCGTCGAAGCGGGACTGGCACTGCGTCGCGGGAACGAGAAGATCGCAGCGATGCTGGCCGGTGCCGCATTCGTCGCCTACCAGTGGAGTGGCGTCGGATTCGCGATCGAACTTCTCATTCGATTCTACCAGTGGGCGCGCTGAACGGTCGGAGATGGGACGTGGCGGTCGCCGTGCGCTGGCCTGCGTGTTTATTGCTGGCGAGTCACAAGATCGTGTATGGACGACGACGTGTTGGACCCGACAGTCGCCGCTGTCGCCACGGAGATCGAGACGATGGAGACGCGGGGGGCAGCACCGATCGCAGACGCCGCGGCCTCGGCCTTGCGGGCGCAGGCCCGCGAGAGCGATGCGGCGACGACGGCCGAGTTCCGTGAAGAGATGCGTCACACGGCCCGGTACCTGCTGGACACGCGGCCGACGGCGGTGAGTCTGCCGAACGCGCTGCGGTACGTCCTCCGGCGGATGGACGGCGACAGCGTCCCCGCGTTGCGCCGATCGGTCGAGGCGGGGGCGACGGCCTTCTGCGAGCAACTGGAGCGCGCACAGGACGATCTCGGCGAGATCGGTGCGAACCGACTTCGCGACGGGGATCGAGTGATGACCCACTGTCACTCGACGGACGCCGTCGCCTGTATCGAAGCCGCAGTCGAGCAAGGAAAGGACCTGACCGCAGTCGTCAAAGAGACACGACCACGTGAACAGGGCCACATCACGGCTCGCGAGCTTCGGGAACTCGGCGTGCCGGTGACGCTGATCGTCGACAGTGCGGCGCGACGCTACCTCGACGACGTGGATCACGTGCTCGTCGGTGCTGACGCCATCGCCGCGGACGGGAGCGTGATAAACAAGATCGGCACCTCCGGGCTGGCGGTCAACGCCCGCGAGCGCGGGACGGCGGTGATGGTCGCAGCCCAGACGATCAAGCTCCACCCGGACACGATGACGGGCCACACCGTCGACATCGAGATGCGCGACGAATCGGAGGTGATCGCCGACGACGAACGCGCCGAGATCGGCGAGATCAGCGTCGAGAATCCGGCGTTCGACGTGACGCCGCCACGCCACGTCGACGCCATCGTCACCGAGCACGGCCAGTTCCCGCCCGAGAGCATCGTCACGCTGATGCGGGAACTGTTCGGCGAGGGGACGCGTGAACCGTGGGCAGAGCCACTGTTTACCGAGAAGGATTGAGAGAGCAGGACTACCGAGCGATCGAATCTGGACCCACACTGGCGTTCGGTTCCTGTGTATCGGTCCCTGCCCGAATGAGATACGCAGCCATTACCGGACCGGACACGGTTTTACCAGAGGGCTGTAGTGTTGATCGACCTGATATTCCGTAGCCGGTTTTATCTAATAAGTAAGAATATACGAATTAGTAACAAGATGATGCCAGCGGAGAGCGCTCCAATTATAAGAGACACACTAGTGGTGAACTCATCAAGCGGTGGTTCTTTGATTGACTGAACGAAAAGCGCGATTCCCGCGACGAGTATCAGTATTCCTAGTCCGATCTCAGGCGTCAGTTCTATTCCCCGTTCGAGATACTGCCGGACGATCATCAGGACGCCTGTCGAAACAAGCAATGTGCCAATCACTGATGACGGATTCATTTGCAATATAACCAATACCCCTTCGACACAAATGCATTCATCAATCAGGTCCGCACAGCCCCTCTACGGGATACATCGTGATTCGGTAGAAGTAGAATCACCGACCGTAACAATTGGACCGAATGACATACCGATCGCACTGTCGCCGTGCGGTCGAGTGTGCAGTGACTCCCAATGGCTACGATAGCCCCAAGCGTATTTATCCACGCCCGACAGACAGCGACGTAATGGCGAGAGTGCTGTGTGCCGGCCACGTCAACTGGGACGTGACCCTCCAGGTCGACCGGCTGCCGGACCCCGACGGGGAGGCCCAGATCGTCGAGCAGTGCCAGTCCGGGGGCGGCAGTGCGTCGAACACCGCCGTCGTGCTCGCCGGTCTCGACGTGGACACGTCGCTGCTGGGGAGCGTCGGTGCCGACGAACACGGCTGGCTCGTGCGTCGCGAACTCGACGACGCGGGTGTCGACACTGCACTCGTCGAGTCGGAGCGCCCGACGGCGGTCAAGTACCTCGTCGTCGACGAGGACGGCGAGGTGATGGTCCTTGGTAACGACGGCGCGAACGAGGCGTTCGAGGCCGAGACCGTCGATACCGGGACGCTCGACGACGCCAAGCAGGTCCATCTGACGAGCCAGCGACCGGCCACCGCGACCGCGCTGGCCCGTCGGGCGAGCGAGGCAGGCTGTCTGGTGAGTTTCGACCCCGGCCGCAGGCTGGACGAGCGGGCCTACGAGCCAGTGCTCGAACACACAGATCTCCTGTTCGTCAACGACCGAGAGGCCGATCTCGCTGCCGACGCGGGCTTGCTCGACGGCGTCGAGCGCGTCGTCGTCAAGCACGGTGCAGGTGGTGCGACGGTGCAGACCGACTCCGGGACGACGGCCCATCCCGGCTTCGCCGTCGATCCCGTCGACACGACCGGGGCCGGTGACGCGTTCGCGGCGGGGTTTATCGCGGCGAGTCTCGTCGGTGGGGACGAGTACGCACTGGCGGTCGCCAACGCCTGCGGCGCGCTGGCGGCCCGGACGACGGGCGCACGCCTCGCCGCCGAGTGGCGCGACATCGAAGCGCTGCTCGACATCGGACCGAATCGGTGACGCTCAGGTCAGGGCTGGGGAAGTTCGGCGAGCAAGCGCTCGAATGCCTCGCGATACTGAGCTTCGGCCCGTGCCCGCGCTAGCCCCGAGTCCTCTGGAAACGCACCGTCGAATCCACCCATCCGCCACAGCAGCGTCGAGAGCTGGTAGATCGGTCGTCGCCGTCTGTACTCCTCGTCGAAGGCGAACTGTCGTTCGTCGCGGTAGCCCGAATAGAGCGCGTCACGCAGCCGATCACGGACATCCGGGTTCTGGAACGACGAGTCGATAAAGAGGAACTCCGTCTGTGCGAGGTGGTACTCCGGGAGTGCCGCCAGCACGTCCTGCCAGTCCAGAACGGCCGTGATCGGCGCGTCGCGTTCGAGATCGAACAGGAGATTCGCCGGCCGGAAGTCGTCGTGGACCAGCCGTGGCACGCCCTCTTCTGTGACGAGCGACAATGCCGGATCGAGGGTGCGCTCGGCCCGGTCGCGGAGGTCTGCAAAGGGAGTCCGAGCGAGTCCGTCGAGATGACTGTGCGTGAGCTGTTCGAAGTACTCCCGCCAGCTGCCCGTCAGGTCCCGGACGATGATACGGTCGTCCCAGAGATCGAGCCAGCCGAAGGCCTCGAAAGCGATCCCGGAGTGGAGATCACCGAGGATTCGACCGGCCTGCTGAACCACGCGCTCGCGGTCGTTCATCGAGAGCGAGGCGTAGTGCTCGGCGAGGTTGTCCCCTTCGAGGCGTGCCGTGACGAAATACGGCGGCACGTCCAGGTCGGGATCGTCCGTGAACACGAGGATGTCGGGCACCGGCAGATCGGTCCGCTTTGCGACGTAGTCGTGAAGCTTCGGTTCGACGGCGAACGACTCCATGTCGGTCGGTTCGAACTTCACGACGACCTCGTAATTCTGGCCGGCGTGTTCCAGTGTCACCATGTACACGTCGCTCTGGTGGCCGCCACCGGGAATCTCGAACGTGAAGTCGGTGTAGTCCGGCCCGGACTCTTCGAGGACCGCTTCGATGTTGGTGACGGGCGTCGACACGGCGACGTGTATGACGGGGGCAGGCAAAAATCTGTTAGTTTCGGCAGGTCCACCACGTCGCCTCCCGAGACCGTCGGCTGAAGCGGTCTTACCGCGGCGTCTCAGTTCCCCACTTGTCCAGTGCCGTCGCGAGGGCCGGCTCCTCGGCCGCGGCGTCCTCGATTGTCCGTCCGCTGGCGGCCGCTTCGACGGCCGCGCGCAGTGCCTTCGCCCCCGCGTGGGTCCCATCGGGGTGGCCGTGGACGCCCCCACCGGCCTGCACGCCGATGTTGGTCCCACACCGGTCGACCAGTTCCGGGACGAGACCGGGATGCAAACCGCCGGAGGCCATCGGCAGCACGTCTCGCAGGCCGTACAGATCCGAGTAGAGCCACTCGTTGATGCCGACGGTGTCCTCGTTTGCGAGTTTGCCCAGATCGGCGGTGCCGGTGTGGATCTGGTCGACGCCACAGAGCCGTGCGACCTGTGCGATCACCCGCATCGAGATGCCATGCGAGGGCAGGCGGTCGAACCCGGCGTGCATCGCGCGATGGGCGTGGATCGCCAGCCCGTGTCTCTCACAGCGCTCGCGGACCTGCTGGACGGCCGCCCAGCCACACGTGACGACATCGACCATGACGTACTCACAGCCGTGTTCGGCGGCCAGATCGACCCGTTCGAGCATCTCCGTCCCGCCGGCGGTGACGTTCAGCAGATAGCTCTTCGTCTCGCCGGTCTCGTCTTCGGCCCGATCACGCTGATCGAGACTCTCGGTCAGACGGTCCTCGAAGGGATTGAACGCCTGATCGGTGAGGTTCTCGTCGTCTTTGAGCAGGTCCAGGCCGCCCGTCCAGGCTTCGTAGCCGATCTGGGCGTGTTGCTCGGTCGACAGCCCGACCTTCGGCTTCGGTACTGTCGCCGTGATCGGCCGATCCCCGGCGTCGAAGATGTCGGATCGAACGCTCGTCCCGAACTGTGGTCCGGCAAAGGAGGTCGCCAGCGGTGCGGGCCACTCACAGTCGAGCAGTCGGATGCGGTCGACGGCTTTCATGCCGAGGATGTTGCCGGCGATACAGGACAGCACCTGTGGCATGTTGCCGTGCTCGAAGAGGTCGTCGGGGTAGGCAACCGTCACGCGGTACCCCTCGCGGTCGCCCACCGTCGCCGACTCGATCCCGCAGGCCGTCGCCGAGAGGTCCGTTATCCCACCCTCGACCTGCAACTCCGCCCACGTCCCGTTCGAGGACTCGCTCGCGACCCGACTGGCCGCCGACTCCGCGTCCTGATCGCCCGCCGGCTCGACGTAAAACGTACAGACCAGATCGCTGGCAGTCGGCTCGTAGGACAGATCGAGGAAGTCTTCGTAGGTTATGCCAACCATGCACACAGAGCTACGTCGTCTGGCGGTATAAAGGTGCCAGTGGGGTGACCGGTCGCGGATCGGTCAGGACGACTGACCGACGCCAAAGTACGACGGTGGACGTGCAGACGCAGTGGTTCAACGTCGATTTTCACCAGCACGCCGACCACGCCCGCTCCGTTGACAATCGTGGACTGTGTGGGGATTTAACACAGCACCGCCCGATCTGTGGGTATGACCGATCAGTTCAGCGTCGACGGCGACGTCGCCCTCGTGACTGGCGCATCGCGGGGGATCGGACGGGTGACCGCCGAGCGCTTCGCCGCCGACGGCGTCGACGTGGTCATCTGCTCACGTGACGAGACAGAGATCGAGTCGACCGCAGACGAGATCACCAACGAGTATCCCGCTGCTGCCGTGGGTGTCGAGTGTGACGTGCGCGAGCGCGACGCCGTCGAGGCGGTCGTCGACGCCGCACGCGAGGCGTTCGGCGGGCTGGACGTGCTCGTCAACAACGCCGGGGCCTCCTTCATGGCCGGCTTCACGGACATCTCGGCAAACGGCTGGCAGTCGGTCGTCGACGTGAACCTCACCGGGACCTACAACTGCACGCAGGCAGCGGCCGACGAACTCGCCGACGGCGGCGGCAGCGTCGTCAACGTCGCCAGTGCCGCCGGCCATCAGGGCGCGCCGTACATGAGCCACTACGCGGCCGCCAAGGCGGCGGTGATCAACCTCACGAAGACACTGGGCTACGAGTGGGCCGGCGACGGCGTGCGGGTCAACTGCGTCGCGCCGGGCTACGTCGCGACACCGGGACTGGCGACCCAGATGGGGATCGAAGCCGAACAGGTCGAGCGCGAGGACCCGGACAGAAACGTCGGTACGAGCGCCGAGATCGCCGACGTGATCCAGTTCCTGACCAGCGAGGCCGCGAGCTTTCTGACCGGCGAGACGATCACGCCCCACGGCGTGCCGGCGATCGAAGAGACACCAGAACTATGACACAACAACGAGACGTATTCCTGCCAGTCGCAGCACAGCCAAGCGTCGACACGCTGGTCGAGATGAGCCAACGCGCCGAGTCACTCGGCTACGACCGGGTATGGCTCCCGGAAACGTGGGGTCGGGACGCGGTGACGACGCTGACCAGCATCGCCGAACACACCGACGAGATCGGCATCGGCACCTCGATCATGAACGTCTACTCGCGGTCGCCGGCACTGATCGGCCAGACCGCGGCGACCTTACAGGAAGTGTCGGATGGTCGCCTCCGCCTCGGTCTCGGCCCGTCGGGACCGATCGTCATCGAGGGGTGGCACGGCGTCGACTTCCAGCGCCCACTTCGCTACACCCGCGAGACCATCGATATCGTCAAGGCCGTGCTGTCGGGCGAGACCGTCGACTACGACGGCGACATCTTCCAGCTTTCGGGCTTTCGACTGCGGTGTGATCCGCCCGAGCCAGTGCCCGGTATCGACGCCGGCGGACTGGGACCGAAGTCCGTCGAACTGGCGGGGCGCTTCGGTGACGGCTGGCACGCCCTGATGGTGACGCGCGAGGGGTTACAGGATCGCCTCGAAGACTTCGAGCGCGGTGGCGACCTCGGCGACCGTGACCGCAGCGAGCAGCGGGTCACGCTGTCGCTGCCCTGCTGTGCGCTTGCCGACGGCGACGAAGCCCGCCGGCTGGCAC
>Ga0207771_100310_pt1 | contig 32650 bp, 33 predicted proteins | sample A23M2SouthBayCA_2_FD_187731 | JGI IMG/M metagenome (GOLD analysis project Ga0207771, IMG submission 187731) | Aerobic enrichment media microbial communities from Eden Landing Ponds, California, USA - A23 M2 (2) (SPAdes) | ecosystem: Environmental > Aquatic > Marine > Unclassified | place... | reverse complement strand
GAGCAGGTCGCGAACCCGTTCGACTGCCGATTCGCCGTCCTCGAACCGGCGTTCGACCGCGTAGCCCGCCGCGACCTCCGGAAGGCCCAGACCCGCCCGCCAGGCCGTCTCCGGTGCCATCGGCTCGCGCCCCTGGAAATACGCCTCGTCCAGTTGCACGAACCCCTCGGAACGGAGCGCCACCGGGAGTCTGTCGCCGGTCAGCGACGGGAACGCCGGGTCGCTGGCGCTCGTACCGAGTCGGTCCCCCGCCGGCGTCGCGTCGGCGTCGACCGATTCGAAGACGCCTCGCGCCCACGCGACCGCATCGGCGTCGTCGGTGTGGACGAAGCCGGTCACGTCGCCGTCCTCGTACGCCACGACCGTCGCCGTCGGGTCTTCCGCCCCCGTCACCACGATCCCGAAGGGGGGCAGGTCGGCCGTCCGGGCGGTAAAGCCGTCTGTCGCTGCGAGGTCTCCCATCAGTTCGGGGAACTCGTCGGCCGACCGGTCGAGGACGTCCTCGGGGAGCACGACCGTCGCGTCCAGTTCCGCGCGGACGACTTGCGCGTGCCAGAGACGGACGTGTCGCGAGTCCGCGACCGCCGGGAGGGCCGCGCGATACCGGTCGGCCGACCGCAGACGTTCGGCGAGGACCTCCACGACTCCTCGGCCGGCCTCCCCGGTCTCGACACAGGCACCTGTGACGACCGACTCGGGGACCTCGTACGCTCTCGGGACGGCTTCGATGACGTCACTCGCCGCGAAGATGTCTCGCTGGACGTCGCGAAACGTCCGGTAGCGTTCTGCCGCCAGCCGCCCTGCCTGCGTGGCCACCCAGCCCCGCGTCTCGCGGCGGACCAGTTTCGCGTCTTCGAGTTCCCGTACCGCGCGGTCGACCGTCGACCGCGAGTGGTCGAGGTCCTCGACCAGTTCCGGCTTGCCGACGGGCTCGCCGGTGAGTGCTTCGAGGAAGTCGAACCGACGTGCGACCAGCTCGACCCCGTCGTCTACCCCCGTCGTGTCCATGCCAGACCGATTGCACGTCTGTCACTTAACTTCTGGGGACATCACACTGGCGGGTGCTCCGAGGTGTGTACCCGACCACTTGTTCCCGGTCACTGACTGCTGTGTAGTCGGACGACGAGCGCTTTGGCGGGTGGGTCGCGTTGCTTGTTCACCGGAAAATAGCCGAAAAACTCCCTGTAGTCGCTTGCGAGCGTTTGCGTCCTCGTCCGCGGCTTACGCCGCGGCCTCGTCCGCAAACACACCGTCAGACTCGCAAAACTCGTCTGACGAGCCGTCGCGGACTACGCTGCCGCTTCGTCCGCAAACACACCGAAAAGACTCACTCTGTTCGTCTTTTCGAGCCTTCGCCTCGAAGCGACCTACGCGGTCGCTTCTTCGGCGAAGACGTCGTCGTACTCGCCGGCGTCGATCAGTTCTTTGAACTCGCGCGGGTCGTTGCCCTCGATGGTGACGCCCAGCGAGGTGCAGGTGCCGACGACTTCCTTCGAGGCGTTCTTCAGGTCGTAGGCCAGCAGGTCGGAGTGTTTCTGCTCGGCGATCTGCTTGACCTGCTCGACGGTGAGGTCGGCCACGAAGGTCTCCTGGGGTTCGCCACTGCCCGTCTCGAACCCGGCCTCGTCTTTGATCAACTCGGCCGTCGGCGGGACACCGACGTCGATCGAGAACGACCCGTCGTCGTCGTACTCGACGGTGACGGGGACTTCCGTCCCGTCGAAGGCCTCGGTCTGGTCGTTGATCTCCTGGACGACCGCCTGCACGTCGACCGGCGTCGGGCCGAGTTCCGGACCGAGCGGCGGACCGGGGGTGGCGTTGCCGCCGGGGACGAGCACTTCGATAGTTCCAGCCATACCTATCGGAATCAGCGGCGCGTGTTTAAGAATTGCTTTTCCCGGGCGCCGTGTGGACCGCCGCCACACCGCCTCACCCACGCCTCCCCCGGCAGCAGACTGACCGTTCCGGCACACTCTCTCACTGGAACCCAACAGGTTGGGTGAGTGTTTGTTACATACTGAAATATATTTTCTCCTGTGTGAACATACTCTGTCGGTTGTCGAGGCGGCCCGTGGGTTCCGTGGCCGTTCCGGGGCGAGTCGCGCTGGGCCTGGGTCGTTCCTCCAGCGTTCTCTCGGTACACGCGCTGTCGCTGTTTCGGTCGAAATCGACAGTTACAGTCGCTTTAGAGCTGTTACTACTAGAGTAAAAATTACCCATTAACTATATTAGTCCTCATTCCATACACTAGGATGCGAACCAGGATGGTCGTCACAGGACCGTCTCACTCACCATGACAAGCACTGACTGGAGCGTACGGACGCAGACGAGCAGCCCGGTCGAGCGGGAGGAACAGACCGAAGAGGAGACCGAGGAGGGCCACTGCCCGGAGTGTGGTGCGGCGGGCGTCACCGACGAGAAACACGGCGAGACCGTCTGCGAGGAGTGTGGCGTCGTCTTCGAGGAGGGCCACGTCGACCGCGGGCCGGAGTGGCGCTCGTTCGACCCCAGCGAGAAGGCAGAAAAGAGCCGCGTCGGCTCGCCGACGACGGAGATGCTCCACGACAAGGGGCTCTCCTCGGTCATCGACTGGCAGAACCGCGACGCCCACGGCCAGACCCTCTCGGCGAAGAAACGCGAGAAGATGTCGCGCCTGCGCACGTGGGACGAACGCTTCCGGGCCCAGAGCGCCCAGGACCGCAACCTCAAGCAGGCGCTGGGCGAGATCGACCGCATGGCCTCGGCGCTGGGCGTCCCGAAAAACGCCCGGAAGACAGCGAGCGTCATCTACCGGCGCGCCCTGGAAGAGGAACTCATCCCGGGGCGGTCGATCGAGGCGATGGCGACTGCGTCGCTGTACGCCGGCGCTCGCCAGGCGAACGTCCCGCGTACGCTCGACGAACTCGAAACGGTGAGTCGCGTCGAGCGCAAGGAGTTCGCACGCGCGTACAGATATATCGCCCGCGAGCTCGAACTCGCGATGGAACCGACCGACCCCACGCAGTACGTCCCGCGACTGGCCTCGGATCTCGACCTGCCCGAGGAGACAGAACAGCGCGCGGTCGAACTGCTCGAAGCCGGCAAGGAAGCGGCGGTCCACTCCGGCAAGAACCCCGTGGGGCTGGCGGCGGCGGCCATCTACGCCGCCGGACGACTCACCAACACGGAACTCACCCAGCACGAAGTCGCCGAGGTGGCCGACGTCTCGGCGGTGACGATCCGCGACCGCTACACGGAACTGCTCGACGCGGCCGAACAGGTGGCGTGAGGACAGATGGTATCGACCGCTCGTCGAACGCCTTATAACGCCGCCTATCGATGACCGGGACAACGACTTCCACCATGGACGAGGACGCCGAGGACCCGGACGCCGACGAGTCAGTCGACGCGGACGACGACGGGGCCGGCGCCGACGCGACCGGCGACACGGACCTGGTCGGCGAGACGACGTCGGTACTCGAATCGCTCGGATTTACGGAGTACGAGGCGCGCTGTTTCGTCGCACTCACCCGACTCGGGCAGGGAACCGCAAGAGACGTCGCCGAGGTCGCAGGCGTGCCCCGGCCCCGCGTGTACGACAGCGTCGAGCACCTCCAGGATCGCGGCCTCGCCGACGTCCAGGACGCCCAGCCGCGGCGCTTTCGCGCGGCCGATCCACACGACGCTGTCGAGACGATCCGCCGCGAGTACGGGCGGCGACTCGACCGCCTCGACGGGTTACTCCCACGCCTGCGTTCGCCCCAGTCGCGCGAGGAATCCGCCGGTATCTGGGTCGTCGAGGGGAACGACGCCGTCAGCGACCGTCTCGCCGCCCTGGCGGCCGACGCGACCGGGGAACTGCTGGTCGTCGTCGCCGTCGCGGACCTGCTCACCGACGAGTTCCTCGACGAACTCGCGGCGGCGGCCGACCGCGGCGTCTCGATCACACTCGCTTCACCCGGCGCGGAGATTCGCGACAGCGTCACGGCGACTGCGCCCGACGCGGATGTCGTCGAGACCTGGACCTGGTGGGAGGACTACCCCATTCGCGCCGGTGAGATAAGCGCCATCCTGATGGCCGACGGCGAGGAACTACTGGTCAGCTCCGAACTCGAGTCCGACCTCCCGGGTGTCGAGACACACAGCGCCGTCTGGACCGACGACGAACGCGCACCGCTCGTCGGAGTGATGCGCCCGCTTCTGTCCAACGCTATCGCGGCCGGGCGCCCCACGTAGGACCGTCACGCGAGCGACACGGGTCACAAGCCACGCGAGCGACGTGGCGTCGCAACTGGCGGTTTTTGGAACCCCCGTCCCACATCCGTCTCGGCGCGAGTCGTCCGAGACTCCCCCACCCGGGGAGGCCTCGACCGCGTGCGACCGCGCCGTCTCGTTCGACCGTGCCGTTTCGCTCTCGAAGCGGCGTCGTTCTCGTCACTCGATCGCGACGCCGTTTCGCGCGAGGAAGTCGCTTGCGCCTTTGATCTCGACCGGACTCCCGATGATCCGCACCCGGCAGTCCTCTGCGAGGATCGTCAGCATGAACCGCTCTTCGAGTTCCTCCCGGATGCCCTCGATGGCGGTCTTCGGCAGGAGGATTTCCGTGCTGTCACGGAGTCGGGCCGGGGTGGGCATAGTCAAATTATCTGGCTCTCGTCGTAAAATGTTGTCGAAAGGACGCTCCCGCTCGACCCCTCAGACCCGGCAAAACGAACCGGAGACGTCCCGAGAGGGTCCGAGCAGTCACGAGCAGTACTGTGAGAACTGTTCACGGGATCGTCGTCGATTCGCGCCCGTCGCGCCGGGAGAACGGCCACGAACTGGCACAGCCAGTCCGTCGACTTCTCTCACAGTCGGGGGGTTCGACCGGTCCGTCAGTCGGTCCGGAAGAACACGCTTTTGCGTCCCCCTCGCCGAGTCACAGGCGATGGGCCTGGAAGAGGAGATCGAGGAACTCCGCGAGGAGATCGCCGAGACTCCGTACAACAAGTCGACCGAGGCACACATCGGTCGCCTGAAGGCCAAACTCGCCGAGAAAAAAGAGGAACTAGAAAACCAGTCCTCGTCGGGCGGTGGCGGTGGCTACGCCGTCGAGAAGACCGGCGACGCCACGGTCGCCCTCGTCGGCTTCCCCAGCGTCGGCAAGTCCACCCTCCTCAACGCGCTGACCAACGCCGAGAGCGAGGTCGGTGAGTACGAGTTCACCACCCTCGACGTCAACCCCGGCATGCTCCAGTACCGGGGCGCGAACATCCAGTTACTCGACGTCCCCGGTCTCATCGAGGGTGCCGCCGAGGGCCGTGGCGACGGCCAGGCGGTGCTGTCGGTCGTTCGGACCGCCGACCTCGTGGTCTTCCTGCTGTCTGTCTTCGAGATCGACCACTACGACCGCCTGCGCGAGGAGCTGTGGAACAACAAGGTCCGACTCGACCAGGATCCGCCCCGGGTCTCGGTCCGGAAACAGCACAAGGGGGGTATCGACGTCAACGCGAGCGTCGACCTCGAACTGGACGACGAGACGGTCAAGCAGGTGTTGCGCGAGCGTGGGTTCGTCAACGCGGAGGTCACCGTGGGCGAACAGGTGGATCTCGACCGCCTCGTCGACGGCGTCATGGACAACCGCGAGTACCTCCCCTCGCTCGTCGCGGTCAACAAGACCGACCTCATCGAACCCGACTACAAGACGACCGTCGACGAGCAACTCCGGGAGCGGGACATCGACCCCGAGCAAGCGGTCTTCGTCAGCGCCGAACAGGAGCGCGGACTCGACGCACTCAAGGAAGCCATCTGGGAGGAACTCGGCCTCATCCGGATCTACATGGACAAGCCCGGACGCGGGATCGACTACGAGGAACCGCTCGTCCTCCGTGCGGGCCAGACCGTCGGCGACGCCTGTGAGAAACTCGGCGGTCCCTTCGAGGAACGGTTCCGGTTCGCCCGTGTCTCGGGCCCGAGCGCCAAACACGACGAACAGCAGGTCGGCCGCGACCACGAACTCGCCGACGAGGACGTCCTCCGTATTCTCACGACGCGATGAGCCCGTCGGACGATTCTGACACGAGACCCGACGAGGTGGTCGCTACGGACGATCCAGTCGCCACGGACGATTCCGTCGGCACAGACGATCCAGTCGCCGCGCGGGCTCCCCCGGAGTCGCTGGCACGCTCGTCGACTCGCGAGCGAGGTATCGAACGCCGGCGAGTCGCGCTCGTGCTCGCGGCGGGGGCGATCCCGTGGGCTATCATTCCCTACGAACGGGGCGCTGCACTCCTCTTTTCCGTGGGGCAGGTGACGTCACGACCCCTGGTCTTCCAGCCGGTGTACCGGTACCTCGTCCAGGGGGGGCCGCTGCCACAGCCGCTCCTGGCGTGGCCGATGGCGACGTTCCTCTACCTGCTCGGACTCGTCAGTGCGGGACTCGCACTCGTGGGACAGGAAGACCGACGGGTCACGGCCGGCCTCTTCGCGCTCTCCGGACTCGACCTGCTGTATTTCGCGGTCGCGTTCTCGTCGGTGCGGTTGCGGGTCGTCGCGTTCCCGATCGGCGTCGTCGCTCTCTGGCTGGCCGCGTGGGCGAGTCGGCCGGCGCACTGGTGGCGCTGACCGCTGTAAGCCGTTCGTCGTACCCGGGTCGCCCCGCTCGTGACACGTCGCTGATGAGCGGTTCGCTCTCCGGTATCCTTTTCGAGCGTGCGCCCGCACGAGGAGATATGGATGGCACGCTCGACCACGTCATGATGCGGGTCGAAGACCTGGAGGAATCGCTTGCGTGGTACACGACACATCTCGACTACGAGGAGAAGGGTCGCTGGGAGGCCGACACGTTCACGAACGTCTTCCTCGGGCCCGAAGACGTCCACGAGGACGGGGCACTGCTCGAGCTCACGTACAACCACGACGGGCGGTCGTACACGATGGGCGACGGCTGGGGCCACATCGCCGTCCGCGTCGAGGACGTCCACGACGCCTACTACGAACTGATGGACGAGGGCGTCGAGGACTACCGCCGACCGGAGGACAACCCCGGCTACGCGTTCGTCAAAGACCCCGACGGCCACGAGATCGAGATCGTCGAACGCGACCACGGTGCGCGCTGGAGTCTCGACCACACGATGATCCGCGTCGAGGATGCCGACGCGGCGCTTGGCTGGTACGGTCGGAAACTGGAGTACGTGCCTGCGGGTCGCTGGGAGGCCGACACGTTCGCCAACTACTTCCTCGAACCCGACGACGCCGCCGAGGAGGCGATGTCGGTCGAACTCACGTACAACTACGACGGACGCTCGTACGAACTCGGCGACGCGTGGGGGCACCTCGCGGTCCGCGTCGATGACCTCGAAGACGGCTGGGAGTCGCTCATGACCCGCGAGGCCGAGGACTACCGCGACCCCGAGAGCTGTGACTTCAACTACGCGTTCACCAAGGACGCCGACGGCCACGAGATCGAAGTCGTAACATCGTAAGCTCGGACACGGTACCCGGCCGCGGGCGCCGCTGAGATACGTGTGTTCCCGATGGAATTATGACTTGCAATTCTCAAATGTAGCACCAATGGGTTCAGGGACGCGGGTGCCGGTCGGTGTCGTCTCACTGCTGGTCGTGGTCGCGGTGCTGTCGGGAACCATCGGTGTCGGGGCCGAACCGACCGCGACTGCGGATGTCGACGCGAACCCCGTGGACGACCGGAACACGAAACTCGGTCACGGCCAGACAAACGCGCTCCAGGAGACACAGACGGGCAATCAGCCACCGATCGCCCGTGCCGGCCCCGACAGGTTCAGCGAAGCAGGAGAGAGCGTCGCGCTGGACGGGACCGAGTCTACCGACCCGGACGGGGACAGCCTCTCGTATCGCTGGATGTAGTTGACCGATTACGAGGTCGAGGTCGGTCTCGGTTCGACGGCCACTCCGGTCGTCCGGGTGTACAACATCACGGAAACCGTCCGTGTTCGTTTCGAACTCCGCGTAACCGATGGAAACGGTGGCACCGATACGGATATCGTCAATATCACAGTTACTCCGTCGGATACGCCGACGCCAACGGCGACACCGACACGGACACCGACTCCGACCCCAACTTCGACACCGACGCGGACACCGACGACCACGCTATCGCCGACCCAGACAGTGACGCCGACATCGGCTCGACGTTCGGACTCGGTAACGGCGAGTGCGACGCCGCCCGGGCAAACGGCCGTGGTGACAGGGACGGGGGTTGATCCGGGTTCGGGCGGGACGCCATCGGAGTCGTCGGAAGGACAGTCGACGGGCGGTGGGCCGCTGGGTCTCGAGTCCCCGTTCCAGTCGTCGCCGGTCCCGACGGTGTTCCTCTTCGTGCCGATACTCGTCGTCGTGGTCGTGCTCGGACTCGCTGCGGTGTCGGTCCTCGGGTGGCGGTACGTCTCGAACTAGCCCGTTCGGCACTTCGAGTACCGATCGCTGTCGCCGAGCCGGCCGACGTGTGGTGACCGGCAGTCCGCGGACGGGGCCGAGCACATCGACTGCGCTCGACCGGGGCTACCGACACGACCGCCACGCCTGTACGGCAGCCGTGGTCGAGACCGCTGTTCCAGTCGGAGCGGACCGTAGGCGTGTCGGCAGTGAGTCGTATCTCGTGGTCCGCGCGACGGCGTCATCCCGCGCTGGCAGGCGGCTCTTCCAGCTGTCGACGCCGCATGGATGCCCCTGACTGGGTGTCGTATAAACCAGTCTGCTATACGTCGCACAAGCGTCTGACACTTCACCGGGGTGCACAAAACCGGTCGAGAAGACTCTAGAGCGGCGATCTGTTGTATGCGATCCATTCACATCCTGTAATCGTGACCACAAAGCATTTATAATCTCCGCCGGTTCGTTTGACCGTACCCCTACCCATGACTGCAGCATCGAGTACACCACGGCGGTTTCGGCGCGGCCGTTCCTCGGTCGCGTGTCCACGTGGTCGGAAAGGTTCTGTAGTCGACGACAGCAACCAACCCAAACTATGACAGGGACTAGCAACAAGATCCGCGGCTTGTTCCTCGCGGTGCTGATGGTAGTGTCGGTTTTCGCCGGCTCCATCGCATTCGCTGGAACGGCCGCAGCCGCCAATAACGCAGTGAGCGTCTCAGACGCCACTGAGGATAACGGCGACATCGAGATAGAGTTCAATGAGAGTATCGAGAACGGAGATGGCAACGACCTTGACGCAGGAGACGTCAAGCTCTACATCCGTGACGCAGGCACTGGCGAATTCAACGAGTGGAACAGTACTTCCCGCGCGGGAGACTTCAGCCGCCAGCTCGTCGACGATGACATCTTCACGAACGGGAACAACCTGACCCTTGAAGGGACAGGCAACTGGGGCGACCTGAGCCCGGCCGACGAGATCAAGGTCAACGTGACCGACGTCCAGCGCCTGAACACTCCGGCAGGTCTGGATAACACCAGCACGGGCAACATCACGGTCAAGGCGTCCGCCGCAGTCCTCGACACCGGTGACGACAACTACAACACCGAGGACAACCCGCGTCGCCTCTACCAGGGCATGCCGATCACCCTGCGGACGCAGAACGACAACACCCCGTTCCTCTTCCAGAACGTCGAGAACAACCAGACGATCCTCGAAGGATCGACCGGTGAGAACAGTAAGAACCTCCGTTTCGACACGGCGAACCTCGACGTCGAAGGGACCTACCGTCTGGTGTTCAACCCGGACAACAGTCCCAACCAGAACCTCGGGCCTAATCCGGGTAGCAAGAGTGTCAAGTACGTCTTCGTCGACGATCTTGAGCTCAACGCCGATATGGCGGTGAACGACGACAACAGTGACGGGCTGTTCGAACACGACGAGAACGTCTCCGTCGAGGTGAACCCCGACGGTGAAGAGGGCCAGAACGCGGTCCGTGGTAACTCCGAACTCGCGATCGACATCATCGGTCCGGACAACCACTACCGCCAGGCCTCGCTCAACAACGTCGCCGACATCGTTGACGGCGACTTCGAGATCACTCCGCCGAGCGCGACGGGCGCCGGTGACTACACGGTCAACGTGATCGACGTCCAGACCGGTGTCTCGGTGGAAGCCGGGACGTTCTCGGTCGACGAGTTCCCGGACGCGGACTCCGCGAGCTTCACGGGCGGCGGCGTCTACGAGGAAACTCGCGGTGACGTCGTCGAAATCCCGATCTCGCTCCAGAACAGTGAGGAAGGCGCGCAGGCCTTCGTCTCTGTCGGCAGCCTCAGTGACACCAACTACGTGACCAACGTCACGGTCGCCGACCAGAACGGCGACGGCGAGGTCATCCTCGAATTCAACACGTTCATGGCCGGTGTGCAGGGCGTCACCGGTAACCAGTCGGCCGTCTTCACGGCGCAAGGTGAGGACACGGTCGACGGCATGCGTACCGAACGCGGCGACTTCGTCGGTAACCTGACGGAACGGGCCCAGGGCATCGACACCGACGATGACGGCGAGGCTGAGGGTATCACTGGCTCGCTGGCATCGGCGAAGCTTGCAACGCTCGACGCCGCGTCCTACGAACTGTCGGTCAAGGCTGCCGAAGAAGGTGACTTCGACGGTGCCATCAACTTCAGCGACGACGGGTTCGACGCCCAGGACGTCGGTGCAGTCGACCTCGGCGCTCGCTCGACCGAGAGCAGCGTCGTCTGGCGCACGCCGGGTGCGCTGTCGGACGATCTCTCGCTGAACGCGATCGACGAGATGACCGACAACACGGACGACCCCCTCGACGGTAACCTGACCCAGACCAGCCGGGTCACTGACGGCGAGATCATCATCCACCAGATCACGGCATCCGGCCTCGAAGGCCCCCTCCAGAACCGGACGAACCCGGCAGTCGAGGGCTCCAACGACACGTACGCGTTCCTGCAGGAGCGCGCACCGGTTGGTGGGAATGACGAGGTCGCCGGTCCGTACAACGTCTTCTCGGCCACGTTCGAGAACGAGAATCCGGAGCCCAACGAGCCGCTCCGTACGTTCGGGCTGCAGACCACGGACGACTTCGTGTTCCTGCCGGACTACGAGAACGACACCTACTACGTCGCAGTCGTCATCGACGAAGTCGATGACCAGAAGCTCCGCTACGGTGACGAGTGGAACGCGACGTTCAACTTCCCCGAATTCGACACGATCGGACCCAACCTCGGCGGTGACGGTGGCGGCACCGTCAACTCCGAGTGGGTCTACCAGGAGCCGATGGCACAGCCGGACCTCGTGAACGGTGCGATCGAGATCCGCAACGCCGCGAACCAGACCATCCCGGGTCAGACTAACGTCGCGCCCGGTACCCAGCTCCAGATCCGCATCCAGAGCCGGGACGACAACAGTCCGTTCCTGGTGCCCCTGAACACGCGGGTTCAGGAAGGGGACAACGGTGGCGACCTGGTCAACGACTTCGCCTTCACGGGCGACTTCAGCACGCGGAGCGGTGGCATCAACTTCACCGCCGTCATCCGCCGGAGCGGTCAGGAGATCACCGACGAGTTCGATGGTCGCCTGCTCGGTCCGCCGACCGCGACTGTCACGTTCAACGACCAGTCGGTCTCCTCGGAAGTCGAGACCCAGGCCGTCACGGTGGCCTCGGTCCAGATGGACTACGGATCGACTGAGAACCGCGGTGGGTTCATCGCCATCCACCAGGGTAGTGCCTCTGGCCCGGTCATCGGTGTCAGCAACTACCTGGACGGCGGTCAGACCCAGAACGTGCGCATCGCGCTCAACGCCAGCCTCACGGAAGAGACCACGCTGGTCGCGATGCCGCACCTCGACACGAACGGCAACCAGGTGTACGAGTTCGGCGAGGCGCCCGGCCTCGACGCCCCGTACACGACCTCGGACGGTGCCCCGGTGACCGACAGTGCGACGATCAGCGTCGTCGTCGACACGCCGGTCCCGTCGCCGACTCCGACGGAGACGCCGACTCCGACGCCGACGCCGACGTCGACGCCGGAGCCGACGCCGACGGCAACGCCGGAGCCGACGCCGACGGCAACGCCGGAGCCGACTGAGGAGCCGACGCCGACGCCGACGACCACGACGAGTGGCCCCGGCTTCGGTGTCGTCGTCGCAGTCATCGCGCTGCTCGCCGCTGCGCTGCTGGCGGCGCGCCGTCGCGACTAACGACGACTGACGGCTTCACAGCCGAACTATCGGGCTCACGCCCGACCTGACGTTTCGCGGTTCATTTTTTGGCGCTACCCGGACAGCGACGCCCTTCGCTACTGTCCGCGCACGTACCGCTATCGTCGCTACTATCCGCGCACGCACCGGCATCACCGTTACCGGCGTGTGGGCCGCTGTTCTCGATCTCGCCGACCCCGTCGCCGTCGGTCGTGCGTCGAGTGCTCGGACAACGAAAAGGCATATATCCGCAATCCACCAACCGACGAGCGAGATGAGTCCGGTCCTCGACGCGCTTCCCGACCCGCTCGCTATCGCGCGCCCGCTGTCGTGGGTCGTCGTCGCGGCGTTTCTGGCCGCTGGCGTTCTGGCAGACCGAAATCGGGAGCGTGCGCGCGGTATCGGCGTCGCCGCCTGGGGACTGTTCGCGGTCTTCTGGCTCGTTCTCGTCCCGCATTTCGTATTCACGCAGAAGTCCATCGTCGAAGGACTGGGGTCTATCGCTGCGGTGCCGCTCTCGGCTTACGCGGGGTACCGACTCTGGCAAGGCCGGGATTCACTCTTCGTTCTGACACGAGCGGTCGGGATCATGGGGCTGCTGTATCTCCCGTTCGCGTACGTCCCCCTTCTGGAGTCCAATCCGATCCGGAAGCTGGCCATCGAGACGGTCGCCGCACAGACGAACGCCCTGCTCGGCCTGATCGGGGTCGACCCGACGCTGATGGCCGGAACGGAGTACTTCGACGAAGTCACGAACAGCGACTACCAGTACGTGGGGACGTTCGTCTTCCCCGGTAACAGCCAGCCGATCACCTACACCATCATCATCGCGTGTACGGGCGTCGGGAGCATGTCGATCATCGCGGGACTGGTTCTGGCGGTAAAGGCACCTCTGGAACGAAAGCTCCGTGCACTCGCACTGGCCTTGCCGGTCATCTACGTGCTCAACCTGTTCCGGAACGTCTTCATCGCCACCATGTTCGGCCAGCAACGGATGCAGTGGTTCGTCGACCCCGTAATGACGGTTTTCGGTCTGTCGGACCCGCAACTGGTGTCGTACTACATCGCCGACCGCATTCTCGCACAGGTGGGGTCGGTGGTCGCGCTCGCGGTCATCACCTGGCTCGTCGTCCGGGAACTCCCCGAGGTGCTGTCGGTGGTCGACGACGTGCTCTATCTGGTGACTGGCACGGAGTACGACCTGCAGGAAGCGCTCGACGTCAGGCAGACTCCGGCCGACGGCACAGTGAGCGACGACTGAGTGCGCGGCTGGGTTCGTCGCTGCTTTTCGGTTGCTGTCGTCCTCAGCGTGCCGGTGGCAACGCACTCTCGGGGGCGTCGCCGAGTGCGGCCAGTGCTTCGCGTTCGACGAGGTGGAGGTCGCCGGGGACGACGAGCAGATGAAGCGGCTCACCGAACGACTCCGCTGCGAGCGTCGCCAGCGTGTCGGCGCGGACGACCGGCTCGGGCGACCCCGCCCGGGCGACGGTGACGCCGAGGCGTTCGCTGCCAGGGGCGGCGTCTTCGCTCTCACTCCCGTCTTCGTCCGCGCGTTCGGTCGTGCGTTCGTCCCAGGCGTCGGCGAGCATGCCGGCCGCGGTGTCGGCGCACATGTAGTCGTCGCCGGCGGCGTCGATATCGAGGAAGACGAGCGTGTGGAGGCCCCGCTCGCGGTTTGCCTCTATCGTATCGAGGACGCTGTCGGGGACGCCCTCGCCACCGTGAGAGCGCTCGAAGGGGAGTGTCGTCGCCTTCCCGAAGCGGTAGTTCTGCAGGCCGGTGAGCGAACTCGCCGCGGTCTGGGCGGTCGTCCCGTGGATCACACGCGTTTCGACCCCTCGTTCGTGAGCGCGCAGGCGCAGGTCGACGTGGGTCGTCGAGACCATCGTATCGCCCGCGGTCAGGAAGACGACGTCCTCGGAGTCGGCGGCGTCGAGGAAGTCGTCGGGGGTCTGCTCGACGCCCGCGCGGTCACGGACGTCTATCTCGACGTCGTGGTAGGCTTCGAGGTCGTCGAGGGTCGCCCCGACGAGTTTGCTGGTGTAAAACTCCGCGACGACGCGGTCTGCGTCCCGTATCGCCTCGCGCCCGGCAACCGTGACAGAGCGCTCGTCGTAGAGACCGAGTCCGACGAAAGTGAGCATACACTCTCTCGACGGCCGAACGGATTAAGCACCGCGACACGGCAGCGCCGGCGATGGCGAGGGTGCGCCCTGGGGCGCGTTCGGCGGCGATGGACGGTTCGACCGACCGGGAAGCGTCAGGCTTACCGCCGGACACGGCGGAGAGACTCTATGGCGGTTCCCTGCGTTCGTGTCCAGCGCGAAGACGGTGAGGCGACCAGACAGCGTCTCGCCGCGGCCGGCCTCGTCTCCGAGGACTACGAGATCGAGGTCGCAGAGGGGGTTCTCTACATCCCCGTCACGGACGCGTCGGCTGTCGACGAGGAGTTGACGGTCGTCTCGCGCGAGGTCGACCCCAGGGAGGGCCAGACGATGCCCGGGGATCTCGTCGACGATCCGTCCTACGAGCGGGTCGGCGACGTCGTGGTCATCGACGAGGACGACCCCGACCGCGCACAGCGGGTCGCGGAGGCGGTCGTCGAGTCGGACTTGCCCGTCGAGTCTGTACTCAATCGCGCGTCGAAGGTCAAAGGCGAGCAGCGGGTCCGCGACTGGGACGTGCTCGCGGGCGATGGTACCGAGGCGACCCATCGGGAGTACGGCTGTGAGTACGTGGTCGACCTCGCGACGGCGTTTTTTTCGCCGCGATTGGCGACAGAGCGCCACCGCGTCGCCGAACAGGTCGTGCCGGGTGAGCGCGCTTTCGACATGTTCGCCGGCGTCGGTCCGTTCGTGGTCCCGTTCGCAAAGCGGGGTGCGACGGTCGTCGGCGTCGACGTCAACCCCGACGCTATCGAGTACCTCCGCGAGAACGCGCGGCGCAACGGCGTCGCCGACCGAGTGACGGCGGTCTGTGGTGACGTCCGCGAGGTAGCCCCGGACTACGAGGGCTGGGCCGACCGGATCGTGATGAACCTGCCCCACAGCGCCGACGAGTTCCTCGATACTGCGGTCTCGCTGGCCGGTGACGAGGCCGTGCTCCACTACTACGACATCCAGCACGAAGACGATCCCTTTGGACCCGGCGAGTGTGCGATCCGGGCGGCAGCAGAACCCGACTACGAGGTGACCGTCGAGACCAGGCGGCGGGTGCGCTCGTACGCTCCCCACGAGGAGAACGTCTGTCTGGATGTCCGACTGACCCGTGTCTGAGTGTGCGCTGGCGGGTCCGATTCGCAATTCTTATTGCGTTAATCGGCGGACGGTAAGACGCGAGCGACGACCGGACGTGCCGGTGTAGCTCAGACTGGCTAGAGCGAATCCTTCGTAAGGATTAGGTCGAGGGTTCAAATCCCTCCACCGGCTTCCGCGTCTTCTCTGATCCCTCTACTCGGTTTGCGACCCCTTGAGGTGGTATATTTTGGTCGGTCCGACCGTCTCGGACTCCATCTGGTCATCCGGTTTGCCGTCGAGGTAGTAGATCTTCCCATGTCCCATCTTCTCGGTTTCCATTCCCTCGTCCTCTGGCGGTGTCAATCCACAGAATTCGACCATCTTTTCGCTGCTCGGCGTGTCTCTATGGTCGATATCACAGGCGTGTGCGAGCTCGTGGATGAAGGTGGCGGCGATAGACCACTTGCCTTTCCTGTAGGAATCCTCGGTGTACGAGATGTTTTCGTAACCGAAATCGAACTCCATGTCGGTGTCTTTGACCTTGTATTCCGTGTGGGACCCCAGTCGGACCTTTCCGTTTTTCCGTTCGGGTGGCCCCTTCCAGACGCTCGCTTCCCTGAGTACGGCGTTGAGGCCGCCTCCGCCGCAGGCGCTTTCGAACTCTTCGTTACACCGCTCGAACTCCTCGGGACTGTCGGCGATCCGTTCGACGATGTTCATCGCCTTGGTCACGCGACTGCGCTCGTCTTTCGGGACTATTTCGTGGTCCTTCGACGGCGGATCGAGCGGGACCGCTCTCGTGCCCCCGAACCACCACCGCTGTACCCGCTCGTCAGTGCGTCGCTGGATACCGACGTCCGTCCCCGAACTCGAATATGACGCGTCCGAATGCTCCGCCCCCGAGTATGTGAGTTCGTGCCCCCCGCCTTGCTGGACGACGTGTGTCAACTCGTGGGCGAGCAGTCGCTTGCCCGACCGCGTCTCCGGTCGATACTCGCCCGACCGGAAGACGACGTCGCTCCCGAGCGTGAACGCCCGGGCGTTCACCGAGCGCGCTGCCCGGTCGGCTTGCGGACCGGTGTGGACCCGGACGTCACCGAAGTCCCGCCCCATCTGTGACTCGAAGAACGAACGCGTCTCCCCGGGGAGGTGCCGGCCACCCGAGCGCGCCTGTCTGATCTGCTGGGCGACCCCGCTGTCGTCGTCTAGCGTTCGGTCGCCGCCAGCGTCGGTTGCGCGCTGGAGCTGGGCTTCACACTCCTTACAGTCGAGTGGCTTGTCCTGCCGATATCGCTCGCGGCAGCGCGAACACATGCGCTGTATCGTCGGCGTCCCGTCGGCGGTCCGTGGCTGTGCTTCGCTCTCCCCTTCCAGTACGGCCGCCGCGACGCGGTCGGCTTCCCGCTCGTATCGGTCAGTCGGATTGCTGACTTCGAGTTTCGGCTGGATCGCCCCTTCGAGTGCGGACTCTCGACGCGACAGGGTTCGGGTCTGGTCCCGCTGCGTTTCGGTCTCGCCTTCGGCCGTCTGCGCGCCCGTTTTCCGGGTTTCACGGTCTGTCTCCGAAGTCGTGTCGAGCGCATGGGACCCGGCGCCAGACCGGGCGACTCGTTCGCCGCCGACTGCGGACTGGACGGCCTGGTTCCCACCCGCGCGGTGGAGCGCCGCCAGCGGTGCTTCGCGGGTCGTGGTGTCTGGGGTGCTCGTCGCCCGCCGGTCACCGTCTCGCTGTGACTGTCGCCGCCCGTCGTCGGTGTCGCGGTCCGGTCGAGCACGTCTCATGTGATCTTCGCCGGGACGGGTCCTCGCCCCGGCAGTTCCTGACACAGAAGTCACACGCTTGGTGGATTAGTCTTTCCCCTGGCACGAACTCGCTGGCAGTCCCGGAGGGACGACCCGGCCGGAACCGTTAGGTCGCGGCGACCGAACTGGTCGACAATGGACGACCAGTGGCACGGGCGGGCAGTCCTGGTAGCGAGTGCCGTCGCGACAGTCTCGTGGGTGGTCGGCCTGTTCGCGGGCGGATACGCGGTGTTTCTCGCCGTGAGCGGCGGCGACGTGACGGTAGTACTGGCCGTCGCACTCGTCGGTATCGCACTCGGGGCGACGCTATCGATGGTCGAGAGCCGGTTGTCGGGCGAGGGACCGTTCGGTGACGGCTGACGAGGGTGGCTTGCAGCGACCGGTAGCGTCAAAGGGATCCGGTCGGTGAGTTCGAACATGCGAACGTCCGAGGAGATCCGCGAGCGGATCGAGTCCCTCGAAGCGGCCTACGACAGACACGACCCCCCGACGTCGGAACTCGAAGACGAAGCCGAGGTGGCCATCCTCCGGGCCATCGAGGAACTGGAGTGGGTTCTCGAAGAACACGACGAGGAGAGCGGTTTTACGACCTGAATCGAGTTCCGCCGTCGCTGTCGCGGTTTGCTGTCGCTGCCGGATCCGCCGTCGCTCTATCGCGTCACTACAGCGCGTCACTGTTTTCCTGACCGCCGCGCTACGACAGTTGTGACCGACTTCCGTCGGGACGCTGCCGTCGCCGCCTGCTGTGGCGTGGTCTTGCTGGGAGTACTCGCGGTCAGCGACGCGGCCGACGCACTCGCGAACCCGGTCGCGGCCGCGTTCGGTGTCTTCGGTGCCGTCGTCGTCGAGGTGGCGTTTCTCGCAGACACGCCGGTCGCCGGCTGGTGGACGCGTCCCTGGGTTCGGGTCGCCAGTGCGCTCGCACTCCTGGGGGGCGCTCTCGGAGCGGCACTGCTCGTCGGCCCGCTCGTCGTCGCCGCGGCATGTTGGGGACTGGCGACGTATTTCGTCTTTCTCGCAGTCGCTGTGGCGGGTTACTGGCCCTGACTCCCGCCAGCAGTCCGGGGCCGTCGGCGACGGTCGATATCAGTGGGTCAGCAAGAGTAGCTGGTCGTCGGTTCGGACGACACAGAACGGTCCCTCGGGGTCGCCGAACGTGTTCTCGCGACGCTCGGAGACGAACAGGCGGTCGAAGGCCCGCTCGCAGGCCGGACACAGGAACCCGTCCCTGTTGGCGAGATGGGTCGTCTCGCGGTCGTCTCTCAGGAGTTTCAGCCCGTGGCGGTAGTCGTGGACGTCGAAGCTCCCGCTGACGTCTAGCGTCTCCATACCCGCTACAGGGGCGACGTCGGCTTCAAATCCGTGGCCCGAGCGAGGCGCCGCTACGAACGGGCGACATCGCTCGACGGGTATCCAGACAGGTCCGATAGCTACACGGGGGCAGAGAGTCAATCGCCGCCGATGCGACGACAACCGTGGGTTCGGACGGTGGCGGGTCTCGGCGTACTCGCGCTCGCGCTGGCGACACTGGTCGGGACGGCACTCGCCCACGGGGGCGCCCTGGGGAGTGCCGCCCGGGCGACGCTGACCGTGCCGACCTGGCTGGTCGTGGGGACGGGCGGTGCTGCCGTCGGCGCGTCCGTTCTGGTCGCGAGCCTCGGGACTGGCCGTGCGTTCGGGGCTGACCTCCACGTGCCATTTCGGCATTTTTCGTTCCCCGGGACACGCTCGCTCGCACTCGTCGGGAACGCGCTGGGGCTGTTCGCGCTCGCCGGGGTAGTCGTCGTCGGTTACGTCGGTCCGGCCGACCCGCTCTCTAACGGCGCCGTCGTGGTCGTCTGGGTTGGCTGGTGGGCGGGTTTCGCGATGAGTACATACCTCGTGGGGAACACCTGGCCGACGGTCGGCCCGTTCCGGACGCTCGCGCGGTCACTCTCCGGAGTCGGGCGCACCTATCGGTGGCGCTGGGGGGCCTGGCCCTCCGTCGCCGGCCTGCTCGCGCTCGTCTGGCTGGAGGTGGTCAGCCCGCTGGCTGACCGGCCACCCGTACTCGCGACGGTCGTCCTCGCCTACGGAGTCGTGACCGTCGCTGGCGCCGTCGTCTACGGGACTCACGTCTGGTTCGAAGAGGTCGACCCGGTCGCGCGTGCGTTCCACCTGTACGGGCAGGTCGCCCCGTTCGGCCGCGAGCGCGGCTCTGGTCCCGACCACGACGGTCCGATCGTTGTCCGTCTCCCGGGTGCCGCGCTGACCGAGGACGTCCTCGCGGGCGCCGACGACGTCGCGTTCGTCGTCGCACTGCTGTGGGCGACCACCTTCGACGGGCTGGTCACGACGCCGCTGTGGGGTCGGGTCGCTCGGGACGTCGTCGGCTGGGGGGTTCCAGCGTTTGCCCTCTATCCGCTCGCGCTCGTGACCGGGTTCACCGTCTGCTGGGGCGGCTACCTGACCAGTGTGCGTCTCGCCAGTCGAGCGACGGCGACCGAGGTGGGCGTCCCGACGCTGGCACGCCGGTTCGCGCCACCGCTGCTCGCTATCGCCGCTGGCTACCACTTCGCGCACTTTTTCGACTACTTCCTGTCGCTCGTTCCGGTGCTCGTTCTCGGGGTGACGGCGCCCTTTGCGACCGTGAGTCCGGATATCCTGGTCGTACCGGGCTGGTTCGGTGCGGTCGCCGTGGGTGCCGTCCTCGTCGGGCACGTCCTCGCGGTACTCGCTGCCCGTGCCATCGCGCGCGACCTCTTCTCGGCGGAGAACGGGTCGACACGCGGGCTCGCCCCGTTCGCCGCTGCGCTGGCGGGCTACTCCCTCGTGAGTCTCTGGGTCGTCACCCGCCCGGAGTTCGCACCGCCGTTTCTCGGTGTCTGACTGGGAGCAGAGTCTCAACGGACGGATCGTCTGCGTGCTGTGAGCGTATCGGTTCGTCTCAGGGTGGGTTACTGCCGGCGTTGAGTGGTACCAGCGAGTCAGCGTGGTAGGCAGTCCGCCAGAGTTTCAGGACTGCCCGCGTCACGAGCTGGGGGGTGGACTGCGTGATACAAGATTTTTCGACTTCGGTCGGGTTCGACGTCGCGTCCGGCGGGGGGTGGTAGTGCTCGAATCCCGTGACGTTCTCGTAATCACTGTCGTGTGGGTGTTTGCCCCATCGGAGATCGACCTCGTTCGAGTCCGTATAGTGGAACTTGTAGTCGTTCCGCGTCGTCCACTGAACGTCGATCCGCGCTCGCTCCGCGTCGCAGAGTCCGTCGTCGAACGAAACCTCCAGGGTTTGCGGGTCGAGAAAATCGTCCAGCGCCGCCGTCGCGAGCGGTTCCGTGTCATCGACGAGGTCTCGGATCGCGATCAACACCGGACGATCGGGCGGTCCCCTGAGCGTGTGCGATTCGCCCTGGTCGTGTCCTGAACCCATGTTACTGGGGTAGCGCGTTCTCGTCGGTCGGTCGCGAGTCGCCACCGACGAAGCGCTCGGCGTTCGCGATAGCAAGCGCGGCGTTCGCGAACGCGAGGTTCCGGCGTGTCCGCTGCCACTCGCGACGCTCTTCCGGGTCGATCGGATCGGCAGCGCCCGATCCCGCGAGCGCCCGATTCGCTCGTTCGACCGCGAGTTTCTCGGGCGAGTCGACGCCGTATTCCTCGCGGAACGCCGTGACTCGGTTGCGGAGTTCCTCGATACGGTCGACCAGTTCTTCGATGGACAGGCGTGCCAGGATGTCGGCGGCCTGTTCGACGACGAGCGACTCCCGGGAGCGACTGTACTGCGTCCCTTTTTCGCCCGTCTCCGCAGTGACGAACCCCTCGTCTTCGAGTGTATTCAGGTGTTTTCGTGCCGTTTTCGGCGACGTGCGCGCTTGTTCGGCCACTGTCGGGGCCGAAACCGGCGTGTACGTGTAACTGATGACCTCTCTGACGCGCTCGTACGGGGTAGTCTCGGTTTCCCACTCCTGCCCGACTGCTTCGTCTACCTCGTCGAACTCCCCCGGTACAGGTGGATCGGCCATACGTCCCGTTCGTTCTGGAGTAATATAGGTGTTTGTGAGAGGAATATATTCCCCAATCTATTCCGTGGTGTTGCTCGATCCGGTCCTCAACTCGTTTCTGATCTGGCCCCCGACCCGTAAGTTTCATGCGCGCGAGACGGTTTCGTGAGGGTATGGAACTTCGGGTCATCGAGAAGGCGGATACGGAGGTCTCGATCGAGATCGCCGGCGAGGACCACACCTTCATGAACGTGCTGAAGGGGGCGCTGCTGGAGACAGACGGTGTCACCGCCGCGACCTACGACATGAACCCCGAACAGTCGGGTGGCCAGACCGAACCGGTCCTGACGATCAAGACCGACCAGGCGACCGACGCGCTGGACGCCCTCGAAGCGGGCGCCGAACGCGTCATCCAGAAGTCCGACGACTTCCAGACCGCCTTCGAGAGCGCGGCCTGAGGCCGGGCTGGTCCGTTTCCAGTCGTCCCGTCGGTGGTTTTCGTTCGATACCGAGCCGAGAGCCCACATATCACGACTCACGCAACGATTATCGTCTGATCCTGCGTATCTACTGGTATGTCTACGACGACTACCACTTCTGGCTCCCAGTCCGACCGGTCGTTCGGCTACGTCTCGTTCGCGGCCGTCCTCGTCGGGGCGTTCGTCTTCGGCTACGGCCTCCTGCTGGTCCCGGCTTCGTTGCTGGGCGGGGCCTGGATCGCCGCGATCGGGCTCTCGGTTGCCCTGGCAGGCGTGTTCAACACTGCCTGGGCGGGCCGGCGCTTCGGTCTCTCGGAGGGTGACCTGCGGACCCTCTCGCTGTCGTTCCTCGGGCTCGCCGTCGTACTGTCGGTCGCGTTCGTCGTGATCAACGGGCTCGGCCCCGTCGAGTACGGTGAGAGTTCGACCTGAGCGACCCGGCCGGCCGACCGAGTAACCGAACGACCGAGTGACCTGATACCTGACTTTTCCGGCAGCGGATGTCGACATCCTCATTTCGCGGCGAGACACAGTACGAGGCAGACAGATGGACACAGGTGACGCCGACGAACGACTGCCGCGCGTCGCAGCGACGCTCCTGCTGGCGGTGGGTGGGCTCGGAATTGTGGCCAGCGTCGCCGTCTTTTTCGTCTCGCTACCGCCCGGTATCACGGGGTCGCTCCCGACCAACTACAGAGTGTTACTCGCAGTGCTGGCAGTTCTCGGTGGAGCCGCACACCTCCTTGCCGGACTGTGGGCCCGTCAGCGACGCCCGGTCTTCCGGATCGCGGCGGCCACGCTCGTCGGGATGGTCCTCTTGCAAGTGAGCGCGCCGGTCGATATCCTGGTCCTCGTCATCCTCGGGGTCAGCCGCGACCAGTTCGAGGACGACGACTGGTAGCCGGTTGGCGGACTGACCACCCGGCGACCGAGTCGGTCGCCCGGCGACGAGATAATCCGTGTGAGTGACGTATTCGCTCTATTGTGACTCCTTCCACGGGGCGGCGCGTCGTCGTCACCGGTGCGAACGAGGGGATCGGCTACCACCTGCTCGTCGCACTCCTGAACGACGGCTATCGCGTCGCGGGCCTCGACGTCGACGGCGAACAGTTTCGCCCACTTCAGGAGCGGTATCCCGATCGAGTGCGCTTCCAGCAGTGTGACGTCACGGTCGACGACGACGTGCAGGCAGCCATCGGCGAGGTGATCGACCGCTGGGGACGGATAGACATCCTCGTCAACAACGCGGCGATATTCGAGTTTGGGCCCTTCGAGGAACAGACGCTCGACGATACACGTCGCGAGTTCGAGGTGAACTACTTCGGATACGCTCGGGCGATCCGGGCCGTCCTGCCTCACATGAAAGCCCGCGGCGGGGGGATCATCCACAACGTGAGCTCCGGGGTCTCACTCGTCGGCCATCCCGGACTCTCCGGCTACGCCTCGACGAAGGGTGCGGTCGAGGCACTCACTCGTTCACTCCAGCTCGAACTGCGCCACGAGAACGTCTTCTGTACCATCGTCTACCCACCACTGACAGGGACGCGGTCGGCGAAAGAGATCGGCTACCCCGAGTCGCTGCTGAACGATCCTGCAGACGTGGGTCGCAAACTCGCGGGGAAGATCGAATCGACAGGTCCCACCATCGCGGCCGACTGGCAGACGAAGATCGGCCTGGCACTCGCCCAGCGATTTCCGTACATCGTCAGGAAAGGCACCGAGCGGTTCGTCGAGACCGAGGACACTGGCCAGGCGATCCAGTAGGTGAACGTGGCTACTGTCGGGAGTCAGTCGTCGGCGCGAGCAGGTTCGTCTCGGTCCACCGGGACGCCGTGGGCTTCGAGTTCGGCCTCGTTGTCGCCGATGCCGGTCGTGACGATCATCCGCATGCCCTGGCGGACGCTCATGTCCGTCTCGTGGATCTGTGAGGCGGGGACCATCACGAGTCGGCCGGCCGTCGGGTTCGGGCTGTTGGGGAGAAACACCGAGTAGGCCTGGTCCCCGACGACGTCGTCGATAGCTTCGCGGCCCTCGCTGGTCACGAGGCCGATCGAGTAGATGTCCTCGCGGGGGTACTCGACGAGGACGACGCTCTCGTACTCCGTGTCGCGGTCGACGAGTGACGTCGCCGTCTGTTTGATGGCCGCGTAGATGGTGCTCACGAGCGGGATGAAGTTGACAGTCTTGCCGAGGTTCCCGAAGAGGTGGCGGCCGACCGACCACTGTGCGAGCGCGCCGATCACGGTGAGCGCAGCGACGATGATGAGGACGGCGACGACCTGGGCGAGGACTTCGACGTTGCCGGTGTAGTCCGCGAGTCGCGTCCCCGCCACGAGTGGATTGATGAACTGTAGCGACCAGTTGACGAGGATCCGCAGGATGTACACCGTGATGGCCAGCGGTGCGACCAGGATCAGCCCGGCCACGAAACTGTCCTTGACGCGCTGGAGTGGGCCCATACCCTCCGGAAGTCGGGCGCGATGAAAAACACTGTGGGGCGATACTACCCTACGACTGGAGTCGCCGGAGTCCCGCCCGCCCGCCACGAGCGACGAGTCGCATCGGTCGCACCGCCCGGTACAGCGGCGCGAGCGAGTCGGGTAGCTGGACGCTCTCGATGTCGCCTTCGCTCGGAATCGTCGCAATTCGGGTCGCGTACACCAGTCTGTCCGACCAGCTATCGAGCGCGCGCCACTGGTAGCTGTGTTGCTCACTATCGCTCGGAGGTGTCGCGGTTCCCTCCCGGAGTTCCTCGATGGCTTCGTTCCCGAGAGCGTCGACTGTCGGGTCGGTGTCGAGTGTATCCGCAACCTCCGACGGGAGTGCGACGTCGAAGATCTCGCGTGCGAGCCAGTACCCGAGGCGGACGTGTCGCCGGCAGCCGAGGGCAGTCGCGCGCTCGCGGACGTGTTCGAACGGGGCCCGACCGTCGGCCAGCAGCGTCGCGAGGTCGTGGACCCAGGACAGTCTGTACCAGCGGTGTTTCGTGCCGTGGACCGCGAGGACGACGACCCTGTCGGCGGGGTTCAGTGCCGGCACTGACCGGCCGCCGACATCGACGGACTCGTGACGGTGCCAGAGGTCGTCGAAGTCGAGTTCGTCCGGGAAGTACCGCGGGAGGACGTGGTGGTGGAGGTCGACCGTCGCGCCACCCTCGTTCGTGAAGGCGACCTCGCCGAGTGCGTTGAGTCGCTGGCCGGCCTCGTAGCCGCTGTCTCTGAGCGTTTCACAGGCACGCTCGAAGTCGGCCGTGGGGACGAGGATATCGATGTCGACGTACTGGCGGGCGCTGACGTCGCCGTGGATGGCCGCACTCAGTACGGGTCCTTTGTACGGCAACGCGTGGATCCCGGCGTCGTCGAACCCGTCCAGCAGCGAGTGAAGTGCGCTCGTCAACTGCAAGCTCGACTGTGCGTGAGCCCGACTCCGTCCAACGAGGTCCGCCCTGACCGACTCGGGGACGCCTTCGATCCGGTCGATACCTGCGACGACTCGTGGGACCAGTTGATGTGTGGCCGCCAGTGACTGGAATCGATCCCAGTCGACGGGGTCGCTCGCGCGCGGAGCGTGGTCGTCTCCCCGGGTCTGGCCCCACTCCGACGCGGGGGTGGTCGCGTACCGAAGGTGGTCCCACTCGGTCACGGGTCGACCACCCCGAGCGTCTCGAAACTGTCGAGGTCGACCTCGTCACCGACGACGACCTCGCCGTGGCTTTCGACCCAGCTGTGGGCGACGAACGTCTCGCTCTCGCGGTCGACGCCGACGTAGAGGTCCGATTCGTGACCGTAGCGCCGACAGAGCGTGTGGGCCACGAGTGCCCGCGGGAGGCACGTGGTGTTCGGGACCTGATTTCCGGCTATCGTCGCCGCCCAGCGTATCTCCGAGTGACCGACGCCTCGGTTTCCCGAAGCGGGGAGGCGTCCGAGGAGAGACCCGGTCCGCCGGAACGAACCCAGCGCGAGACCAGCGCGCACGAACAGCGTCAGAGCAAGCGCGAGGACGATCAGTCGCTTCCGGGGCGTCGGTAGCGCCAGAAACGACCGGAGACGACCCATGTCAGGCGCGCTCGATCAGGTCCGATTCCAGAAGGTCCCAGAGGAACTCCCGGACGTCGTCACGACAGCGCACCCGGGAGACGTCGAAGGCCTCCGCTGTCGACCCTTCGAGCTCTTCGATAGTCCGGGGTTCTTCTAACTGTTCCCAGATGTGTGCCCCGACCTCGTTGAGCCCGTAGTAGACGTCGGACTCCCTGTCGAGCATGACCACCTCGCCGTCGACTTCCGAGACGAGCACCTCCCCCGTCCGCCGGAGTGTGACCTCTGCCCCGAGTTCCTGCTCCCCGTCGTCGCCAGCCGAACTCATGATAGTCGTCCCAAGTCGGTCCTCGATAAAAACAGTTGGCCTGCGTTCGGCGCGTCGCGCTTGATACGACCGTTCTCGATCCCGTCTCCACGAGAACTCAGACTGTTCGCTCCGGTCAACTCCAACCAGGCCCTCTGCCGTTGCCGGGGTTGTCGCCACCCTGGCCCGGGGGCTCCCCGCCGTTGTTCATCGCATCGCCGTCGAAAGCCGGGGAACGCCCCATCGTTATGTCTTCGACGGTCCCGAACTCGGTCAGTTCGGGCGGGTGGTAGACGGGGCCGGTTTTATCACTCATGGATCTATACGACGATACTTATAACCCCTATCGATTCTGTTCGTAAATCTCTTTTGGCCAAACTATTGGATATTTGCACTTCTATGTCAATGATGGCGAGTTTCGTTGGTCTCTACCCACTGCAAGAGGAGTACGGGTCGCCAGATCGTCGATAGTACTCTCCAATTATCATTTCTTCCAAAATCTACATACGATTGGTGTATTTCATCTGGATCAACGTATCGAGCGTCGCCCACCTCCTCAAGCAGGTCGCGTATCCGGTCGCGGTCTCGCCTGAGGCCGGCTCGGAACGCGTAACTCAGGTCGGCTTTTCGTAACCGCCACCGGATCTTCTGGGGAAGTGTCCCCTCCATCGAGGTCCGGAGCACCCAGCGACTCCACCCGTCCCGGAGTTTCAGGTCGGGCGGGATCGCCAGACAGTACTCCAGCAATCGACGGTCGAAGAACGGGTACCGCGGTTCGAGGCCGAACGTCGCCGCCGCGGTGTCGGCGACCTCCAGTGCTTCCTGGATCGACCCGCTCGACAGTGTCTCGTAGTGGTCACGCCGCTCGGTCAGGTACGTTTGTTCGTAGACGTCGCGGTATCGCCTTCGGAGGTCGAACGCCGCGACGAACTCCGGGTCGAGCGCCGCGACTCGCCGCTCGGCAGGGTCCGGTGTACCCTGGAATCGGCGCCGGAGTCGCTCGACCGACGTGGGGGTCAGCGGGTCGAGGACTTCGTTGTTGAACAGTCGCCGGCGTGGGTTCCCGTATCGCTGTGAGAGTGCGGAAATCTCACGAGAGAGGGTGAGAACGCGACCGTCCAGTACGAGTTCCGACAGCCGTCGCGCGCCGTAGGAGACCGCCATGTCCCCGCCGTGGCCGTCGAGGAGGACGTCCACGTTCGAGGACGCCGCGCGTCGGTAGAGTTCCCAGTGCAAGTAGAGGTTGTTCGAGACGAAGGGTCGACCGAGTCGGGTGAGTTGCTCGTCGAGACACGCCATCGGCGAGTGCTCGTCGCCGGGGACGAACTCGGGGTCGAACTCACCGTGGTCGAGGACCGCCTCGATATATTCGCGCTCGTCGGATTCGGGTACCGACTCGAAGGTGAGCGAGAACGTCGGGAGTGCCGTCGGGAGTGACTCGGCTGCGGTACAGGCGATCGACGAGGAATCCAGGCCGCCGCTGAGTAGCGAGCCGACCTGTCTCTCGTCCGCCGTGCGGAGTCGACAGCGGACTGCTTCCTCGAAGCGACGTCGGAACCCCTCGACGTAGGCCTTCGTGGAGTCCAGCTCGAGTTCGCGGTCGGGGTCGAGGTCCCAGTATCGTCGCGACTTCGCGCCGTCCGCATTCACGACCAGTGTGTGTGCTGGCGGGAGTCGGGAGATATCGGTATAGACCGTCCGGTCGCGCGCTTCAGAAATTCCCAGCAGGAAGTCGCCGACGGCCCGGTCGTCAAGCCTTTGGGAGACGTCCTCGTGGGAGAGAATTGTCCCGAGTTCCGACCCGAACACGAACGCGTCGGGACCGTCGAAACAGTAGAAGGGTTTGATGCCGACGTGGTCCCGCGCACAGAAGAGTCGTTCTCGCTTCCGGTCCCACAGCGCGAACGCGTAGGCCCCCACCAGGTGTTCGGGACACCGTCTGTCCCACTTCTCGTAGGCGGCCACGATGAGGTCCGCATCGGTGACGACACTCTCGGCACTCCCCTCGCTTGCTGTCTCGTCACCGACCTCGAGCGTGTCGAGGAGTTCGGCGCGATTGTCGATCCGCGCGTCCGCAGTGAGGAGATAGTCCTCGCCCACCCGAGGTGTGTCCTCGTGTTTCGATTCGGGTGTCGTGTGCAGTCGTTGCTGGCCGAAACCGACGGTGTCCGTGAGGGCGATCCCGGAGCCGTCCGGGCCTCGGTGGTCGAGGGTCTCGGTCAGCGTTTCGAGTGTCCTGGCGTCGACGGACGACCCGTCTTTGCGGACGATACCCGCGATCCCCGACATGCGATGAGTGAGGGTTCTCGGGTAATCGCAGGCAAATGCGTTTCGGTCGCGTGAGTCGCCACTATCACTCGATCGTGACCTGCTCGTCGAGCAGGGTGTTGCGCGAGGGAAGGTGGAGCAGTCGTACTCGGGTCTCGAACTCGCCGAACGTGCCGGCGGTGCCACTCGTCTTCGCCACGACGATGCGGTCGCCCGACGTGAACTCGTCGGAGTCGTCGATCGGTTCGCCGTTCAGTCGGGCGGTGTAGGTCAGGTCGCCGGCTTCGATCTGCCAGTCTGCGGTCGTGTTGAACCGCGCGCCGGAGGTCCGGGAGCCAAGCAGGACGACGAGTTCGGAGACGTCGACGGACTCGCCGCCCGTGTGCTCGATCTCGAGCATCTCGACCGTCCCGGTCCGGTTGAGGTCGTACTCGTCGTCGGCGTCTGCCGCCGTGAAGGTCGCGTCGGGGACGAGCGGGTTGTCCGACAGCGAGGCAAAGCCCACCGACGCCACGACCATTACGGCGACGACCGCCAGCGTGAGCAGGGCAACCTGTCGGCGATTCTCGACGTCTATCTCCATCCTCTTCGTCCGGTGTTGGTGAGACGGTCGTTTATGTGGTTCGGGACGTGCGCGATATTGCTGTTGAAACTTGCTTCGTCGACAGCACCGCACTCGTGATCGTGAGTTGAAAGCCCTCGGGCCGCTCGCGGTCGCTCAGCGGCATATCCGCGCTCGAACAGCCCCACCGCGCCGCACTCGCGCGGATAGTGGCCGCTGAGTCGACCACGCAAACGCCAGCGGCCCTCGCCCTTTCAGTCCGCCAGGAAGCAGTTCGTGGAGACAGCTACCGAACAACTACCGTCGAGACAGCCTGTTCCACGGACATTGTTCCTGGCGGACTGGAAGGGCGAGACGGGCTCGCGGCGAGCGAAGCGAGCGGAGTCGCCTGAGCGGGCAACTATCCGCGCGGGCGGTGCTGAGAGCGCGGATATCCCGCCTCAGCGACCGCGAGCGCGTCGAGGGCTTCCATCACACGAGCACGAGTACGGTCACGACGGAGGTCGCGCCGACTGATCGTCCACTACTCGTCGTCGGTCGCCAGCAGTTCTTCGAGGTCACGTCCGAGTTCGTCGAGTGTCTCGTGGTCGTGGTCGAGTGAGACGCGCTGGACGCGACAGTGTTCGACGAGGCGGGCGTACCTGTCCAGATCCGGGTCGCCCACCGACTCCTCGGCGTTCTCAACGTACGGTGCTCCCTGCAGGCGCACCGGCCAGGAGTGTTCCAGGACCGCCATCACGGCGTCGTGTCCTTCGAGCCGTTCCTGGCGCGGTCCGTCGCTGTTGGGTTCGAGGAGCGTGATCGTCGAGAGTTCGCGTTCTTCCCAGTCGAAGTCGCCCTCGAGTTCGTAGTACTGTTTCCCGTAGCCGGTGTCGGGATTCGATGCCGGGTGTGCGGGGAGGTCCGCGTCGTCGAACTCGTCGGGTTCGAACTTGAACATCGGGAACCCCGGCGTGACCATCGGCGTGTCGCCGTCGAACCGGACCGCGACGATGTCGTCCGAGAGGAGCTGGTGGCCGCGTGCGAGGAGCGCTGCGGCGGAGGTCGACTTGCCGGCGCGTTTGTTGCCGACGAAGGCGACTGTCTGGCCGTCGACTTTGACGACGCTGCCGTGGAAGACGAGGAACCCACGTTGTCGGAGGAGTTCGCCGAAGCAGATTCCGATCAGGGCGTTCCGGACGTAATGTGGTTCCGCGTCTTCGGCGAGGTCAGTGGTGATTTCGCGCCCGTCGCGGACGTGGAAGGTGCCCAGATCTGGCCAGGAGAATATCGTCGTTCGTCCCTCGCGGTCCTCGAAGTCCGTCGGGGCATCGACGCTCAGGTTCGCATAAGTGTGGTCTGCGGCGAGGACGTTCGAGTCCGTATCTTCGGTAGAACACGGCAACCCGAACAGTCTGGTGACCATCGCCTCAGTAATTTTCGACTGTCCACTTATTGTTGCTCATCGTGGTCGTGGTTAGGTTCTCGTCGATCGTGTTGTTAGTCGTATCGGTCGGTGAGTTCGAACCATCGACAGAGCAGTGCCGGGCGCCAGACGTTGGCGAGGACGTTCGATTCGTCGCCGTCCATGAATTTATCGAACTCCGACTGGACGCGCTCCTGGTCGAGATACGGCGGGAACTGGTCTGCAGTGAAGAGGTCGCGTAATTGATCGCTATCTTCTGACCGGAGCGTCTCGTAGTAGGCTACGGAGAGGTCTCCCTTGGTGGTTCGATCTCGGATCTTTGGAGGAAGTGTGTCCGAGAGTGCGTTGCGGAGGAGCCAGCGTCGCCACCCATCGCGGAGCTTCAGGTGTCCGGGTGTTCGGAAGCAGAACTCCATCACTCGGCGGTCGAAGAATGGAAATCGAGGTTCAATGCCGAAGGTAGCGGCAGACATACTTCCTATTTCGAGGCCTGTTGCTTGTGATCCACTCCCCAGAATCCTCTGTTGGTCGGCACGGGTCGTTCGTTGCCGTCGTGATTCCAACTCGCGAGCGTACGATCGGAGAGCGATCTGATCTAAGAATTCACTGTTGATCACATCGGATCGCTGCCTAACTGGATCGGCAGAACCGAACAACTGTCGCCGAAGGTGTCGCACCGGCCCTGGTTCAAGGGGAGTCAGGACCCGACGATACAGTTGCCACTGGAGGGTAGAGTTGTATCTATCGGCGTGTTTTCGCATTTCTCGAACCAACTTGAGTGGCTGTCCAGTAATGGCGAGTTGGGGAAACCGAGCGAGTCCACGGGATATCACTTGATCACCGCCGTATCCGTCCAAAAGAACTTGGACTCCTTCATTCATTGCCGCACGGTTCAATTCCCATTCGAGATAAAGGGTATTTGAAATGAATGGCGCGTCCAGTCGGTCAAGCATCTTGTCTACATGTTCGAACGGCGAATATTTGTCACCGCGAACGAAGTGTGAATTGAAATCGAGATGGTCGTGGACAGCGTTAATGTATTCACTCTCGTCTGACCCTGGAATATCGTTGAATATGAGTGAGAATGTTGGTAGTGGTCGGTCAACCATGGAGTTGGCTACACACGAGATTGACGAAGAGTCCAGTCCACCACTCAAAAGTGATCCAACTTGAACATCCTCTGGCGTTCGAAGGCGTGCCCGGACAGCCTCTTGGAACCGATTTCTGAACTCTTTAAGATATGCCTCATGGGAGCTGAGTTCAATCTCTGGACCGTCCAGCGACCAGTACTGTCGTATCTCTATCCCTTCATCGTTGACGACTGCACAGTGTGCCGGGGGTAACGAACGAATCTCTTTGTATAACCTTCGATCTGGAACGTTGATGAATCCTAGCAGAAAATAACCGACAGCAAGTTCGTCAAGTCGATCGGAAGCAAACTCATGGTCCACAAGCACGCCCATTTCAGATGCGAAGGCAAACGCTTCATCCGTACTCGCATAATAGAACGGTCTGATTCCGATGTGGTCTCGAGCGCAGAACAACTGCTTTTTGTCTGAATCCCAAATAGCAAACGCAAAGGCTCCCACTAACTGCTCCGGACAATCTTTTCCCCAACGGTCATACGCGGCAAGGATCAAGTCTGTGTCTGTGACTATTGAGCTGGTAGAAATGTTCAGCTGTGTCCGGAGCTCTTCTCGGTTGTCAATCCTTGCATCGGCTGTTAGCAGATATTGATCTGTTTTCTCTGGTGACTCTTCGTACTGGGCTTCAGGTGTTGTGATCGATAGTTGGTGACCAATTCCACACCGCTCTCGAGTAGCAGTCCCGGACTGATCTGTGCCCCGTAATTCCAGCCCCTCTGTCATTCCAATAACTGTGTCTGGATCGACAGCTCCGTTAGGGCGAACGATTCCTGCTATTCCTGACATACAATCAGACGGCTTTTAAACTGATTTGACAGAATATGGGTTGGTTCTTGCTCAAGTCCCTCACAAAAAATCAAATAATTGAGCATCTCAAACCAGAATTCGCAGTGAAGCTAAGTAACCGAAAATCCGGCATGTAATCGGCATTAAATGAGAACTCTGTAGGCAAGGTTTGAATTATGATCCTTGGGGTCGCATATCACCATCTCCTGGCTCTTCTGCGACTGTGAGATCGGTTATACATCCATAGTGGTTTAATTTAGGCTTGGTGTATTCTCTCGACATATACTAAAGGACAGTAATCTTTCGTATAATTGTTTCGCATGAGGCTCTAATTCCCCTTGAGTAACAGTTGATATCTGATCTTCCGCAGGGGTTCTAATGCTCTCCTGCCCCTATGAAGGCAGTTTTGATTAGAATCACAGTAGTTGGATAGCAAGTTGAACGAATTCGTAGCTGACTCATTGCTGGAGTACATGGACCGAACCAAGCGTGTCACTCGGAGCTGATGGATCGCCGAAATCGATAGATTCGGCGATCCGTATCGACAG
>Ga0207771_100309_pt1 | contig 32712 bp, 31 predicted proteins | sample A23M2SouthBayCA_2_FD_187731 | JGI IMG/M metagenome (GOLD analysis project Ga0207771, IMG submission 187731) | Aerobic enrichment media microbial communities from Eden Landing Ponds, California, USA - A23 M2 (2) (SPAdes) | ecosystem: Environmental > Aquatic > Marine > Unclassified | place... | reverse complement strand
TGGTTCAAGTACCGCCTTATGCCAGATCTCTCAACGCTGAAAGACTACATTCCACGAGGACTGAGCGCAATTACCGAACCAAACATTTGGCCGTATCTTACTGGTAATGATTCGTCTTAATCACTATCAGTCCACCAGGAAAAGTACGTTGCACAGGCTGTCTCGACGTTGAATGACCGGTAGCCGACCCCACAGATCACATTCCTGGCGGACTGGAAGGGCGAGGCGCGCTCGCGACGAAGTAGAGTCGCCTCAGCGATCCCTATCCGCGCGGGTGGTGCTGAGAGCGCGGATATGTCGCTGAGCGACTGCGAGCGCGTCGAGGGCTTCCATCGCACGAGCACGAGTGGGGTCGCGGGAGCTCCGAGGGCGGTCGCGGCTGCTGTGCTATCCCGCATCGATACCTCTCTCACCTACACCCAACACAGACCGCCACTCACACCACCTAGTCGTCTTCGGCGGCGTCGGCGGCCTGCTGGGCGACGCGCTCGCTGGCCTGTTCGACGAACTCGTCGGGGAGCTTCTCGATCTCACCCGCCTGCACGCGCCAGAGGTTGGCGTAGAGGCCGTCGGCGGTGAGCAGGTCGTCGTGAGTGCCGCGTTCGACGATCTCGCCGTCCTCGATAACGAGGATGACGTCGGCGTCCCGCACCGTCGAGAGGCGGTGAGCGATGATGAACGCGGTCCGGTCGGCCGCGAGCTGGTCGATCGAGCGCTGGATGAGCATCTCCGTCTCCGTGTCGACGGCCGACGTCGCCTCGTCGAAGACCATGATCGCCGGGTGCTGGAGGATGGTGCGGGCGATGGCGACGCGCTGGCGCTGGCCGCCCGAGAGCTTGACGCCGCGCTCGCCGATGTCCTGGTCGTAGCCGTCCGAGAGGTTCGTGATGAAGTCGTGTGCCTCCGCGAGTTTCGCGGCCTCGACGACCTCCTCGTGGGTTGCGTCGAACTTGCCGTACTTGATGTTCTCCTCGATAGTGCCGTCGAACAGGAAGTTGTCCTGGCCGACGTATCCCATCGAACCCCGGAGACTCGATAGCGTGACGTCGCGGACGTCGTGGCCGTCGACCTTGACGGCGCCGTCGTCGACGTCGTAGAGGCGCAAGAGGAGTTTGACGATGGTGGTCTTGCCGGCACCGGTCGGTCCGACGAGACCCACGGTCTGTCCGGGTTCGATCTCGAAGTCGACGTTCTCCAGGATGGTTTCGTCGCCACCGTAGGAGAACGTGACGTCGTCGTACTCGACGTGGCCCTCGACGTTCTCCATGTCGATGGCGTCCGGGGCGTCCGTGATGTTGACCGGCAGAGTCATCAGCCCGAGGATGCGCTTGGTCGAGGCCTTGGCGTCCTCGTAGCGCTCCATGATGTTGGCCATCTGGGCGAGCGGGTTGACCAGGCGCTGGGTCAGCAGGAGGAAGGTCACGAGGGTACCGGCCCTGAGTTCAGTCGTGAAGGGGCCCGGCGGACCCTGGAGTATCCAGAACCCGCCGACGAGGAACGTCGCGATGAACGCCAGCGACGTCAGCACCCTGAGTCCGGGACGGTAGACGAAGTTGAGTCGGAGCGCGAGCCAGTCCAGCCGGAAGTAGCGATAGGAGTGGTCCTCGACGCGTTCGTCCTCGTACTCCTCGGTGTTCGAGGCCTTGATGACCTGGATGCCGTTGAGGTTGTTCTCCAGGCGCGAGTTGAGGTCGCCGACCGACTCGCGGATGTCGGCGTAGCGCTCCTCGGCGAGTTGCATGTACCAGTAGGTGAATATCGCGGAGAGGGGGATGACCGTCAGCGTCACCATCGCGAGCTCGGGCTGGATGGCGACGAGGATGACCGCGGTGCCGCCCATCAACACGATGAGCTGGATCATCTCACCCATCATCGAGTCGAGGAACTGTTCGAGACGGTTAGTGTCGTTCGAGAGGATCGAGATGAGCTCGCCGGTCTGGACCTCGTTGAAAAAGTCCATGTCCAGGCGTTGCATCTGCTGGTAGGTCGCTGTCCTGGCCTCGTGTTTCACCCGGTGAGAGAAGAGGTTCAGCGTCGACGACCGGACGAAGATGAGGATCGCCTGGCCGACCATCGCGACGCCCATCACGGCGACGGAGAACCAGAACTGTCCCATCATCGTATCCGGGAGCCACGCGGTCGGCACGAACGGGAGCGTGTAGTCGGTGGTCTCGTTGAACAGCGCGTCGATGGCCACCCCGAGGATAACGGGCGGGATCAGGGCGAAAAAACGCGACCCGATACTCGCCAACACACCGACCAGGAACCACCGTCTGTTCCCGTGCCCGAACTGCATGAACAACTGCCAGAGTGGATGCTCTATCTCTTCGCGGTGCCGCTCGATGTACTCAGCATTTATCGCTTGGTCCGAACTCATTAGAGAGGGTAACTAACGCGCTCGTTAGCCGAGGCCACATAAAAAGAAGCCGGTCGGCCACAGATTCGCCGCTTGTTGTAACGATTTGCCGGGCATCCTCCATGGGCGCTCAGTCCCAGAAGCTCCGCGTCCGGGCGTACTCTCGCTCTCGCCGCAGGATGTCCCGATAGAACTCGTCTTCGTCTTCGCGGAGTTTGTTGATGATCCGCGCGGCGTTGTGTGGACCAACTCCCCGGGCGGCCAGAGCGATAACGGCCTGCTTGCCGTGGCTCTGGACCAGACTCGCCGACTGGTAGGCCCGTTCGGTCTGTTTTTCCTGTTCGTCGTCCTTCTCGCCCGATTTCACGGCCGAGACGACCTCGTCGGCCCACGGGTTCAGCGCCGCGATCCGCGTCGACCCGCAGTGGGGACACTCGGGCTGGTCATCGACGCGTCGCACTTCGATGCGCCGTTCCCAGTCCTCACAGTGCAGACAGAAGAGGATGACTCGGTCAGTCTGAATGCGCTCACGGACCGTCTCGATGACGCTCGCGTCGGCGTGTTCCGGCGAGAGGAGTTCCTGACTGCTCGACCGCCCGCCCAGGCCGATAGGCGTGCGCTCGCCGACGACCTCGACACCGAGTTCGCCCGACTGGACCTCTCGGAGCACGTCGGCGGCGCCCTCGACGTCCAGTTCCTCGTGGAGCAACTCGCGCACGGCCTCGTCGTAGGCGGGCGTGTTCGCAAGCGCGTCCATGAGCCTGTCGCGGCCGAACTGTCCGTTCGGTGCCGAGGGCCCGCCGCCCTGCCAGCGCTTCAGCGCCCCGAACTTCGCCGCGACCTGTGCGAGTTTGAACTTCAGCGCGTCGGCGTTCTTGAGACTCAACTCGATGAGGTCACGAACGTGCTCTGGATCTGTTTCCTCCAGGATGCCGACGATGTCCGTCCCCGCGACACCTCTCGGGACTTCGAGTTCGATCCGGTAGGGGTCGACTTCGAGCCCGACGGAAGATCCGGTCTGCTGGCCCAGCAGCGCCGAGAGCAAGCGCCCGACCGTCTCGTTGGTCTTGTGTCCGAAACAAGCGTTGACGACCACCTCCCGGCCCTGGAACTCGACCACGACGGTGTCGTCCGTCGGGAGCGGTCCCTCGTAGTCGACCAGTTGCTCCAGGCCCGTCTCGGTCGTCGCGGCGTCGCCGTCGTAGCGCGTCTCGAACTCGTCGACGACGCGTTCGACGGGTGCACCGGCCTGTAACTGCCGGCCGGCGACACCGCGCATCTCGCCGACCTCCTGTGCGACGGTCGCCGGGACCGGGATCTCCTGGCCGGTCCAGGAGGGCACCTCGCCGGCGGGGTCCTCGACGGGCGAGACAGTGACGGTCTCCTCGTCTTCGTCGATCTCGGTGATGCGCCACATGTCCCCGCGCTGGATGAACACCTCGCCGGGTGCGGCGAAGTTGACGACGAACCGCTCGTCGAGTGTGCCGATATCGCGACCGCTGGCGACGTCCTCGACAGTGTAGGTCGCCTCGTCGGGGATCATCGAGAGGTTGTGATAGAAGTACTGCCACGTCCCGCGGCGCTTCTCGATCGTGTCTTTCTCCTCGTCGATCCAGACGACGCGATTCTCGCCGAGTTCGCGCACGACACTCTCGAACTCGTCTTCCGTGAGGTCACGAAACGGGTAGGCCCGCGTCAGGATCTCGTAGGCACGCATCGCCCGGATCTCGCCGAAGTCCATGACCAGTCCCGCGACCTGATTGGCGACGGTATCGAGACTGCCGTCGTGGATGGCCGCCGGTTCGACACCCCCTTCCCGAGCCTGCCGGGCGATGGCCAGCGCTTCGAGCGTGTCGTCGGGGTGTGTCGTGACGACCGTCCCGCGTGAAATCTGGTCCCGACGGTGGCCCGCGCGTCCGACGCGCTGGAGCAAGCGCGTCACCTGCCGCGGACTATTGTACTGGACGACGTGGTCGACGCGGCCCACGTCGATGCCGAGTTCCATCGACGACGTACACAGCAGCGCGTCCAGATCCCCCGCCTTGAACCGGTCTTCGACGTCGATGCGTGCCTCCTTCGAGAGCGATCCGTGGTGGACGCCGATGTTCGATCCCAGCTCTTTGAACCGCGAGCCGAGCGCCTCCGCGAACTGGCGCGTGTTGACGAAGATGAGCGTCGATTCGAACTCCTCGACCAGTTCGTCGATGTAGCGGACGTGGCTCGCGAACTCCGGTTCCGTCGCCAGTTCGCCCGCGAGTCGCTCGTCTTCCTCCCGAATCTCGGGCGACCGGACCCGTACGTCGAGTCGGCTGCCGACGTCGACTTCGACGATCGAACAGCCACGGTCGCCCGTCAGGAAGCGTCCCACTTCGTCGGGGTCGCCGACCGTCGCCGAGAGGCCGATACACTGGAAATACCCCGAGAGTTCCCGCAGGCGTTCGAGTCCCACGGTCAGTTGCGCGCCGCGCTTGGCCGCGGCGAGTTCGTGGACCTCGTCGACGACGACGTGGTCGACGTCTTCGAGCGCGGTCCGGAGTTTCGACCCGGTCAGCATCGCCTGAAGTGTCTCGGGTGTCGTCACGAGGACGTCCGGCGGGTCGTCGGCCTGCTTGCTCCGGCGGTAGTCGGTCGTGTCGCCGTGACGGACCTGTACGTCCAGGTCGAGGCGCTCGCCCCACCACTCCAGGCGCTCGCGCATGTCCCGATTCAGCGCCCGGAGGGGGGTCACGTACAGCGCGCCGATGCCGAAGCGCTCCTCGCCTTCCAGCGCGTCGAAGACCGGGAGCATGGCCGTCTCGGTCTTGCCAGTGCCCGTGGGCGCGACGACGAGGACGTGTTTTCCGTCGACCAGCGGCGGGATGGCGCCCCGCTGGGGTTCGGTCGGCGTCTCGAACCCCCGTTCGGAGAGCGCCGCCCGCACCTCCGCACCCAGGTGTGCGAACGCCGCGGCGGTCCCGACGCCGTTCGCGTCTGTCATCGCCCCCTCTAACGGCTGAACCCGATTAAGGGCCGCGGTCTCTCCCGAACTCGACATCGAGTCGTTCGACGAATTTGCTCGGTACAGGGCAAAGACATAACACTTGAACGTCCGCCGAGCGAACGGAGTGAGCGAGGCGGTTCACCGGACGCGAGGGAACGGTGCGAGGCTGACCGGAGGGAAGCCTCGATGCGAACGGGGAACGCAGTGACCCGTGAGCGAAGTGACCGCTGCGTCCGGCCTTTTTCACCCATGTTTTTGCCGCGAGCGGGTCGCGGGCGACGCCCGCGACCGCACGACGTGGCGGCGACGCCGCCACGCGGTACCCACAGCGAGCGCAGCGAGCGAGGATACCCGAGCGGGAAAAAGATGGGTTCGCACGTCTACGTACCACACTGAGAGCGAGAGCAGACAAAAAACGGGACGCTCCGATACACTGGCGGCGTGTCAGGGGACCAGTCACTCACGCGAGCAGCGGGTAGAGCACGGCGACGAGCGCGAGCGCGAGGAGGACGACGGCCCCGACGTTGAGCAGCGTCTTGTTGCGTGACCACTCGACGTCCTCGACGGCGGCCGGGTCCCGAACAGCGCTGACGGCGTTGCCGGCCGCGAGCAAGCCGCCGACGACGAGCGCACCAGCGAGGACGAAATCGACGAAGCCCGCCGCCCCCGGAAGCCGTGCGAGGCCGTTCGCGACGAGGAGCACACCCACGAGCCCAGAGAGGAGCCAGTTCTGCCGGTCCGAGAGAGCCATGTCCGTGTTCGGACCGGCCACGGCATATGGCTGTTCATCTTCAAAGCGACAGCGAGACCGTCGTCGCGAGCACGGCCAGTACCGCGAGCGTGACGACGGCGTAATCGGCGAACGCGACGGTTTCCGATTCCGGGTCGCAGGTCCGAAAGCCCCACAGTCCGGTCGCGAAACAGACGAGCGCGGCGACGACGGCCGCCCAGCCGAGCAGTGTGACACCGAGCGGTCCCGCGGCTCCTGGCGCGACGAGGCCGAACGCGGCGAGAGAGAGCCCGAGAGCGGCGACACTTCCCCAGGCCAGGCGGGGGTCCATACCCCTGGTTTCGACGTCCGCGCAGTTATCATTGGGGGGATACCACTCCTACAGTGATCGTCGGAAGACGACTGTCGACATCCGCGCCGGACCCACAGTCGTTATGTCGACCCGGTGCCTCCCATCGGTGAATGACCACCGGACTCGACGCCGACGTCGTGGGGGCGGACGCCGCCGCGGAGCGCCGCGACGAAGTGGTCGCGGCAGTCACCGACCACGCCGGACGGGTCGCCCGCGAACTCGCCCGCCTGGAGGGAGGCGACTACGGCCAGGTGACGATCGAGACCGATGCCGGCTCGTGGACGCTCAAGTACGAGGCCGGCGACGTCCAGTACCTCCGCTTCGAGGGAGGCCGCCGCGAAACCTACGTCGTCTCGACACAGCACCCCCCGGACCCCGAAGCGCTCGCGGACGCGCTCGAAGACTACGACGCCTTCGTCGCCGGATTCAACGACCACGTCCGCTCGAAAGAGGGTGTACTGGACGACGTGTCGACCGAGTTCCCCGACGTCGCGAGTGCCGACGACGCGGTCGCCGAGCGCGAGCGAGTCTGTGACCGACTGCGCGAGACCTGCGACGCGATGGCGATTCAACTCCACCGGTGTGCGAGCGACGACTACGGCGCCTTTACCGCCCGCGTCGGCGGGACCCGCTGGGAACTCAAGTGGGAGGAGGGGCGAGCGCGCTATCTCCGGGTAGGCGGCGAGGGCGGTGTCTACCTGATCTCCGAGTACCAGCCACCTGCTCCCCGAGACCTGCGGGCACACGTCGAGGACTTCCCAGCGTTCGTCGACGCGTTCAACGAGCACGTCACCGAAATCTCCGACGCGCTCGAGACGGTGGAGCTGTAGGTGTCGGATCAGGTGGGGTGACAGATATCGTGGCACGGCTCTGGAACGGCAGTCGACGAACTTCCATCGCACGAGCACGAGGACGGTCGCGGACTTTCTCCCAATACGGATCGTTACTTCGACAGCCTCTACTGCACAGTCACGGACGGCTTGAACCGAACAAGTGGGGTTGTTCACGCACGTCAGTAATCCCCGGCAGTCCCGCGATTATAAGACCCGTGCGACCCCACCTCGGAGTGTGACCTATCTCGTGCCCTTCGACGGGTCGCCGCTGGCCGAGGCCGCCCTCGCGCGGGCCGCCGAATTCTCGTCTGTGATGGACGAGGACGTGCTCGCACTCGCGGTGGTCCCAGTCGACGAGCCCGACTTCGCGGTCGAACGCGGCTGGATCGACACGCCCGGGGAGTACGACCCCGACGAGATCGTCGACCGACTCCGCTCGCAGGTCGCCGACGTCGCACCGGCGGCGGCCTTCCGGTGTGAACGCCCCGAGGACGTCAGTTCCGTCGCCTCGGTCACGACCGACGTGGTGCGGACGATCCGCACAGTCGCACAGGAGGCCGGTGCGACTATCGTCTTCATCGGGAGCGAGAACGCGGGCCGCGTCTCGACACCGGTCAGCAGCGTCGGCGCACCGGTCTCGGAGGACCCCCGCTACGACGTTCACATCGTCCGCCACGCGGGCGACGCCGGCGATTGACACCCGGTCGGGAAGACCGGAGACGGGACCGCTCAGCGGACGACCGTCACGGGGACCGGCGAGCGCCGGACGACGGTCTCGGCGACGCTCCCGAGCAGGACTCGCGACACGCCCGAACGGCCGTGGCTGCCCATCACGATCTGGTCGATATCGTTCTCCTCGGCGTAGTCGACGATGGCCGCGACGGGTTTGCCGACCTCGATGGCCGTCGAGACGTCGAGGTCGACGCCCGCCGCTTCGACGTTCTCGGTGACTGCCTCGAAGAGCGCTTCGGCCTCCGCGTGTTGCTGGTCGTACCACTCCTCGGAGAAACTGGGGATCGAGGCCTGGGCACTGTAGCCCGCCTCCGCCGGGTTGATGACGTGCAACAGGACCATCTCGGCGTCTGGAAACTCTCTGGTGACGAACTCCCAGGCCTCGTGGGCCTGTTCGGACCCGTCCACCGGAACGAGGATGCGTTTGCCCATACCGTCTAGGCGACCCCCCGCGGTTTCAATCTTCCCGACGAGTCAGCCGCGGGGCCGACACCGGACGCGAGTCCCTTCTTACCGTCGACTGCCGTCGCCGTTGACCTCGGTGCGTAGCGTCGAGAACTCGGCGACGCGCTCTGCGTGGGCGTTGTGCTGGTGGATCGACTCGTCGTTGGACTGTTCCATGCGGACGAGCGCGTCGTCGTCGAGGTCCGGGAACTCGGAGACGACCCCCTCGGCCATCGCGCGGACGCAGTCCTCGACGAACTTGGCGTCGCTGTGTGACTGGTAGGTCATGTGGTCCTCGTCGGGGCGCTTGGCGAGGTTGTAGATGCGCGCGCTCATCGAGTCCCGTGCCACCTCGATTATCTCGGTCAGATCGACGTCGGGACCGTCCTCGGACTCGATGGTCAGCGTGGCGTGGCCCCGCTGTGAGTGACCGGGCTGGGGGACCTCCTGGAGGAACTCTTCGATGGTTTCGTCGGCGACCTCCATCTGGCGGAGCGTCTCGCGTGCGCGAGCGGCCGACATCCCCTGCGAGCAGGGACAGACCGTCATCCCGGTGACGCGGGCGCCGACCTCCTCGTGGATGCCGTCTTCGGTGGCCGTCGCCGAGGCGATGATGTCGGCCGTCGACTGGGTCGGCTTGTCGCTGGCGGGCGTCCGGTCGCGCGTGACGAACTCCGCCTCCATGCGGACCTCCGCCTTGGTGGTGTAGTCGTGTTTCTCGAGCAGCCGTTCGGCCGCATCACCACAGACCTCCTCGACGCGATAGGCGGGCTGTCCGACCGCCGCTTCGAGCGTCTCGTCGATGACCTCCATGTTCCGACTCATGTCGGCCCCCTTGCGCCAGCTGGGCAGGTCGACGAACACTTCGAACTCAGCCATCAAGACGATCGGCCGGTCGTCCTCGCGACTGATCTCGACGAGTTTCTCCACGCCGGTGACGCCGACGCGGTTCAGGCCGACGGTCACGTCCGGACTCGACGCCTGGACGTCCGGCAGTTGCTTGCTCATCAGCGCCCGCTTAGGACTTTCCCCGAATAGTGCTTTCGGAACCCTGGGTTCCTGGCCGCACTCCCGGTCGTCTCCGAGGTGGTGTGCCCCACTCCCGACGGACTGCCCCGTTCTCACTCGGCAAAATCGCTGAACAGCGTCTCGAAGTCGCCGTCGACGAACCGCTCGGCCGTCGTCTCGAGGTCCTCGCGGAGTCGGTCCCGTCGCTCGGTCAGCGCCGCGAATTCGGGGTCGTCTTCGAGGTCCGCACTCCCCTTCGCGTCCGAGAGCGCGACGTGTTTGCGCGTCACCCTGTAGTACTCCCGGAGCGTCCGTTCGTAGTCGGTGACACGGAGGAGTCGCTCGACGGTGTCGAGGACCTCCTCTCTCGTGACGGGCTTGACGACGTAGTCGTCGAACTCCATGTCGATGATGTCGACGTCCGGGTCGACGGCGGTGACCATCGCGACACGACAGTCGAACCCCCCTTCTCGTATCTCTTCGAGCACCTCGTCGCCGAACATGTCCGGCATCCGCCGGTCGAGCAACACGACGTCGACGTCCTCGTCGAGTTCCGCTATCGCCGTTTCGCCTCCGTACGCCGTTCGCACGGCGTAGCGGTCCCGGAGGAACGCCGCGTACGAATCCGCGACGTCCGGTTCGTCGTCGACGACGAGGACCACCGCTGACTCCTCGGTCATTCGAACGTTCAGTATGTATATAGAGCGGGTGCAAAAAGTTTCCGTCGCGGCCGGATCGTCCGGTCTTGCGCTGTCACGCCGTCTCGGACTCCTGATTCGTCGGCGTCAGGCCGTTTCGGGCTCCCGATTCTCCGGTATCAGGCCGTCTCGGAGCCCTGGATCCGGTCAGAATCGGTCGTCGTGTCCTCACCGACCAGCGCCTCGTATCGCGCACCGGTCTGTTTCAACGTCGCCGTCGAGAACAGTCGCTCGTGGTCGTAGGGCAGATGTTCGGCGGCCAGTTCGTCTATCTTCGCGTCGACTGCGTCCTGCTCGCGCCCGTGGACCATCGTGAAGAGATTGTACTGCCAGTCCTGTCCAGGCCGGCGCGGTCGGTGATAACACAGCGTCACGAACGGCAGGCGTCCCACCTCGACACCGCGCTCGTCGAGATCCTCCTCGGGCACGTCCCAGACGACCATGCAGTTGGCGTCGAACCCAGTCGCGATGTGGTTGACGACACAGCCGATCCGCTTGATACACCCGGCCGCGACGAGTCGCTCGACCGCCGCGAGGACGTCCTCGACGGGTGCCCCGACCGCCGCGGCCACGTCGCGGTACGGCGTCGCCGTGAGCGGAAACCCGTCCTGGATCTCGAGCAGGAGTCGCCGTTCCAGGGTGGTGAGGTCGACCGCCGCCCGCTCGCTTATCTCGGTGGCGTCGACGGCAGTCTCGGCCAGACTCTCGCGGGCGAACCGGTCGGAGTTGACGACCGGGAACTCCAGGTCGATGTAAAAATCCGTCAGCATCGGGAGGACGAGCACGTCCAGCCCCGTCTCGGCCGATATCTCCTCGAGGATGGCGTCGCGACGCTCTTTCGAGGCGGCCGTGACGACGAACCACATGTTCCACTCGTGGTCGCGGGCGTAGTTGTGATTCACCTGCTGGTAGCCGTTTATCACGTCGGCTACCTCGTCGAAGCGGTCCTCGGGCGCGCGGACCGCCGCCAGTGTCGACGACCCGATGACCGGTGGGTTGAGCACGGGGCCGAACCGCCGGAAGATACCCTCCTCGTAGAGCCGTTCGACCCGTTCGAGCGCCTCCGCGCCGGAGACGCCGACGTCCTCGCCCACGACGTCGAACGGGCGCTCGGCTATGGGGAACCCGCTTTGCCACCCGTCTATCAGCGCGGCGTCGACGTCGTCGACCAGGTCGCGCCAGTCGCCGGTAGCCCGACTCATCGCCGGACCTTGGGAACGGTCCGAAGTACCTCTTTCGACTCCTCGTTGGGCGAGCCCGGGACCGGCCGGCATCGTTTTCGTCGAACACCCGGCGGATTCTGCTGGTCGATCCTCAGTGATGGGTTCGAAGTCGACGACGAAGTTTCGTATCACTCAGCCACCCGTGCAGACCTCGACTGTCACTTCCCACGTGCCCTCCTGGAAATCGAGCATCGCACCGTTTCTGACCTCGAACGAATACTCGCCACTCTTGGGGGCTTCGAACGTTTCACGTATTGTCTGGTTAGATACGTTATCGATGATAGAGGACCCCTCGGGTCCGACTACTTCTAGAATCGGTGATTTACCATCTATCTCCTTGATTTCGACTGTCACATCCCCGCCGCCTTCGATGTCCGCATCGTAGATTGCTGCTTCGCCTCCTTTCTTCGTCACTTTGTCGTCCACTACGACCGAACAGGTTTCAGTCGGTGTGGGTTCGACAGTCTCGGTCGGGGTTTGTTCCGGTGTCTCGGAAGGCGTCGGCTCGGTGGTCTCAGCCGGTGTCGGTTCCGGCGTATCGGCCGGTGTCGGTTCCGGCGTATCGGCCGGTGTCGGTCCGGCGGTCGTGATGTTTGCAGACCCAGCTAGGTCCGCTCTATTCTGAACTTCCGGGTCGTGGGGTGCGTAATCTTCTGTGTCGATGACACCGTCACCGTCTGAGTCTTGCACAGCCGGTTCGTCGTCTTCCTGACCGGTACATCCGGATATACAGAACAGACTCACACCTCCGAAGGTACCGATGAACGTTCGTCTGTCCATATCCCTGTCTGAGTGTAGTACTTTTTAGTAATATGGTGGATATTACATCAAATATTAACTTATGGCAAAATCAGAACTCATTGTGGTCTCCGTACCGTGATTTTCGACGACTCTGTTCAGGTCGTAAGCACGTGATACACCAGCGGACTATCATCATATATGTGAATTTTTGTGTTTTACTAATGGGAAAATTCACCGGTACCGGAGTATAGCACAAGCGCATCGATCGATGCCGCTCCTGCGTTACTGACTGCTTGTATCACGAACGACAAAATGTACTATGTAGTGTAATATTATTCTGCATAAACAATGCTGCATCTTGAATTCAACTCCCACCATCAGTTTGGATCGCGATGAATCGACAACTGGCTGGATTGGCAGTAGCCACGACGGTTGTGTTGTCGTTCTGTGTATCAGTAGCGGGTGCAACGGCCACGAAAACCAGTGATGGCGCTGGACAGTGTGTGGAGTATACGAGTCCATTGCCCCTGAATCAGATGAGCGGATTCGCGGATTACGCTGATTCGAACGGCGATTGCCACGTGACGTACTGGGAGTTTCTCAAAGCGGCTTCCAGTCTGAGTGTCCCCATCTACTGACGCCGTTGGTGAGACGTTTCTGCCCCATCTTCTTGGACGGGTGCTGAAACGTTTCGAAGTGACCTCGCGACAGTGGATGTCGGCATCGAAAGTATGGACCGTCCCGGCGGTCGTTCCTGCGGGAAACGAGAGCCTTTAGCGGGGCGGGTCCGAACGGGCGCGTATGGCACAAGCGACCCAGGAGTACGGCGACTGGCCGCTCAAGCGGTTGATGACCGAGGTCGTCGGGTCCGGTCACAAGTCCGCCGACGACATGGACCGCGCGCAGGCCCGCGAGGCCATGCAGCGGATCCTCGACGGCGAACCCGACCACACCACGCTCGGCGCGTTCTGGCTGGCCAACCGCTGGAAGCGCAACACGCCCGAGGAACTGGCAGCCTTCGTCGACGTCATGCGCGAGACGTCCGTCGAGACTGCTACGCCCCAGGTCGACCCCGTCGACTGTGGCGCAAACTACGACGGCAAGGGTCGGACGGCCATCCTCGGCGTCGCCGCCGGCGTCGTCGCCGCGGCCGCAGGAACGCCGGTCGTCGTCCACAGTGGCGACCGCGTCCCGACCCAGAAACAGGACGCCTACAAGCACGTCCTCGACGAACTCGGCGTCGAGACCGACCTCGACCCCGCCGAGAGCGCCGACATGGTCGACGACACCGGCTTCGGATTCTACTACCAGCCCAGGTTCAACCCCGGCATCGACGCGCTGTGGGGCCGGCGCGACCAGATGGGCGTGCGCTGCTTCGTCAACACCGTCGAGACGCTCGCCAACCCCGCCAACGCCGACGTCCACCTCGGTTCCTTTTACCACCTGGCCTTCGCCGTCAAGATGACCGAGACCCTCCAGGAAGCCCGGAGCCAGGACGTCTCGCGCACCCTCTTCTTCCAGGGGATGGAGGGATACGACGACGTCCGGCCGGGTACGACGGTCGTCGCCGAATGGAACTCCGGCGAGGACGAACTCGACGACTTCGAGATCGAGACCGCGAAGTACGGCATGGACTTCGAGAGCGAGGACCTCGGTGTGGAGAACGTCGCCGGCGAGTCGGCCGCGATAACCGAGGCGGTGGTGGCCGGCGACCGCGACGACCAGTTCGCCGACGCCGTCGCGCTCAACGCCGCACTCCGCATCTACGCCCGCGAGGACGTCGACTCGATCCGGGACGGCCTCGACGAGGCCCGCGCGGCCATCGAGGACGGCAGTGCGGCCGCAGTGCTGGAGGACCTGCGAGCGTTCTGAGCGGCGACCGCCGTTCTTCGAGACGGAGACCCGCTTTCGGGACGGCGATTCTGCTTTCGAGACCAGCAACGTTTTGTTCACGCTCGCCCTGGACGAAACCATGAGTGAGTTGACAGCGACGCTGCACACGTCCGAGGGGGATATCGAAGTCGAGCTCTACGAGGACCGCGCGCCGAACACGGTGGCGAACTTCGTCGGTCTGGCGACCGGTGCCGACGACTACGAGAGCGCGAGTGTCGGTCCGGGCACGGGCGCCTGGGAAGACCCCGAATCGGGCGAAAAGCGGATCGACCCGCTGTACAACGACATCGAGTTCCATCGCGTCATCGACGGGTTCATGATCCAGACCGGCGACCCGACCGGGACCGGACGGGGTGGCCCCGGCTACACCTTCGACGACGAGTTCCACCCCGACCTGCGCCACGACTCGGCGGGGACGCTCTCGATGGCCAACCGCGGTGCCAACACGAACGGTTCGCAGTTTTTCCTCACGCTCGACGCCCAACCCCACCTCGACGACAAACACGCCGTCTTCGGCGACGTCGTCGACGGCATGGACGTCGTCGAGACCATCGGCAACGTCGAGACTGACCCCAGCGACCGACCGATCGACTCGGTCGTCCTCGAGTCGGTCACGATCGACCGCGACTGACGAGCGACCGACCGTCCACGATTGTCAATTCGTGTATTAAACTGGCGACTAGTTGTACACAGTTGTTCGGTGATGTCGAGATTTCCACTCGATCCGATCACAGTTGGCGTATGAGTGCGAATAGTATCAATAGAGAAATCGAAACTGGGCAGTATTGCAGCCCCCATATAACTCCGGTGCCGTGAAACAGCCCCTAAATATTTATTTTTCGCGCCGCAGGGTATGGCTATGCCTCGCGATAACGAAGGACGGGACGTTTTTCGACGTCGAGTGCTACAGGGTCTCGCAGCGAGCGGAATGATCGGTCTGGCGGGCTGTGGCGGTGACGGTGGCGGCGACACCGACACCCCGACTCCGGAGCAGACCGAGGCAGACGACGACGTTCTCGGGGACGACACGCCCACCGACACCCCGACGCCGACCCCGGAACCGCCCGAGACGGACACGCCAGAGCGACTGGGCGACACGCTCGTGGGCCCCGAGGGCGAGCAGGTGACCCTCCAGCTCGTCTACGCGACGGGCACCGGGACCACCGAGACCCAGATGCAACTGGTCCAGCAGCTGTACGGGCAGGTCGGGATCAACGTCGAGTTGACCGGCACGCAGTTCAACTCGATGCTGGCCAACTACGCCCAGAACAAGACCGAGGACATGAGCCAGGACGACGCGACGTTCAACGCCGGCACCCGCGACGAGTCCACGAGTGCCAGGGAGTGGGACCTCATGGGGGGGATCGGCTTCAACTCCTACCCACGGACCCCGCCGACGATCAGGTCGTTCTGGGCCGACGAGCGCAAGGCCGGGGCGACGACCAACTTCTACGGCTACCGACCGAGCACGGAGGTCGCGCCGCTCATCGACGAGGCGGCGTCGGCGACCGACCCCGATGTCACCCAGGAGAACCTCGCCCAGGTGTTCGGCATCCTCAGCGAGGACCAGCCGGTCAACTTCATGACTTTCAGCACCGTGATCAGCGGTTTCCGGAACGACGTCTCCGGGTTCACCGAGGAGGACGTCGGCCCCTCCTTTGGCTTCGACGACCAGACGTGGTACTTCGGCAACGACGCCAGCGTCGGCGGGACCTACATCACCGGCGACTCCACCGGAGCGACGACGCTCAACCACATCCAGATCAGCGACCAGCCCTCCGCGAACAGGGTCGCGCTGACGATGGACGGGGCCTACACCCTCAACAACGAAAACGAGGTCGTGCCGCGGTGGGTCGAGGACTACGACGTGAAAGACGGCCAGCAGACCTACGAGTTCTTCCTGCGTGACAACCTCCAGTGGGGCGCGGATTTCGGTCAGATGACCGCCGACGACTGGGTCTACTGGATCCAGGAGGTCCACCAGGCCGAGGACAACTGGGCGGGCGACACCAACCAGTCCAACTACTTCCGGAACGAGGAACCGATCCCCGTCGAGAAGACCGGTGACCTCAGCTTCGAATTCCAGCTCTCCGAACCCGATCCGTTCTTCCTCCAGCGTCCGATCATGTGGGGCGAGTACTGCATGCCCCAGGGGCTGCTCGAGGAGTACCGCGACGCCGAGAACGGCGGCCAGGGACTCAACGAGGACGACCGTGTCCAGGAGCTGGCGTACACGGGTAACCTCGGTCCCTACGAGTTCGAGCGCTGGGACCGCAACTCCGTGTTCGTCGCCACGCGCAACGACGAGTACTACGCACGCAACACCGTCTTCGACGGCGACGTGCCGTACTTCGAGGAAGAGCAGTACCAGGTGTTCGGCGAGGAAGCGACCCGGCTGTCGGCGCTGGAGGCCGGCGACATCACCACGACCGGACTGCCCGCCGACGACGTCCAGCGGTTCGTGGACAACGACGAGATCACCGTCGTGCGGACGCCCGACCCGTTCTGTGGCATGCTCGTCTACAACCAGCGGGCCAACGGCTGGGAGCAACTGCGCAACCAGCAGGTCCGCCAGGCACTCTCGATGGCGGTCAACAAGGTGACCATCGCCGAGGACATCCTCCGCGGGAACGCCAGGATCGCCTACACCCACCAGCCCGAGTACTCGGACTGGTACGACGAATCGCAGGTCACCCGCTTCGGTGGGCCGGACTCCCACGCCATCGGGGGGGCCCAGCGGATGCTCGACGAAGCGCTCCCGGACGGCTACGAGTTCCAGTAACCTAACGGGGGTACCTCTCTATGAGTATGCGGTCGTACGTGGCGAAACGATTAGCCTGGACCGGCGTAGTTACGGTGCTCGTGCTCACGCTCTACTTCGTGATGCTGGACATGGCCCCGGGGGGCGGCGAGACGGTCTTTGCCTTCCAGGCGGCGTCGTCCGGGGGCGACCCCCAGGCGGCCGAAGAGACGTTCCGACAGATCCGCGGGCTCGACCGGCCGCTGCACGTGCGCTACGTCGATTACATGACCGGGATGCTGACCGGCGACTGGGGCTGGTCGACGACGCGCAGCCAGCCGGTTCTCGACGCGCTGGCGGCGGCCTACCCCTACTCGCTGCAGTACGCCCTCCCGTCGACTATCATCTCGATTATCATCGGCTACGGTATCGGGCTGTACTCGGCGACCCACCAGTACGAACTGGGGGACTACCTCGGGACGTTCGTCGCCTTCTTCGGCATCTCGATCCCCAACTTCTGGTTCGCGATCATGGCGGTGCTCATCTTCGCCGTACAGGCACCGGACGTGACGGTACTCGGGGCACAACTGCTCCCGCTGCCGAGTTTCTATCAGACCGGGGTCGTCCAGCAGTACGGCTGGGTATCCTGGGAGAACGCCCGGCAGTTACTCGCGCCGGTCGTAGTCGTCTCGACGGCTTCGATCGCGGGGAACATGCGCTACTCCCGGGCCGAGGCGCTGGAGTACGTCCACGCCGAGTTCGTCAAGACCGCCCGCGCGAAAGGCGCCAGCAACTGGCGGACGCTGACCCGCCACATCCTCAGGCCGGCGATGGTCCCGCTGATGACGATCTTCATCGCGGACATTCTCGGCCTGTTTTTCGCGGGCGCCTTCTTCGTCGAGGTCGTCTTCCAGATCCCCGGACTCGCACAGCTCGCGTTCAACGCGATAATCAACCAGGATACAGCACTCGTCATGGGGACGACACTCATCCCGGTGTTCATCTTCGTTATCGGGAACCTGCTGCAGGACATCGCCTACACGGTGCTGGACCCGCGGATAGACTACGGTGACCGCTGATGGCGACCCAAGACGAGACCTTCGAAGACGTCGACTGGGACGAACTGACCGGCCTGGGCCTCTCCCGGCGCGAGAAGACGATGGCCGCCTTCGGCGTGTGCTACGTCGTCGCGCTCGTGTTCAACTTCGTCGTCCGGCCGGCGGGCGAACCGATGATCGCGCTCGGCTGGTTCACCTACGAACCCCGGGCGATCACGTGGCTGTTCGTACCGTCGATGGCGATCGGCGTCTTCTACGGTGTCTGGCCGCTGTACAACAACCCACGGCTGACGCGGTACTACTGGCGACGGTTCAAGCGCAACAGGGCCGCCGTCGCCAGCGCGCTCTTCCTCGGGGCGATATTCGTGGTCGGTCTGGTCGGTCCGTTCTTCTTCAAGGAGCCGACACTCCAGGTCACGAACGGCTACCAGCCGCCGGTGTACACGACCGTCGACGCGAGCAAGCCCCTCCAGTGTGCCGGCGAGGTGACGACTGTCGAGGGGAGTCGGCTCTGTCACGGCACCTGGACACACCCGCTGGGCACCACCAGCGAGGGCGAGGACATCCTGAAACTGATCATCATCGGGATGCGCATCTCGATGCAGATCGGCCTCGTCACCGCGATGCTCGTGATGACGTTCGGGAGCCTCGTCGGGACCACCGCCGCGTACTTCGGTGGCTACGTCGACGAGGTCCTGATGCGATACGTCGACTTCCAGGGCACCCTGCCGACCTTCTTCCTCTTTCTCATCCTCTCGTTTCTGTTCGAACCGTCGCTGTTCTTGCTCGTCGTTCTCTTCGGTACGTTCGGCTGGGAGGGTACTGCCCGTCTGGTGCGCTCGGAGGCCCTCCAGCGGACCGAAGAGGAGTACGTCAGCGCAGCCGAGAGCGCGGGCGCCAGCGACTCCTACATCATCAGGCGTCACATCCTCCCCAACGTCTCGAACACGATCATCACGAACGCGACGCTGATCATCCCCGGCTTCCTCATCCTGGAGGCGGGACTCTCCTTCCTCGGACTGACGGACCCGAGCGTCCAGTCGTGGGGCAAGATCATCGCCGACGGCCGGGGCGACCTCTCGCAGGCCTGGTGGATCGCGACCATCCCCGGGGTCTTCCTGTTTTTCACCGTTCTGGCGTTCAACTTCCTCGGGGACGCGTTGCGGGACGCGCTCGACCCGCGCACGGAGGGTACCAATGAGTGACACCGACGACGAGACCGAGCCACGCACCGGAGCAACCACGGAGACCGACGCGGGCGTCCGGGACGGTCCTGACGCCGACAGCGAACCGCTGTTGTCGATATCGGACCTGCAGGTCCACTTCGACACCCGCGAGGGCACCGTCAGGGCCGTCGACGGCGTGAGTTTCGACGTCCACCCCGGCGAGGTGGTCTGTGTCGTCGGCGAGTCGGGGTCGGGCAAGACCGTCACAGCGGAGTCGATCACGCAACTGATCGACATGCCGCCGGGACGGATCGCCGGCGGCGAGGTGCTGTTCGGCGGCCGGGACCTGACCGAACTCTCCGACAAGCAACTCCGGAGCGTCCGGGGCTCCCGTATCGGTCACATCTTCCAGAACCCACAGGGCGCGCTGAACCCCGTCTACTCCGTCGGCTGGCAGATCCGGGAGGCAGTGCGGCTCCACCGCGACGTCTCGAAAGAGGCGGCCCACGAGGAGGCGATCGACCTCCTGGACCGGGTCGGCATCCCGAACGCGGCCGAGCGGGTCGACGAGTACCCCCACGAGTTCTCCGGCGGGATGCGCCAGCGCGTGGTGATCGCGATGGCGCTCGCGGCCCAGCCCGACCTCCTGATCGCCGACGAACCGACGACAGCGCTGGACGTCACTATCCAGGCCCAGATACTGCGCCTGCTCAAAGAGATCCAGGAGGAGTTCGACACTGCCATCGTGTTCATCACCCACGACCTGGGCGTTGTCGCGGAGATGGCCGACCGGGTCGTGGTGATGTACAGCGGGAAGGTCATGGAGCGAGGCGACGTCTACGAGGTGTTCGAGCGACCGGCCCATCCCTACACCCAGGCGTTGATGCGGTGTCTGCCCGGGCGAGGCCGTACCGAGACGACGGAGGCGATCGGTGGTTCGCTCCCCGAACCGACGGACCCGCCAGACGGCTGTCGGTTCCATCCCCGCTGTTCGCTGGCCATCGAGGACTGTGCCGTCGGTCAACAGCCCGCTCTGGAGGGTGTCGAGTTCGAGGACGATAGTCACGTCGCGTCGTGTGTCTTCTACCAGCCCGGCTACGACGACACCACGGTCCGCGAGCAGGCCCGTGACCTGTCGGTCGGCGGTGCCGACGGGACGGAGACACACACCGACGGCGACTCGGCTCCCGACGGCGTGGACTCGGAGTCGGCGGGTGCGGACTCGGTCGACGCCGAGGCGGGAGGTGAGCGCCGATGAGCCTTCTCGAAGTCGAGGGACTGACCAAACACTACCCAGTCACACAGGGCGTTCTGAAACGCGAGGTCTCGCGGGTGCGGGCGGTCGACGGTATCGACTTCGACGTCGAGCGCGGCGAGACGGTCGGGATCGTCGGCGAGTCGGGCTGTGGGAAGTCGACGGCGGCGACGAGTCTCCTGCGGATCGAAGAGCCCACGGACGGCGTCGTCCGGTTCGACGGCGACGACATCACCGACTACGGGAAAGCCGACCTCAAACGGTTCCGGCGGCGCGCACAGATGATCTTCCAGAACCCCAAATCGAGCTTCGACCCGCGGATGAGCATGGGTGACTCGGTGGCCGAGCCGCTGAAGATCCACGGGATGAGCGACCCCAACCGCCGGCGAGCCATCGTCGAGGACCTCCTCGAACGGGTCGGGCTCTCGGCCGACGACGCCGACCGCTACCCCCACGAGTTCTCCGGCGGGCAGAAACAGCGGATCGCCCTCGCGCGGGCGCTGTCGGTCAACCCCGACTTCATCGTCGCCGACGAACCAGTCTCGGCGCTGGACGTCTCGATCAAGTCGGAGATCCTCTCGCTGATGGAGGACCTCCAGGAGCAGTTCGACCTGGCGGTGTTGCTTATCAGCCACGACATGGGCGTGGTCCGGCAGGTGTGTGACAGGGTGAACGTGATGTACCTCGGCGAGATAGTCGAGAGCGGGCCGACCGAGGAGGTCTTCGAGAACCCCCAGCACCCCTACACCGCGGCGCTGATGTCGTCGGTCCCGACCCCGGACCCGCGCAAGCGTGGCATGGGCACGGAACTGACCGGCGACGTGCCGAGTCCGTCGAACCCGCCGGAGGGCTGTCGGTTCCACACCCGCTGTCCCGCGGTCATCCAGCCCGAGGGCTACGACATGGACCAGTCGGCCTGGCGGAACGTGGTCGACCTGAAGACCCGCCTGCGAAACGAGGGTGTCGACCTCGAGGCGCTGGCCGAACAGCACGCCGCCGAGACCGACGACGAGTCCACCGACCCCGCCGACTACGGGACCGACGAACTCGCGGACATGGCCCGCGAGGAGTTCGACATTCCGGCCCAGCTGGGCGATCCTGGGGCCGACGACGTCCTGGAGCGGGCCCTCGACTCCGTCGCGACCGGCGATCAGGACGAAGCGCAGGCCCTGCTCGACCGCGAGTTCGCGACGGTCTGTGAACGGGAGGAACCCCCCCGCCAGCAGATCCACGACGGGCGCAGTTCCGCCTGTCACCTGGACGGCGAGACGGTCGGCGCCGTCGCACTCTCGGACGATTGAGGTGGTCGTGAGACCGTTCGCGGCTTCGCTGGACGCCGGTGACCTGTCACAGGACGGCCACGACCAGTCGGTCGTCGGGACGCAACCGAAACCGCTTTTCGCGAGAGGCGTCCACTCCCGAACGCGCGAGGGTGGCCGAGCCTGGCCAAAGGCGGCGGGCTTAAGACCCGCTCCCGTAGGGGTCCGCGCGTTCAAATCGCGTCCCTCGCAGTTCTTTCGCCGTGACCGGACGTGAGCGACGCGACCAGCAACGAGTGACACGACGGGTTTTTGCGGCCGAGCGCCCCACTGTGTGGTAATGAGCGAGGAGACGCCAGCGGAGGTTCGCGACGCCGCGGCGACCCGCGACGCGCTGGAACCGGCGACCGACGGCTACCGCGTGACGACGACCCGCTTCGACGCCTGGGTGCGTGCGGCGCCGTCGCCGACGAACGACTGGGCCACCGCGTTCACCGTGACCGTCGAGGTACCGACGCTCCCGGCGGCCGTCGACGGCGAGGTGGGCGAGGCCGTCGCCGACGGCTGGCTGGAGACGTTCGAACGCCGCCTCGCCGAAGCGCCGAAGGCGACGCGGGCCAGTGTCGATCCCGACCTCTCTGTCGACGTCGCGGACGAGACGGTGACTGTCACCTACGGGTTCGAATTCGGTAGCGAGGCCCGCGGGCTCGACGTCGCCAAGACGTTCGTCGAGTACGTCGAGGGCACCTACGTCGAGGGGGTCGTCCCGGGCTACGACTACCGGCCGCCGGTTTCGGACCTGTTGAGCCAGGCCGGCCAGGGCAGTGGCGATCGGGGCGGCACGCCCCTGTAAACTCGAATCCGCTCCCGGGTCGTGGCGGCGACGGTTTCGCCGTCGTCTATCACTGGTCGGCGATGACTTCACTGGCGATGTTCCGTCCGCGAGCCTTGAGCTGGACCTCCCGGCGGACTCGCTTTTCGTTGAGCACACCGGTCTCGACGAGTCGGTCGAAGACCTCCTCGACCGCGTCGACGTCCATCCCGACGAAGTCGGGGATCTCGAACGGCGAGACACCGGAGTACAGCGCCATCAGCACCTGTCGCTCGGCGTCGGAGAGTTCGACGTCGGCGGCGTCGTTCGAGGGGCCCTTGCTGACGAGCGATTCGAGCGCCGCCACGTGTCGACTCGACCCCGAGACGTGCGTCTCGACGCTGGTGCCGTCGTCGAGTGTGTGTTCGACCTCCAGCACCCGGCGTTCGGTTCCGAGGACCGACTTTTCGGTCACCTCGACGCTGCCGACGTCGGCGACTTCGACCTCGACGAACTGCCCGCTGGCGACGCCCAGGCCGACCGCCTCGGGGTCGACGCTCAGTCGCCCTTTCTCCCAGTCGGTGTCCTGGACGACGCCGCCCTCGACCGCCGGGTGTTTCACGAGCACCACCTCCCCGTCGACCAGCGCCTCGTAGAGCCCGGCCTCGAAGTCGTCGATGGCTTTCGGCGCGACGAGGTGGACGTCCGCGCCGACCTGCAGTGAGAAGTAGCCCGACACCGGTGCGATCGCGTTGTCGGCGTCACGCCTGTTCTTGAGAGAACTCACCCGCGAGAGGGCGATGGTACGCTTGCCCTCGCCGCTCGCGAACACGACGCGCTTGTTCGAGAGCAGTATCCGGCCGCTCAACCACTCCAGATCCGCGACCTTTCGGCCATCTCTGACGACCTGGACGAACTTCCCGGTGGTGTCGGCGAGTTTCCGCTCGTCGCTCATGGGTCACCTCTCGATACCGTCGGGCGGGCGGGTGCACACGAAGATCCGTTCCACTCGGTCACGCGCGACCACCCAGTTTCGACAGCGCCGAGAACGCGCGCTGGCGGACGACGTCCTCCTCGGTCTCGTCGAGCAGGGCGTCGAGACGCCGACGCGCGCGTTCGCCACCGACCTTGCCGAGCGCGAACACCGCCTGGGCACGCGCCTCGGCGGGTGCACCCTCGTCTTCGACCAGTTCCAGCAGTCGTCGCTCGACGGTATCCCCGCCCAGTTCTGCGAGGCTCGTGGCCGCGAACTGTGCGGTCATCGTGTCCTCGGCCCGGAGCGCCGCGACGAGTGCGTCGACGACGCGCTCGCGCTCTGCGTCCTCGGTGACCCGGCCCAGGAGCCACGCGGTGTTGCGACGCTGGGCGGTCTGCTGGCTCTCTTCCAGTATCTCGACCAGTGGCTCGACGACGCTCGGGTCGTCGGTCTCGGATAGTTCGGCGACGACGGTCTCGCGGATCTCGTGGCTCTGTTCGGTCGGCACGTTCGCGAGCAGTTCGACCAGCGAGTAGACGGCTGTCCGGCGGACGGCCGCGGCGTCGTCGGTCAGCGACGCGACGAGGTACTCGACGGGCCGCTCGTTGTCGAAGTTGCCGAACGCGCCGACCGCCACGCGCCGGACGCGCTCGTCGCTGTCCTCGTAGAGCGGGAGCAACGCAGCCAGTGCCTGTCTGTTCCCGATATTGCCGAGTGCCTCGGCGGCCGCCCGGCGGACGGCCCCGCTGGTGTCGGTCAACAGCTCTTCGAGCGCACCCGTCGCCCGTGGGTCGCCGATCAGCCCGCAGGCCCGGGCGGCCCGCGCACGGACTCGCGGGTCCGCGTCGTCGAAGCGGTCGACGAGCTGTGGGACGGCGTCGGTGTGTTCGAGCTGTGCGAGGCCGTTGGCCGCGGCCATTCGCAACTCCGGCAGGTCCGCCGAGAGTGCGCGGACGAACGCCTGGGCTTTCACCCAGTCGGCCCCGTCGCCGTCCAGGTTCGCTCCGGCCGCGTCTGCGATCAACCGCTCTATCGCGTCCCCACCGAGTCGGTCCAGCGAGTCGACGGCCGCGGCCGTCACCGCGTCGCTGTCGTCTCCCTGGGCCACCGTAACGAGCGCTTCGACGACGTCCGTGCGCTCGTCGTGTTCGGGGAAGTTCCCGAGTAACTCGGCGGCGCGAGCGCGGATCTCGGCGTTGTCACTGCGGCGGGCGTAGCCGATGAGTTCCTGCACGTCGCCGGTCCGCTCGAGTTCGTACAGTGACATTAGCTGCGTCGGTAGATACGGTGTTTCTTGGCGACCGGGTCGTACCTGCCGCGAAACTCCGAGGGGAGCGTCTCGGTCATCCCGATCATCAGATACCCCGACTCGACCAGCGACCCGGTGATCGTCTCGAAGATCGGTACCTTGTAATCGGAGTCGATGTAGATGAGGAAGTTCCGACAGCAGACGAGGTCGAAATCCCGCTTGTCCGCGCCGCGGATCAGGTCGTGGCGTTCGAAGGCGACCAGGTCACGCACCCGCTCGCGGACGCGGAACGTGTCGCCCTGCCGTTCGACGTAGGGGTCGGTCGCCGACAGCGGTTCGAGTTCCTCGGCGATGTCCGTCGTCTTGGTCGTCTCGTATCGTCCGGCCCGTGCGTCCCGGAGGATGTCGGCGTTGATGTCGGTCCCGAGGACACTGAGTCTGCTGGCGTCGATGTCGTCGTCGTCGAGTGCGAGCATCGCGACCGAGTAGGGTTCGCGGCCGTCCGCACAGGGGGCGCTCCAGACGCGGACTCGATCGCGGCCGGTGGTGAGGTCGGCGAGCACCGCTCTGAGCGACTCCCAGGCCTCCGGGTTCCGGAAGAAGCCGGTGACGTTGATCGACAGCGAGTCCAGCAACGCTTCTTGCTCGTCGGGATCGGCTTCGAGTTCCCGCCTGTAGGATCGGTAGTCGTCGTGGCCGGTCCGGCGCATCCGGGCGTTGATCCGCCGGTCGAGGTACGCCTCGTTGTAAAAGCCCGACTCGAAGTCCAGTTCCCGTTCGATAAACGAGAGCAGGTCGTAGAACGTGCGGTTGGACTCGCTCATCTAAAGGGTCACCACGTCGAGGATGTGGACGATGTTGCCGTCGCCCAGTACCGCCGTCCCCGAGAGCCCGGGCGTCCCGCTGAGAATGCCCTCCAGCGGTTTGACGACGACTTCCTCCTGACTGTTGACCTCGTCACAGTGGAGTGCGACCTGGCGTTCTGACTCGCGGATCCGGACGAGCATCCCGTCGTCTTTGTGGCCGTTGCCGGCGATCTCCTCGCGGTGGCCGTTGTGTGCGCCCGGCACCTCGAAGCGTTCGCCGAGATGGACCACCGGGTAGATGTCCTCGTCGTGTTTGATGACCTCGGTGCCGTTTATCTGTTTGACGTCCGTGGTGCGGGTGATCTCGTCGACGTTCTTGAGCGGGATGCCGTACTCTTCCTCGCCGACCTCGACGAACAGTACCTTGACGATAGCCATCGTCACCGGCAGTCGGAGCGAGACGGTCGTCCCCTCGCCGGGGTCGGACTCGACGTTGACCGAGCCGTCGAGTTGCGTGACCGTGTCGTGGACGACGTCCATCCCGACGCCGCGACCGCTGGTGTCGGTCACCTCGTCGGCTGTCGAAAAGCCCGGGTGGAAGACCAGGTCGTACACCGACGAGCGGTCCATCGCTTCCAGTTCCTCGGGCGAGCGGACGCCCTGTTCGATGGCCTTTCTCCTGATGCCCTCGACGTCCAGGCCCGCGCCGTCGTCTTCGACCTCGATGATGACGTGGTCCCGTTCCCGCGAGGCGCGCAACTCGATCTGGCCCGTCCGGGGTTTGCCCGCGGCCTCGCGCTCGTCGGGGGATTCGATCCCGTGGTCGAGCGAGTTACGGATGATGTGCATCAGCGGGTCGGAGATCTCCGTCAGTATCGTCCGGTCGAGTTCGATGTCCTCGCCCTCGATGGTGAACTCGACGTCTTTCTCCAGGTCCCGCGAGAGGTCACGCACCATCCGCGGGAACTTGCCGACGACCTTCTTCAGCGGGATGAGCCGCATGTCCATCACCGTGTTCTGGAGGTTCGCGGTGATCTTGTCGAGTTCGTTCAGGTTCTCGGTGGCGCCGTCGAGGTCGTCGGTCTCGACGGCCCGTCGGAGCTTGATCCGGCTGGTGACGAGCTGTTCGACCAGCCCGTGGAGGTCGTCGAGCTGGTCGACGTCGACTCTGACTGACTTGATCTCGTCGACGGAGCCGTCGTCGGGGCCGGCGGCCCCTGCGGTCGGGGTGTCTTGGCCCGCGGAATCGGTCCCTTCCGACGACGTGTCGTCGGTCCCACCCGGTGTGCCGTCGGTCGCGCCCGGCGTGCCGTCGTCTGTGCCATCCGATGTGCCGTCGTCTCCGCCGGTGGCGCCAGCGACCGTGTCGATCACGTCCCGTGCCGTTACCGACTCGACTTCGGGGGCGTCTTCGAACGTCGCGGTCACCGCGTCCACGTCGTCGGCGTCGACGACCACGACGAACGTCTCGTCGTACTCGCCGTCCTCGATGGCGTCCCGGTCCGGGTCGGTCCCGAGCAGGTCGTAAGCGTCCTCGACGGCGTCGAGTGCGAGCATCGCGTCGACCCCCGCCATGTCGCTCTCGCCCAGCCCCAGTTGGGCTGCGACGGCACCTCTCTCGACGGCGTCGGGGTCGACCGACACCTCGACATCGAAAGCGGCGTCGGTATCTGCTGTCTCGTCGGCTTCTGTCTCGTCGGCTTCTGTCTCGTCGGCGTCCCCGCTCACAGACGCATCGGTCAGTTCGTCGGTCCCGTCGTCGCTAGCGGCGTGGTCGTCCATGACCGCCCGGAGCCGTGCGACCATCTCGCCAGTGTCGGTGGTCGACTCACCTTCTTGGTCGATCTCACGGACGATGACCTCGATCATGTCGACGCCGGCGAATATCAGGTCCATCCGCTCGGCGGTCACGTCCATCTCGCCCTGGCGCATCGCGTCCAGGAGGTCCTCGATGGCGTGGGCGAGGTTGCTCGCGTCCTCGAAGCCCATCGCGCCGAAGTTACCCTTCAGCGTGTGGGCCCGCCGGAAGATCTCGTCCATCGCCTCCTGGTCTCCCGGGTCCGACTCCAGGTCCAGCAGCGAGTTGTTCAGTTCCGTGATAGCCTCTTCGCTCTCGCGAATAAACGCGTCGAGATACTGGTCGTCCATGTTATGTCACCTCGAATGCATCGAGAATCGCCGCAGCCACGTCGTCGACCGGGGCGACGCCGTCGACACAGCCGGTCTCTATCGCTCGCTTGGGCATGCCGAACACCGCCGACGTCGCCTCGTCCTGGGCGATCGTCGTCCCGCCCGCTCCGGCGATCGCTTTGATGCCCGCCGCACCGTCTTCGCCCATACCCGTCAGAACGACCCCGGCGAGGGGGCCGTCGATGGTCCGTGCTGCCGTCTCCATGGTCACGTCGACGGCCGGTCGGACGTTGTTGACCGGCGGGTCCCGCGTCAGCGAGATGCCGACCCGTCCGTTCCTGAAACTGCTGACCTCCATGTGGCGGTCGCCCGCGGCGATGACCGCCTCGCCGCCACCGATACGTGCGCCGTCGGTCGCCTCGCTGACGTCGTACTCGCTGCGGGCGTTCAGGCGCTCGGCGAAGCGCCCGGTGAATCCCTCCGGCATGTGCTGGACGACGAGCACGCGCAGGTCGGCCGCCGCCGGCAGGTCCGAGAGCACCGTCTCGACGACGGTCGGACCACCGGTAGAGGACCCGACGACGACCGTCGCGTCGTCGAGATACTGGGTCGTCGCCACACCCGAACCGCTTCCATCGCCGGTTCCGGTTCCCGAACCAGTTCTGGACCCTGAGCCGTTTTCGGCTCCGGCCGGTGCCCCAGTCTCCGTTCCCGGGTCCGTTCCTGGTTCTGTCCCTACGGTCCCGGCCGTCGCCGTCGCGGCGCTGCCGGCCGAGCGGACTGTCGAGACGCCCGCTGCGGTCGTCGGGTCAGCGGCGGCCACCGTCCTGACGGTCTCGACGAGCTGGTCTTCCAGCCGGGACATCTCCATGGACACCTCGCCGCCGGGTTTGCGGAAGAAATCCAGCGCCCCGCTGTCGAGTGCCTCGAAGGTCACGTCGGCGTCCTCCTCGGTGTGGGCGCTCAACATGAGGATCGGCGTGGGGTGCTCGGCGGTGATCCGCTCTGTCGCCTCGATCCCGTCCATGCCGGGCATCTCGACGTCCATCGTCACGACGTCGGGGTCGTGTTCCTCGACGGCAGTGACCGCCTCGCGGCCGTCCCGGGCCGTCGCGACGACGTCGATCCCGCCCTCGGTCAGGATGTCGGTGATGACACTCCGCATGAAATGGGAGTCGTCGGCGACGACTGCCCGTGGGGAGGACTCGGCTGTCGTCGTCTCACCTCGTTCCCGTGTCATCGTCTCTCCTCGCTGGCCTGCCATCGTCTCTCGTCGGCCTCGAACCGCCCGCAGGGGCGGGGACGCGACCGGTCCGGACCTGCCGGCATCGTTACCTCGTCACTGGCGGCACTGTCCCAATAAAGACTCCCCCCGCGTAATCAAAGATGATAGTCCGGAAGACACGCTTAAGACCGTTTGCGAGGCGTCTCTGGTATGGCTTCGAGCACTGCGACCGACCCCGGCGACGGGACGACCGGACAGGTCCTGGAGTTCGCGCTCGGCGAGGAAACCTACTGTGTGAGCATCGATTACGTGACCGAGATCGTCGACGTCGGCGAGTTGACGACGGTGCCGAACACGCCCCGTCACGTCGAGGGTGTGATGGACCTGCGCGGGCGGACCACCTCGATCGTCTCGCCCAAGGCCGTCTTCGGGGTCGGCGGTGACGGTGCCGAGCGCCGTATCGTCGTCTTCGACCCGGACGTCGTTGAGGACCAGGGAGCGGTCGGCTGGCTCGTCGACGAGGTGTCCCAGGTCGTCTCCGTCGACCCCAGTAACGTCGACGACGCGCCCAGTCAGGACGACGACGCTATCGTCGGCGTTGTCAAACGCGACGGCGACTTCGTCATCTGGGTCGACCCGCGTGTGGTCCACGGCGCCTGAGAGCACTCGTGACCACGCGGTCGAACACTTGTCTGTTCCAGTATCTTTTTCTCCCCCACGTTTCACTCGAATTTCATGAACGGCGAGACGGTCGGAAGCCGGAACGACGATAGCCGACGCCGCCCGGGGCGGCGACGACTGGTCGCGGGAGTCGTCACGGTACTGGTGGCCGTTCTCCTGATAGAGATCGTCGCGATCCCAGTCGCGACCGGCGTCGTCTGTCGCCCGTCTGTGGCGGTCTCGCAGCCAACCTTCGATGCCCAGGTATCCGTCGAGGGCGACCGACTCGTCGTGGCCCACGAGGGTGGGGATGCCATCGAGGGTCCTGACCGACTCTCGCTCGTCGTCCAGGGGGACGGCGAAGAGACGGGGTGGGCCGTGTACGAGTTCGATCGGGCACGCGCCAGCTATCCTGTCGAAGCCGACGACCGGTTCGTCTTCTCGAACGTCTCTATCGACGGCCGACCGCTCCGAGCGGGTGACCTCGTTCGGATTCGGTTCAGGGTGCTCGACTCACCGCCGGACCCGCAGTGGTACTGCTTCCGACACGCCTCGACCCAGTATCACGTGATCGACGAGCAGCGACTGGCTTCGAACGGCACCGGTGTCGACGTCTGACTGACATACTGGCTTCGTCTCACACGCCGAATACGCGGAACCGATACCGTCGCCCCGGCCCGACACCACCGTCGGCCGGCGCTTTATGAACAAGCTTTTTCAACTAAGACACCCGACATACCTTCATCTCGCGCCCGCGAGGCTCTACGCACATGATCGAAACGACAAAAACCGGTATCGACGGGTTGGACGAGATCCTCAACGGGGGTATCGTCGCGAACTCGACGACGCTCGTGAGCGGCAACCCCGGGGCAGGCAAGAGTATCCTCTGTCTGCAGTTCATCTACAACGGGGTCAAACACTACGACGAGAAGGGGATCTACCTCTCCTTCGAAGAGGACGCCGCGGACCTCCAGGAGGCCGCGGAATCACTGGGTTTCGACGAGTGGGGTGACTACGTCGAGCGCGGTGACATCAAGGTCTACGACAAACAGGAACTGCTGCGGGAGAACGACTTCTCCTCGTCGCTCGACCTCCTGCTGGAGGACTTCGAGGACGCCGACTACGACCGGCTCGTGCTCGACTCGCTCGCGATGTTCGAGCTCTTTTTCGAGACCGAGACCGAGAAGCGCACCTACCTCCTGAAGTTCACCGACATTCTCAAACAGAACGGGCTGACGACCCTGATGACCAACGAACAGGGCGCCGTCTTCCCCGAAACCGAGATCGGTCTGGAGAACTACCTGACCGACGGGAACATCTACCTCATCCAGACGCCCACCGAATCGGGTGTCAACCGGTACGTCTGGGTGGCGAAGATGCGCAAACAGAACATCGAGACCGATATCTTCCCGATGGAGATCTCACAGGGCGGGATCCGGGTCCACCAGAACGCCAGCGCTTTCTCCATGATGAGCGAAGACGAGTCCCCGATCTGAGCGCGCGACTGCCGCCATTATCACCCGTTTCCGCCTATTATCGATGGATAAAACGGCTGGGTGAGAGGGTTTCGGCGTCGAAAACGGCGTCTGGGGCGACAGATGGCGGGTTGGGGATCCTCCTCGCTCTCACAGGCGATAGTTTTATACGACGGCGAATATACGCTTTGATAACGGATGGCTTCAGTCGATATTCTCCAGACACTGGGGAACAAATACAGCGCAGAGATCCTGGACGCGACCGACGAGCCACAGTCGGCCCAGGAGCTGAGCGACGAGTTGGGGATCCCGATCGCGACCTGTTACCGGCGGATCGACGAACTCACCGAACACGACCTGCTGGAGCTCCACGACAACATCCTCTCGGACGACCGACGCCGCATCAAGGTCTACCGGCGCAACGTCGAGACCATCCACGTAGACTTCGACGAGAACCTGACCGTCTCCGTCGAGGAACGCTCGGAGGTCACGAACAAACTCGACGAGGCCTGGCGGACGCTCTCCGAGAGCTAACCGGCGATAGGCTCGCGTGAGCTAACCGGCGATGAGGTAGTGTTTTCACCGCGTGCACACGCGTGGGATCTCGTGTCTCTGTCCTTCTGACGGCATCGCCTGCGGTCGATATCGGGCGTGTCGACTCCTCCGCTGGCGGCCACCGCGTAGTGGTGAAACCGAGCGACGGTGACGGATCCGGGACGGCACGTACAGTTATCAGTTGAGATATTTTCGAGGGTGGATTTAATACGACCTTCGGAGTAGACGCCCCTAGCGTGCCAACCGTGATCGAACTCCTGTACGTGGTCTCGACGGTCGTGTTCGTAGTCGCCGGTCTCACGATGGTCGGGATGGCGGTGCGCGCGTACGTTCAGACGTCGAGACAGGCAATGCTCCATCTCTCACTGGGGTTCTCGCTCGCAGTCGCCGGCGCAGCCGCGACCATGATCAGCGCCTTCCTCACGAACTTCTCGGGCGTGCGCTCGCTGTTGCTCGTCAACAGTGGGCTCACGACATTCGGGTTCCTGTTCGTAATGTACAGCCTGGTCGTCTACGAGTGAGTCTCCCTGGGGGGAGTCGAACCACTCTTTCGGAATCGATAGTAATACTCGTATAGCGCCCTGTCACGAAAAATGACTCTAGGATGGCTTAAACGCCGTTTATCACTGTTGAAAACACTGGGTTTGGACTCCATTTTTGTTTTCAATATAGATAATTAGCGGAGAATCCTTAATAGGGTATGTTGGCACGTACAGGTAGAGTCCGGGCCAGCGGAGAGGGCGCGGGCAGGAAAACAATGTTCAGTTTAGAACCAACGGACGATTCGGACGAACGAGGGCAGGTCGGTATCGGGACGCTCATCGTGTTCATCGCGATGGTGCTGGTCGCGGCGATCGCGGCCGGCGTCCTGATCAACACGGCCGGGTTCCTCCAGACGAAATCAGAGGAGACCGGACAACAATCGGGCCAGCAGGTCACGAACCGACTGCAGGTGACCGGCTCGACCGGGACGCACCTCCAGGATTCGGAAGTGGGCGTGATCAACATGACGCTGAAGAAGTCGCCGGGTGCGAGTAACGTCGACCTGGAGAACGCGACGGTCCAGTGGGTCGGTCCCTCGGGGACGTACAATCTGGTCAACGCCAGTGTCGACGCCGCGGGCGCGGACGGTCACTTCGGGATCATCGCGTTCAAAGACGCTGACGACTCTCACCCGGTCTTGAACGACCCGGACGACCGCATGGTGATGGTCTTCGACCTGGGTGACGACGACGTCAACACCGACGACGCCACCAGCGACAAGTACTTCGGGGATGCGGTGCCCGAGGGCGCGTCGATCAACGTGAAGATAACGACGAAGTCGGGCGCGACGACGACCGAGCAACTGACCGTGCCC
>Ga0207771_100307_pt1 | contig 32752 bp, 54 predicted proteins | sample A23M2SouthBayCA_2_FD_187731 | JGI IMG/M metagenome (GOLD analysis project Ga0207771, IMG submission 187731) | Aerobic enrichment media microbial communities from Eden Landing Ponds, California, USA - A23 M2 (2) (SPAdes) | ecosystem: Environmental > Aquatic > Marine > Unclassified | place... | reverse complement strand
CGGTCTCTCGCCCGTGTGCGGCCCCTTCGCACGTTCATTCGGTCCCTGTGGCCGTATCTCACACAACGCTTATGAGACGTACCGCGCACACTACAGGTATGGACGTCGCAAGTCCCATCGCGTCCGGTCTCGTCGGTCAGCCGAAGCTCTCCTCCGACGACTCGACGAAAACAGCGAATTTCGGACTTGCGACAGGGTTTGGGTTCGATTGGCTCGGCATCCGGTTCGGAGCGGACGCCCCCGGCCATCGTGACGCGGACCACCCATCGGCGACGGGGTATCGCCAACTCCCCTGAATGAGCGTCTCACAACACCCGATCGCGCTCCGCCTCGAGCAGCAGGTCGGCGAGGGGACCCGATTACTAGCCACCGTGATGGGGCTTCCCCTCATCGACGGCATCTTCCCGGCGCTCGTACTCGCCGGTGCGCTCTCCTCACCGCTCGGCATCATCGAGGTCGGGCTGCTCGTGTTCGGCGGTTCGGCGACGCTCGCGGTGGTGCTCGCCGAGATGGAGGGGAGCCGCAGGGAGCAGGTCGTCTCCGTGCTCGTGGTCGGCGTTCTGCTGATGCTCGTCGCGGCCGCGGAGGCGGCCATCGCACCGACCATCGAGTCGGCGCTCGAGATGGCGACATTCAAGCGGTTCGCCGCGCTCGTCATCCTCGCCATCGCCGCGAAGACGGCCTCCGCGACGGTCGGCGAGTATCTCCCGTCACCGAGCGTCATCGTCGGTCTCGGTCTCATCGCGTCGTTCGATCCCTCGGGCTTCCATTTCGCCCTCATCGCCGACCCGATGGACGTGTTACGGGGCGTGGCCGCGGCCGGCGCCGGCGTCAGCTTCGCTCTCGGTGCCGCGGTGTTCGCACCGTGGCTCCGCGGCAACGTCGACATCGACCGGTTCCGGTTCGGCAGTGCCGTCGCGCTCGGCGTGCTCCCGTTGACCATCCTCGATATCATCCAGACGGACGTCCCGATCGCGCTGGCCGTCCTTGCGGTCACGTCGCTGCTGGCGCTCGATCCCGACGGCGCCGTGGACCCGTCGGATGAGCCGGCCGACGATGCAGCGGTCGCTGACGGCGGCGGTTCCCCCGAAGACGCTCCGGTCCGGCCGGACGAGGAGGAGTCCTCCGCCGACGAGCCGCGGGTCGACGTGGACGACGACGAATCGAACAGCAACGACCCGTCGGTCGGCAGCGACCGCGCGCCGTGGCTCTGAGTTTCGAGATGTCGCCCACCGACGACGGCAACGCTTAGGGGCGTCGCTCGCTCCCCTCCCGTATGGCCGACAACCGCGTCGTCGAGGGGCGAATGGTGACGCCGAAGAAGCTCGCCGAGCTCGTCGAAGGGGAGCCGGTGATGGACGCAGAGGGTATCGAGGACGCCGACCGGGACTGTCCGGAGTGTGGAAGTGACGTGATCTCTGTCGGGTATATGCCGAGCGTCACGTCGTTCGTCACGGGATACAAATGTCAGGACTGCCCGTGGTCCGAGATAGAGGAGTAGCTACCGATCCGGCAGTAGCTGTCCCCAGTAGCGCTTCTCGATGAGTTCGACGACCAGCGGCTCCTCGACGGCTAATTGACATGAGAGCCGCGGATAGCCGTACCGTTCCGCGAGGGCGTCGTGCCAATGCTCCGGCTCCGGTGCCGTCCCGTCGGCATCGTGCATCCGGACGCCACAGGTCGCACAGATTCCTCGCCCCCCGCAGTTCGCGACCCGCGCCGCGGGCGCGTACACCTCGAACCCCGCGTCGAGCAGCGCACGACGGAGGTTCGTGCCCGGTGGAACGGTGAACGTCTCCTCGCGCCCGTTGGTTCGAACGGTCACCGGTATCTCGTCGGCGCCCATGCGCGGACGTAGGGTGCGGTAACCATAACGCCCGGGGAGGGGGTGAATCGAAACCCCTTTACGGAGAATCGACATACCCGGAGGCGAGGGGCTGTGGCCAAGCCAGGCATGGCGACTGACTCCAGAGGCCACGCGCCCGGTGACGAGACTCCAGACTGATATACCGAGCGGCCGACTGATCATCGGTCCGCGTTGACGACCCTCTGGAGAACCGAGGCGCAGACCGGAGATATCAGTCGATCGGGGGTTCAAATCCCTCCGGCCCCATACTCACCTTAAACGGTGTACCGATTTTTGGTTACGACGAGGAGCCGCAGCGCTGCGACTACTGCGGCGACGAGATCGAACATGACGGTCAGGTCTGCCCGGCGCTCGATGCGGGGGTGTGTGCGCCGTGACGCGCGGCAGTTCGACGTGTCGCTGCGGCGGTGAGGTACTCGACACCTCCGGCGACGAGGACTCCTGTGCGCGGTGTGGCGCCGTGCTGCTCGACTCGGGGTGGTCCGTGTGAGCGCCAGCATCCAGCCGGCCGAGCCGCATCCGCTCGCCGGCGACCCGCGGCACTGGGCCGACAGCCGCCCGAGCAAGCACGAGGTTGCGAAACACGCCGTCGCCGCGACGCTTGCCGGCCGCGGCTACGACGACCGCATCAGCGGCGCCGAGCTCGCCGCCCGGACGCCCGTCGGGAAGTCCGCCGTCCGCGATCTCGTCGCCGAGCTCCGGCGCGAGGGGATGGCCGTCGTGTCGTTCGGCTCCGGCTACTTCGAGATTCAGTCCGACGAGACGTTTCGGGAGGCGATGGCCCGCCAGGAGCGCGCCCAGCAGCGAGCGCGGGAGACGCAACAGGAGCTCGCCGCCGCGTACTACGGAGGTGAGCCCGCGTGATGCACACCGCGCTCGTCGCCGCGCTCATCGGCTTTGCCGCCGTCGCCATCGGTGTCGTCGCCGGTGGCTGGGCCGGTCTCGTGCTCGCCGGTGGCATCGTCGTGCTCGGTGTCGCCGGGGCGACCGCGTGGACGCTCGCCGGCGTCGGTGCCCCGCCCGCTCCGCGAGGTGGTCGGCTGTGAGCGTCGACGAGCCGAGCGACGGGCTCGACGTCCAGCTCGCCGAGCAGGACCACGAGCAGACGCTCATGACGCTCGAGGGACCGGGTATCTCCGGCGTCGTCGCCGTCGATCACCACGTCGCGCACGACGATCTCGCCGCGGCGCTGCGGGACGTGCTGAAAGAAGCCGAGCAGCTGTGTCTGCTCAACCATCTGTATCGCGCCGAGCGGCCGTTCGGGGGTGAGGGCGGTGAGTGACTCCCCGTCCTTCCACGCCGCGAACTGCAAGCGCGACGGTTGTGAGTGGTCGACGATGCGCACCTCGATGCTCGCCATCTACGGCGACCTCGAGGACCACCTGAAGGACGAGCACGGTGTCGATGAGGACGAGTGGCGTCGTATCAGGGGGCGATTAGAATGACCGACCCCCAGCCGCTTCGGTTCGACCCCGAGGCCGTGCCGCGGGACTCGACGCGCTGGCAGCGCGCCGCTCCCGACTCGGCGAACCTCATGCGCGTCGGCTGGGACGAGTGGGTCGTCCACTTGCCCGACGGTGACGGCGCGCACGTCGTCCAGCTCCACGTCGAGGGCGACCGCCACGCCGGCGCCTGTGACTGTGAGGGGTTCGCCTGGGACGGCATCTGTGCGCATCTCGTGACGCTACGTAAGGCCGCGGTCATCGACGCGACCGACCGGAGTGGGCGGCCCGTCGAGATCGATTCCGTGGCCGACCGGTTCTCCGGCGACATCGACCGGGCCGTGGCGGACGGAGGTGTTCAGCGGTGAGCCTCGCGCGCACACCCGCCCGCGCGAATACCCCTCTCCGTCGAATCCCCCACCCCCTGACTACGTATGGTGTATCCCGGCGCCGTGTACGTAATCACTACGTAGTCACTCGTAGTCACTCAGCGGGGTGGTCGGCGTGAGCAACCAGCTCGTCGAGCAGCCGAGTCGCGTGAGCTTTGAGCCGAAGGATGCCGACATCCGTGCGCTCGACGAGATCGCCGAGCAGGAAGGCATCAGTCGCGCCGAGAAGCTCCGGCAGCTCATCAGTGAGGAAGTGCAGCGGCACCAGGACGACGACCAGTCGTATGCCGTCCCCGACGACGAGGAGCTGGCGAGTGCCTACCGGACGCTCGTCGATCTCGCGGAGGAGGTGTTCGACGGGGCCGGGCTTCGCGTGACCCGTGAGCGAGCCCGGAACGAACTGTATCACAACGATATGCCGAAAGACGCCGTGATGAGCGAACTCATCGGCCCGCTGCGGGACCGCGGCTACGTCGACATCGACCCCGCCATGTCGCGAGTGTGGATCACCGTGCGGCCGCTCACGCCGGAGGTGTCGGAGGATGTGTGAGAACGAGTCAGAAAACGATAGAACGCGCAGTGGTATCGAACGGAGGTGCGTTCGCTAATGGGGGCGCTCGGAGCCGCCGAAGACGCCGAACGCGACGGCTGGGACGAGCTGGAAATGGACTACGCGACCGTCTCGCCGAACCGCTGGACCTTTCAGAGTGATAAGATTCGCCGCTGGGTGGAGCACCGGCTTCAGGGGCGCGTGCTGAACGCCTGCGCCGGCAAGACGAAACTTGCCCACGACCACGAGATCGTTCGCAACGACATCGACGAGTCGCGGGACGCCGACATCCACGTCGACGTGTGCGAGCTCGAGGAGCAGTTCGCCGCCGAGTCGTTCGATACCGTGGTGTACGACCCGCCGTTTTCACAGAATCAAGCGAACCGCTCCTACGAGGGGCGCGAAGTTGGCGACGACGCGCTGGCGAAGCGGCAGATCGACGCGGTGCTCAAACCCGGCGGTCGCGTCATCGGGTTCGGGTTCACGACGACCCTGATGCCGATGTCGCTCGGCTACGAGCGGCAGGCCGTCGCCGTGTTCAACACGCTCGGCCGGATGAACGACTACCTCGCCGCCGTCGACGAGAAGCCCGGCGACGACGCTGCCACGCAAGCGAGGTGGTTCCGGTGAGTGACCAAACGCCGAACAGTATCGACCATCTCCCGGCGCCCGCCCGCCGCCACGTCGAAAGCCTCACCGACCCGTTCCAGCGCGAGCTGTGGGAGTACCGCGACGGGACGAACGCCGACCCCGCGAGGTACGAGCGATGAGTCAGGAAGAGCGTGGCGTTCGGGTTCGCGGGTATCGTATCGTGGCCGACTGGGCGGCCATCCGCGGGGCGCTGTTCCTCGCTGCCGGTTCGGCGTTGGTCTCGGCCGTTGCGTATTGGACCGCGGGCCGTGCAGGCTACGAGTCTTCTCGTAGCGGCATCTGGGGCGTCCTCTTTCAGACGATGTGGGGGCTCATCGGAATGCTCGCCGTTCTCATCGTGGTTCTCATCGTGCTCCTCGGCGCCATCATCGTCGTCGAGACGTTCCTTGACGTGGAGGCAGTCAACGATGGGTGAGGAGCCGAATCGCTACACCTGCCCGCGGTGCGGCTCGCGAGCAGTCGACCACATTCGGGGCTGTCGACGCCCCCGCGGGAAGCGCTACCCGGTCGGTGGTGGTGGTGTGCAGGCGGCCGCCGAGGACACGCAGAAGTCCTACCGCTGTGAGGGGTGCAACCGGCGGCTCCCGCACGTCTACGACTTGCAGGAGAATCGGCTGGCGAAACCGCTCGACCCGTAGCCGTCGGCTGATTCTACTTTCACTCCGGCTTGTATAGCTTAAAATCCGGTAGTGGGTGGGCTCGGACATCACGCGGGCGACCGCGTGAGCCCATCCATGCACCGCGATTCCGGCGGCGACGAACGCCGTCACGAGAGTTGGACCGACTTTTTCAGTACCGAAGCCCGCGACCGCCGCCAGCTCGGCGGCGGCTCTCGGGACCCGCACACCCACTAAATGCGCACAAAAGCACTGCTCGCCATCTTCATGGCGGGTCTGATGTTCGCAGCGCCCGTCTCGGCTGCCGCGCCGGGACTGAACTTCTCGGACGACCGCACGCCGAACCCCTACGCGCACTCCAGCGCCGAAACCATCGCCGCGCACGACCTCGGCGAGATGGACGCGCCGCTGGAGCTGTACGACGACGAGGGTGACGTGACCGAGCTGCCGGGCTCGTACAACGAAAGCCAGCACGCGCCATTCGGCGTCCGCTGGGACAAGGTGGAGGCTGACGCCTACACCATGTTCCCCCGCATCGACGGGGAGAGTGAGAACGCCGCCTCGTGGACCGAAACCGGACAGTGGACCACGAACGCCGACGCATCGGTGAGCGATGCCGACGCCGACGGTGTCCAGAAGGTCGAGATCGACGCCACGGCGGCCGGCGGCAACGCCACGTTCGCGCAGAACGTCTCGCTCGACGACCCGAACAAGCGGGTGCTCACCACCGTCCTGAACGTCGACAGTCTCGCGTCGGCGACGACCGTCGAGGTGCGCGTCGCGGACGGCGACGGTGACTACCGCTACGCCACCATCGACACCGGCAACGACGGGAACGCGAGCGATGTCATCGCGAACAAAACCGCGAACGGCATCGTCTTCCAGCAGAAGGTCGGCGACCTCACGCTCGCCGGTAACGGCGACGGCACGCTCGACAGCATCGAGTCCATCCAGATCGTCTCCACCGGCGGCACGTCGACGCTGACGGTCGCCGCGCTCGACGCCGGCAAGAAGTCGACCATCGACTTCGCCGAGGTTGCGCGTGACACCGACGGCGACGGCGAGGACGAGAGCGTCACGATGGAGGACTACTGGGAGGGCGGCGAGAGCCGGCTGACCGCCTACGACTTCGGCAGCGAGTTCTCCAGCGCGACGATCCACGACTGGACCGTCTACGACGTTCGCTACGCGCTGGAGGACATCACCGACGAGGACGAGTACGATGTCGACGTTGAGGACTCCCCGTCGAGTTACGACTCGCAGCTCAACATCACCGCCGACATCGAGGTGCCGGCGTACATCGACCTGAGCCACGGGACGCTCGAACTGCGGACGGACCAGGGGCTCATCGCCGACCGCTACGGCGAGCTCGAAACCGCGAGTGTCGCGGACGACACGCCCATCGGCAACCTGAGCGACAGCGACTACACCGACCGCACCGGGTCGCTCGGTTCGGAGGGTGACACCATCACGCTCCAGAGTGGCCTCTCCGCCGACCAGCAGTACCGCATCCACATGGTCGTCTACCTGAAGGGCGGTGAGGTAGACGCGCTGATGGGCTCGATGGGTGCCGGCCCGACCGGCGGCTCCGGCGGGTTCCTCTCCGGTGTCGTCGGCTTCTTCACGTCAATCCCTGGCATGATCATCGGCGGAGTCGGCGGGTTCCTCGGCCTCCGGCGCATCTTCGGAGGTGGGTAGCCGTGTCCGCCTCGGGCGCTGGTGGGCCGCGGGTCAACCGGCTGTTCGAGCGGGCCGCAGACGCGGATAACATCGGCGTCGTCGTGTTCCGCGGCCTCGGGGCGATCCTGTTCGCCATCGGGACCGCCATCGCGAGCGGCATCCTCACGCTGGCGGACGTGTTCATCGTCCCGGCGCAGGCGTTCATCGGCGCCGTCGGCGACCTGATTACGGCCGTGTTCGGCGGCGCGGCGACGATCGTCGACCTCGGCGCCATCGCGTCGGCCGTCTCGCTCGGCCCGGAGGGGCTGTTCGCGAGCCCGCTGTCGTTCCCCATCGCCATCGGCGTCGCGCTGGTCGGGTTCTACGTTATCCTGGCGTTCACGAGCGAGGAAGACACGACGAACTTCTTCCCGCTCGTCGGCACCGGGTTCGACGTACCGACGCCCGGCTTCACCGACGCCGAAGAAGAGGAGGGGGGCTGACCGATGCCGTGCGTCGCAGCCGCGGAGGTGACCGGCCGTGTCCAGCGGTAACGACGAGCCGCTGACCCAGCCCGGCGGCGGCGCGCTGTCGGCGCTGAACCCGCTTGCCTACGTCGACGGGACGCAGATTCAGTGGGGGAAGCTCCTCCGGCGAATCTTCGGTGCCGGGCTGTTCGCGGCGTTCAGCGGGTGGGCGAGTATCATCCTCGGCATCGCCGACATCCCGATCTCGCTGCTCGGCGAGCTGGCGAGGTTCGGCGGCGCCGTCGTCGAGGTTATCGCGACCATGCCCGCGCTGCTGTTGCGTGGTGCATGGGGCGAGGCCGCGACGCTCGTCGAGAGCTCCGGCGCTGCCGGGTTCGTCGTCGCCATCGGCATCGTGCTCGCGACGCTGTACACGCTTTCGTGGGTGGTGAGCCGTGTCCAGTAGTGCCGACGACACGCGGACCATCACCGTCGCGCTGCCGGGCTGGCTCAAGCGCCTGCGGCCGGCCATCGAGCAGCTCGGCGCGCTGTACGACCGCTACGGGTCCGTCCCGGCGGCGGTGTTCGGCCTCATCGCCCTGTACATCGCCAGCGCCGTGCTGTCCATCGGACAGTTCGCCGTGAACGTCGTGCTCGCCGTGTTCGACCCGATCGTGCAGGCGCTCGGCATCACGGAGCTGCTCATCGACCTCGGCGTGCAGACGGTGACGGCCGACCTCGTAGGCGCGCTCGTCGGGTTCCGCAGCAGCATCGCCGACGTGGCCGCCGCAGCCGGCCCGTTGGCGCCCGTCATCGTGGTCGGCGTCGCCGCCGCGAGCCTGTACGTCGTGTATCGCGTCTCGATTGCACTGCTCGGCGAGCTCCCGCTCGGGAGTAGCCTCGTCGACCTCCTCGGACTCAGATAATGGCACTCAAAGACATCCTCATGCATCCGCTGACGGCCATCGCGACGGTCGGGAGCGCGCTGCTCGCGGTCGTCCCGGCCGGTGCCCCCGTGTGGGAGTTCATCGGCGCGACAGCGGGGACGTGGTTCCCGCTGCTCGCGGTGTCGGCGGGCACAATCCTCCCGAACGTCGGCTATGCCGACCTCGGAACGACGCTGCTCGTCGGCGCCGGCATCGTGTACGTCGCCGTCTACGCGGACCGCTTCATCGAACGGACACAGGAGTACCTCGACAAATGAGACACACAGTGACGGAACGGTTCGTATCGCTCGCTCAGTATCCGCCCGCTTCCAGGGGTGGTCCCGGTGGTGGGTGACTGGCTGGTCCAGGGCGCCCTGCTCGCGCTCGGCGCGCTGGTCGTGCTCATCGTCGGCCGGTTCCTCGTCGCATGGGCCGACGACGACACCGACGCTCGCGAGGCGCTCGACATCACCGGCCGCTGGACCGCCGGCGTCGCCGGCGCGGCGTTCGCCGCCGGCGCGCTCGGGCTCGTTCAGTTCGGTGACATCGTCGCGATGGGTGCCGAGTTCATCGGCGGGCATCCCTACGCCGTCTCGAACGGCATCACGGCGCTGCTCGGCTGGCTCGCGCTCGACGGCGTGCTGAACGTCTCCGGTGAGCAGTTCGCCGGGCTCGCGCTCGCCGTCGTCGGCATCGTCCTGCTGCTGTACGAGGTGGAGGACGATGCAGCCTGACGGGCCGCCGAGCGGCGCTCCGCAGCTCCCCGACGCCGTCCCGGATGGCGTGCAGAACCTGCTCGACGGTATCTTCGGTGGTATCGGCGCCGTCGGTCGTGAGTTCGGTGCGGCCGTCGGCGGGCTCGCTCGTGCCATCGGCGACGCCACCGGTGGCGGTGGGGGCGAGGCCGCGACCGTGCTCGTGGACGCCGCCGGGGTGGTCGTGTGATGTTGACCCCGGAGACGGTGCCGCTCGTCGTCGGCGCGGCCGTCGGGGCGACCCACGCCATCGCGCACAACGTCGCCGGCGAACGGGCGTTGTTCGATGCGGCCGGTGTGAACACCGCTGGGATCGCCGTCTCGCTGGCGGCGACCATCGCGACGTATCTCGTGTTGAACCCGGAGGTGCTGCCGGTATGAGTCCCAGCATCGACGACTGGGCCGCCGACCGCCTGAGCGTCATGGCGTGGCTCGGCGTCGGCGTGCTCGCCGTGACGCTCGTCGCCGCCGTCGGAAAGCTCTCGCAGTGGGCCGTCGCGGGGTTCACCGGCGACAGCTTCGGCGTCGGCGTCGGGCTGGTCATCTTCGCGGCGTTCGTCGCGATGGGCGTCTACGAGTCCGGCACGCCGGACATCGAGGCGACGTGTGAGCAGTGCGGGGCGTACATCCGCGTCGACGACGCCGAGGACCCCGTCTCGGAGTGTGTGGAGGTGCACGCCGCCGGGGCGCCGAAGCGGGCCGCCGTCGGCCCGCTGACAGCCGTCACGCGGACGCAGCGGCGCTCGTGGATGTACTGCTCGCCGGCGTGTGCTCGCGCCGATACGCGCGTGCTCATCGGCCCGCACGACCACGAGACCCTCGAGACGAACACGCCGGAGGTGAGCGAGTCGTGAGCCTCGCCGTTCGCGATCCGGACGGCCCGGAGCCGCGCTGGCGCGATCTCGTGCATCGGCGCGTGTGGCCCGTGCTGCTCGGGGCGCTCGCGATGCTCGGGAACGCCGCCGGCTTCGCCGGCTACGCGGTGTCCATCGGCCGGCCGCTGTGGATCGGCTTCGCCATCGGGCCGCTGCTCGTCGGCGGGTTCCTCCTCGTCGAGACGGACGAACGTGCGCGCCGCATCGCGGCGGGGGTGAGCGACCGGTGAGCCTCGTCGAGGCCGACTCCGTCTTCGGCAAGGCGGCGCTGTTGGTGGTGGTCGTCGGGTTCGTGTTCGTTGCGGCCGGTCGAAACGGCCTGCTCGACGGCATGAGCACCGAGTTCGTCATCCTCGCGGGGTTCGGGCTCGTCGGCGTTCTCGCGTTGCTGGTCGTCGCCGACACGCTCGCCGCCCCGACGCCGGGGAAACTGCTGTTCTCCGGCGCGGTCGGCCTCGGCATCAGCGCCGTGTTCGTCGACGCGGTGCCCGCGCTTCCGGGGCTCGCCGGTGCGTTCATTCTGCTCATCATCACCCGCATCCAGCGCATCCGGGAGGTGTTCTTCAACGCATGACCCGACAGTCCAGCGCGCTGTTCGCGCTCGTCGCCGTCGCGCTGCTGGTGGCCCCCGTCGGCGCGGTCGCCGCGCAGGACGGTGGTGCGGCCGGCAACGCCTCGACGACAGACGGGAACTTCACGCTCGCCGAGCTCAAGCAGGACGGCGAGCACGTCGACGTGCCCAGCGTCCGGCTCGGCGACCGGACGCAGTTCTGGCTCGTCTACTGGCCCGCCAGCAACCCGTTCGCCGAGGTGGGCAGCAGCGAGGGCGGCGAGTACCTGCCCGAACGGCACACCGTCGGCCGGAATCAGGTGTACCTGCGGACGTGGGCCTACGAGGACCGCGTCGAGACGGTCCATCTCGTCTATTGGACCGAGGGCACCCGGACCGTGCAGCGTGGCAACGCGACCACCGAGCAGCAGGTGGCGACGAACGTCACGCACGTCACCCAGCAGGTGACCATCGAGCGCGGCCGGCCGACCGTCGAGATTCCGCTCGCCCAGCACGACACCCCGGTTCGCGTCACCATGTGGATCGAGGGCCACGAGTGGGCGCGCTGGACGTTTAGCCATCACTCCGTCGCGACGACGCAGGCCGTGAACATCGACTCCGAGGGCGATTACCTCACGGAGCTGTTCACGGACTTCCTGTGGGTCGTCCTGCCCGGCCTGCCGCTGGTCGGGCTGCTCGGCCGGAAGGCCATCGACCGGGCGTATCGCGGCCCGTATGCCGCGTACACGCCGTGGATCATCGGGTTCGTCGTGTGCGGCGGGCTCGCAGTCGCGACGCTGTACGAGTCGCTCGCCGAGCTCGTCGTCGCCGCGCCGCAGCTCATCGGCGTCAGCATCGTCGTGCTCGTCGGGATCGTGCTCGTCGAGACGTGGACGAACAACGTCTCCGAGGCGTTGTTCTTGCAACCGAAGCTCGAACACTCGACGAGTCCGACCGGCGAGGACGCCTACGACATCGTCGGCTTCGAGGCGGAGACGCATACCGTCGTGTCGACGGGCAGCGGCGCCGCCTTGCTCAAGGATGGGCTTCTGGGGTTCTTCGCCCGCATCTGGGGGAAGGTTGCCCATTTGGAGCAGCGGGGCTGGCTCGCCGACTCGATGCGGCGGCAGACGCGCATCCTCTCGGAGCACTCCAGCGCGGACGAGCTGTACCTCGTCGACCCCGAGGCTGACTCGGTCGTCGAGTACGAGGCCGAAGGCTGGACGCTGTCGTTCCCCGAGTTGCGCGCACACCCGCTGCCGTACATCGCGGTCGTGGGTGCCGCCGCGGTCGGCTACGTGCTCGTGCAGGGCGCGTATCTGAGCGCCCCGATGGCCGCCGGCGGGCTCGTCGCCGGCGTGCTGGCGTGGGGTGCGACGCCGACCGACGGCGCCGCCGGCTACGTCCCCGCGCCGCCGCACTTCCGGCAGGCGTTCGGGACCGTCGCGACGCTCATCGAGGGGTACAGCGACGCCCAAACCATCGAGGAGGCAAAAGACGAGCTCGACCGCGAGCGCATCAGCAAGCATCAGGACGTGGAAAGCGAGATCGAGCAGCGCGATGCGACGCTGATTCGCGAGATGGAAGGCGGCGAGATTCCCGCCACCATCCGCGGCGAGGGGGGCCACGACGATGTCGTCGACGAGGAGGACGACGGCATCGTCGAGCGCGACGAGCCGGCTGATGCCGCCGCTGACGGAGGTGAGGCCGGTGGCGAGTGAGGAGCGCCCCCGACCGTTCAGGCCGGCGCTCGTGACGCTCACGGACGGCGTGCGCGAGCGGGTCGCCGCCCTCGAAGCGGGATTCGCCGACTCGGCGGCCGTGCTCCGGTGGACGCAGGAGATGACCATCCGCACGCTCGGGAATCTCGACGATCTCGTGTACGCCGACCTCGCCCGGCAGTTCCGCGGCGAGCAGGGTGTGTTCCTCGCGGCGCTGTTGGTGCCGGCGGCGCGTGCCGACCGGTATCGCGACCTCGACGAGTCGGTCGTCGAGCGCGTCCGCGAGCGGTTCGTCGCCGAGTACGTGCTGCCGGCGCACCATCAGGCGTTCCGCGAGCTGCGGACGGACGCGACGGAGTACATCGACGAGGCCGACGGCGGCGACGCCCACGACCCCCGCCGGCAGTCGTACATCGCGATGCGGCCGGCGCTCACCGAGCTCGAGGAGTGGCAACAGCGCGCGCTGGAGACGCTGCTCGACGGCTTCGCCGAGCGCGGGGACATCCTCGACTGGGCGCACGACGTGGTGCTCGCGACCCACGGCGAGCTGGCCGAGAGTTTCGCGACGCGGGCATATCGCGAGCGCAGTACTGCGCGCATCCTCACGGGTGACGATCCCGCGAGCGCGAGCGCTCGTGAGACGTTCGCCGCGCATCACCTGCTCCCGGCGTTCCGCGACGGCGTGCGCGTGCTCGTCGGGCGCTCCGGGGAGCTCGCAGACGAGGATCGGGTCGACACGGAGGCCGAGTTCGCATGAGCATCGACTGGACCGATACCGACGTTGCCGACAGCGAGACGAAACGCCGCGTGCTCGGCGAGTTCCGCGACCCCGAGCACCGCACCATCCAGGCGGACGGCCCCCAGCGGCAGTGGACCGACGCCCGCTCGATGCGCGAACACTTCGGCCTCCCCGCGTGGGACGCCGACCGTTTCGAGTACGCGGGCGTGATTCCGAACTGCTGGGAGCACTCGTGGGGCGCCGGTAGCGACCGCATCGCCGGCGGCACCGACTTCCTCGCCCGTGGGAAGCCGGGGCAGGGGAAGTCGACGCTGGCGAACTACATCGCCGTCCGGCAACTGGAGATCAACAGCGAGAAAGTCGTGTGGCGTGGCTCGTCGAGCCGCTCCGAGTGGCTCCCGCTCGCGCCGTGGACCGTGCTGTGTCTCCCCGAGACCGTCCCGGTGAGCGTCCGGCTGGAGTCGAAGAACCCGCAGGACCCGCCGGTCGTGCTCGGCGTCGACGAGCTCGAGGAGATCGTCCGCGAGGTGCGCTACTACTCCGACCCGGTCGACTTGAACCGGCGCTGTCTCGACGAGGGGCAGTTCCACGTCGTCTATCCGGACCCGCTGCTCCGCGGCTGTCAGGAAGTCTACGAGGCCGACGGCGAGAAGCGGTACGACACGCCGCCCGAGCGGGACGTCCTGTTCCACGAATCCGACCCGGCGAATCACTGGTGGTTCGCCTGGGCGCTGGCGCGGGTGAACCACGGCCCGCATCACTGGACGACGTGGGTGTGCGACGAGATCGGCGACATCGCGCCGCAGTCCGCGCGAAAAGACCAGTTCGGCACCTACCAGAAGGTCGAGCTGCTGAAGGATACGTGGGTCGACGCCCGGAAGTTCGGGCTGTCGATCTTCCTGTTCGGCCACTCGGAGGTGGACATCCACCAGTCGATTCGGCATAAGATTCGCTGGCGGATTCAGATGCCCGGCACGGCGAACCCGACGACCGCGTCGGACGTGGTCGGCTTCGAGTCCGTGCCGATGGACTACGAGCAGACTGACCGATTCGACATCGGGAAGGCGCTCGCCTATACCGAGACGAACTTCGAGCCGTTCCGGTGGAAGGACATGCCGAGTCCCACCGAGTACAAGCTCAAAATCGAGGTGGGCGAGTGATGCTCGCTCGCGAGTTTTTCAAAAACTTCGCCGCGAGAGCGGGGGGTTGTCGTCGTCGCGCGGCGGTTCGTCGCCGGGTCGCGACCGCTCGCGCGCTGGCTTACGCGCGCGTATATCGGATGGGGCCACAGGGGTCCCCCCGCGGGCGTGTGTCGAGCGCGGAGGTGAGTGCGTAGATGGTGCTCGTTGAGCTCGTCAAGTTCCTGCTCTCGTGGCTCGTCGGCGCCGTCGGCTTGAACGGGCTCGCCGTCGGCGGGCTGGCGCTCGTGCTCGTCGGGTTGTGGTATCTCCACGAGTTGAGCGGCGTGTTCGTCGTGCTGGCACGCTGGTCGCGGATGGCGTTCGTCGCCGGTGTCGTCGTGTTCATCGCGTTCGTCGCGGCCGTGCAGCTCGGCCTCGTCGATCTCACCGCGGATGGCTCCGTCATCGGCTCGCTCCTCAGCGTCATCGAGGGCTTCCTATGAAACAGGCAAATCCACCGTCGGAGTCGCATCGTTCGCAGAGTACCCAGTCAGCGGTGGCGGTCGATCCACCGACACCAGCGGTCGAAGTCGTCGGCCCCGCACTGTGTGGCGATGTTTCGCAGCGTTCCCTCAGGGATGCGGTCGTGCATCGGAATGGTGACGTTGCGGACCTCGCCGTCGTCGGTGATATCGCGCATCTGAACATGGCTGCCCGTTCGGGAGACGAACGCGTAGTCGTGCGAGCGCAGCACCTTGACGATGTCGCGGCCGGAGAAGTCGGTCGTCCGCGCCACCGTTACTGCATGAACTCGGGGAGCTCGCGCGCCTCGTCGGGCAGCTCGTCGGGATCGATGCCCAACTCGCGGAGCGCGGCGTCGTCGTCCTCGATGGGCTCGCCGCCGCCGGCGTGGAGCTCGAGCGCCTCGGCGAGCATCGCGAGCGCCTCGGCTTTCGTGTCGCCGAAGGAGGCGACGCCGGTTTCGATGTCGCGGGCGGTGATCGAGCCGTCATCCTCGTGGATGAACTCGACGCCCTCGGCCCGCGGGTGGTCGTCGTCCACGTCGGTGCTCATGGCTGCGAGTAGGCCGCGTGGTGGCAAAACAGTTCGGGCGAGGAGGTGGTCCGCGTGAGCGACGCCGACAGTCGTCTCGCGCGCTTCATACAGACGCTCCGGCGCGACGCCGGGCCGTGGACGCGGCGACTGCTCTCGTGGGCCGGCTGGCTCGCGCTCGTGTGTGCCGTCGTCGTGTGGACGCACGAGCGGTCGCCGCTCGTCGAGTCGGAGCTTGCGTACCAGCTCGCGGCCGTCGGGATCGGCACTGTCGGCGTCGGAATGCTGGCGCTGCGTGGCGCCGTCGACGGCTTTTGGGTGTGGCTTCGCGGTCGCGTCGGGCGTCGCGTTCCGCGGCCGGCGCCGCCGAGCGTGCCGTCGGGGGCAGTGACGGCGGTTGCGCTGGCTGCGGTCGTCGTGCTCGCGGGCGTGGCGGTGCCGCTCGGCGCCGTGGTCGTGAGCGAGGAGGCGAGTGCAAAGATAATAGATAATGGTGGGTTTGAAAGCGGCGACTTCTCTTCATGGAGTGTCTCAGGTACAGAGTGGTCGGTTAAAACAGATAGGCCATTTGAGGGGACATATTCGGCCTATCATAATGCGAACGGAGACGCGGATATTACACAACAGATTGACGCGCCTTCAGAGAATTTCCGCACCAAGTTGTATCGTGGGACGTTTTCCTCTAACGATCGGCCGAGTCAATATCATTTCAAAATGGCCTATGAAGATTCGGGCGGGAATCGCGCGTTTGGTGTCGATATTCGACAAAATGGAGATATTACTGTGGACAACGGGACAGATGAAGATTATAGCGCGAATTTACCGGAGCAGGAGTGGCTAACAATACAGTTGGTTCCGCACTACTCATCCAATACGTGGGACTTGATTATCTACGATTCTTCGGAAAACGTCATCTTTGAGAAAAAAGGCTTGGATATGCGTAATGCCGTTTCTGAGCAGGAAGCAGGTACACTTCGATTTAATGGTGTTAAAAAGGATTTCTGGATAGATAATGTTGAAACAGACGGTTCGTTCGGACCAGACTACGAGATCAACGGTACCGTCACCGACGCCGACGGCTCGGCGCTCGAGGGTGCGAGCGTCACGGTCACGAACTCGACGGGCGACACGGTCGGGACGAACACGACGACGGCGACCGGCGCGTACAGCGTCGGCGTCGACGACGGCGACTACACCGTCTCGGTGAGCGCCGACGGCTACCAGGGCCAAACGAAGGACGTGAGCATCTCCGGCGCCAGCGAGACGGTCGACTTCTCGCTGTTCGAAGCCGGCACGTTCGAGCAGGAGTTCGCGCTCGACGACCGAACGAACGGTGACCAGTTCGCCGCCTACGGGCCGGAGCTGACCGTCGCCGGTCCCGAGACGACCACCACGGCGTTTAATCACAACGACCGGGCGTTCGTCCGGGTGAGCGACGGCGAGTGGTACAACCTCACCGTCGCGAGCGACCGCGCCGAGTGGCGGTATATCGGCTGGGTCGCCGACGAATCGCGGCTCGTCGGGGCGAATCCCGTCGTGACGCTCACGATGTCCGGGGTCGGCGAGGAGGCGACCGCGACGCCGACCGCCACCGAGAGCGTGACGGCGACGCCGACGCTCGACGAGCGGTTGCAGGTTGCGCTCTCGGAGTTCGAGCTCGGCAACTACTCCGGGACGCGCGTGGGCTTCCGCGCGCCGCCGAACGCGAGTTTCGACAGCGTCAACTACACAATCCGCGACCCGAGCGGCGACCCCGTCTACAACGGCAGCGCGGACCTCGACGGCGACCGCTACTACGAGGAGCAGCTCGGGAACGCGACGAACGTCTCTGCCGGTGACGGCTACACCGTCGAGTACGGCGTCGGCTACGAGGACGGCACCACCGAGAACGGCACCACGTCGTGGGAGCCGTCGCAGTCGTCGCTCACCGGCGGGCCGCTCGCACCCGGCGGCGGAGGCGGTGGTGGTGGCGGCACCGCGCAGCTCGTCGGCTACGGGCTCGTCACCGCCGGCGGGGCGGTCGCGCTCCGCCGGCTCGGCGACGGGTCGGTCACCGCCGGCGTCTCCGCGGTCGCCGAGCGAGCGCGGGGGCTGGTCGGTGGGCGATGAGCCTCCAGCCCGTCGCCTGTGTTCGCTGTGCGGTGGCGGCCGCGCATCCCGACGCGGCGTTGCCTGAAACCTGTCCGAACTGCGGGCGGAGCCGGCCCGGATAGGTCGCTTCCCCCGTTCACAGCGTACACGAGTTCTTCCACAACCCGTGTAGATTCGCGGAGAATCCAGGCCGATAGCCACGCGAACCGGGGGGTGCGACCAGAAGGATTACCCGCTTTGTCTTTGTTTTCCGTGTATGGTTCGCGTCGACGACAGCGGTGACGTGGCGAAGTGCTGGCTCGATCGGGACGAGCTCGCGCGGCTCGAGGAAGCGGCCGCCGAACGCGAGTGGGAACGTGAGATAGCCATCCAGCTCATGGGCCGGTGTGGCTTTCGCGCCTCGGAGGTGCCGTATCCAGGTGACGCCGAGCTGCGCTGGAGCGAGGATGGCGGCTGTTGGTTCGTCGAGGTACGCGGGAAGAACACGAAGGGTGGGGCGAAGACGCTCCGGGACGCGTGGATGCCCGAGGCTGTCGAGTCGAACGTGCGGCGGTTCTCACGAGAACGTGGTCGCGAGACGGGTGACGCGTGGGTACAGGTGTCGACCGACAGCGTGCGGCGGTGGGTGCGCGAAGCAGCGGCCGACGTTGCCGCCGAGGCCGCGCAGCCCGAGCGGTGGCAGCAGGTGTCGAGTCACGATCTCCGGCGGTCGTGGGCGACGTATCATCTCGTCGAGCGGCAGGTGGACGTGCGAACGATGATGGCCGTTGGCGGTTGGTCCGATTACTCCGCGATTGAACCATATCTCGCGGCACCGACCGAAGCGCGGATCGGCGACGCGCTCGGGTAACTTTCGGCGCTGGCGACAGGCTTATCGCCGGGTCCGTGCTCCGGTCGATGTCCGGGACTGCGAGACCGTCGCTGCCGCACCCGTTCATCGTGAGACATGAACCCTCCCGGACGGCCTTTTCAGCTCCCGAGCAGTGCCGCTGGAGTAGCCGGCGTGGAGCTACCCCATATCTCCGGTATGTGACGCCGTGACAGCCGGTGAAATCAAGATATATGGGGTTGTTTAATCAAGCGACGGGGGGCGCATGGCGGATATTTGCGTAGGGGCAGCTTACGGTGTTCTCAACATGAGATAATCTGCCCATTGTTTATATACTTCCCCGTGGTGCGGACAGTTAACGCGACCCGACGACACGACGACAGGAACGGAGATGGCCGGGAGGGGGTATGCCGCCTCACTCCCCGGGCCACCACCGGCTTCACAGCCGGGTGGTATAAACCATCCCGTCTTTCGTCACTGTCTGAAAACCGGGCGCGGGAGCAAACAATGGAAATCAAAACACTACTGAAAGACGAGGACGCGGTCAGCCCCGTGATAGGGGTTATCCTCATGGTCGCAATCACTGTGATCCTGGCGGCCGTCATCGGGACCTTCGTCCTCGGCCTCGGCGATCAGGTCCAGAGCAGCGCACCGAACAGCAACTTCCAATTCGAATACCCGAACAGCTCGTACGCTTCCAGTACTGATGCTGTGATTGCAATCACTCACAACGGAGGACAAGACGTTCAAGAATCGAACGTGGCTGTCCAAATCGGCGATAATACTTTCCAGAACCTCACAGCTACGAGTAACTTCGTTAGTCAAAATGATGGATGGGAGTCCACCATAGCGACTGGTGACACGTTGTACATCGGAGAAGTAACTGTTGGTGGGAATACAGATACTAGTGGCTCCTATCAAACGAGCAATGGTGGGAGTATAGACATCACATCAAACGAGGATGTCCGCGTGATTTGGGAGTCCGACTCCGGTGGCTCTTCGAACACGATCGGGTCGAGCACGGTGCCCAGCTAATCCATGAATATCAAACAACTGCTTTCGGATGAAGACGCGGTGTCCCCGGTCATCGGGGTCATCCTTATGGTCGCAATCACGGTGATTCTCGCGGCCGTGATCGGCACATTCGTGCTCGGACTCGGCGATCAGGTGCAGTCCAGCGCACCAAACGCGAACTTCCAATTCGAGTATGATGGCGGTAGTGACGGTCAAATAAGCGATGCTGCCACGAGTCCGAACCCTGACGACTCATTCACCATCACTCATAATGGCGGCCAAGACGTTGATTCAGACGCAATCACCGTCCAAATTGACGGAACTGCTGTGACAGACACAGCCATGACCGTTTCGGACGATTGGCCGACCACAGTGTCAACCGGCAGTTCCTATACTGCAACGGAGCCGGGTGGTGGTGGAACGGACGTAATCAGTGGTGGCGAAACAATCCGCGTCGTCTGGCAGTCGCCCTCGGGCGGCTCGTCGAACACGATCGGCTCGTCGACCGTCCCGAGCTAACGCCCACACCCGCTTTTCCACATTTTTCCCCTCGCTTCAGCCACCGCTATGTCACTGCCCGACCGCACCGACCGTGCCCACACCCTCGCGAACAGCTACGCCACCCACGAAGCCCGCGACGGGTGGACCCGCGTCCAAGAGTATCAGCGTGCGATGGCATGGAAAGGTGAGCACCCAGACAGCGGGTCGAGTGCTGCCAGCACCGCGCTCGAGCTGCCGCGCAGTCGCATCCGAGCGTGGTTCGACGGCGCAAAGCCCGACCCGGCGCATGCTGTCGCAACCGCCGAGGCGCACGGCTGGCTCGATTGTCAGCCGGGCGAGCGCACGTTCGAGGCGCTGGCGCTGTTGCACGCCTGGATCTTGGCCGGCGGCTCGATCTCGCGCGAGGTGTTCGTGCCGCATCTCAGCGTCGGGCCCGATGACCCGGCGTCGCTCGCGCACGAGCTGTTCGCGGCGGTCGGGATCGACACGGCACTCGTGAACGGCGACACGGACGAGCGGGCGACAGAAGTGCGGCCGGCGGGTGCCGGGCGGTCGCATCTGGGCCGCTATCTCCACGCCGTTATGCGCGCCCCCGTCGGGGCGAAAAACGAACAGCGCGACGTCCCCATCCCAGCATGGCTCACCGACAGCCCCAGCTCGACGCGGCGCCGCTGGAGCCAACTGTACGTCACGCTGCGCGCGACGGCCATCGACGCCGACCGCCACGGCTATGCCCGCCAGCTGGCCGAAGCCCGCTCGCTGGCGTACCGACAGGGGCTCGCCGGCGTCTTTCGCTCCGTCGTTGCCGACGAAGCGACCATCACTGTCGGCTCCCGAGCGCTGTTACTCCGTGCGTCGGCCGCCGACCAGCTCGACCAGGTGCCGACGCTGCCCGAATAGTCACGCCGACGCGAGCCGGCTCGTCGGTGCCCCGGCCCGGACTACTTTCGCGAGGTGTCCGTCCCGGCTCACCCCCGGATTTTCAACCAAAACCACCGGATAGCGGCTTTCTGGAAACGTGGAAGGTGGGAGAGACCACTTTCACTCAACTTCATGAACCCGCTTTTTACACGCCCCGCCATCCGACCGTGGTAGAATGGTCCCGCCCATCGTCGCCGACGGGAGTAGCGAGCTCGACAGTCATCCGCGCGTCCGCATCGACCGCGATGATCCTATCGACCGGATGCGGTATCGGTGTCCGAACGGGCATACCTCGTGGGCGCCGACGAACTCGCATCTCTGGTGTAAGAGCTGTGCCGACGCGGCCGAACACGGTGCCGACGTCCATCCCGAGCACTACGCCGTGCTCGATAAGCGAACCGAGGAGGAGATTCCGTGGAGTGCGGTGGAGTTCGTGTGAGGCTGCCGGCTCAGTCGGGGAAGTACAGGTACACGACGACCGCCCACACTGCCCCGACGAGAATCCAGCGGTCGCCCGCGACCGCGCCGAGCGCCCCGCCGAGGAACGCCGCGATGGCGAGGAGGACGAGCTCGCCGGCTACGTCTTCCGTGCCGCCGTCCGAGCGGACCGGTTGCGGGTCAGTGCTCACCACACCCATCCATACCAGCACGAGGAGTAAAAGTGTGTGTCCGGCGTCGCTCGTCACGACCACCGCGAACGCCCCGCCCGCTCGCTGGAGCAGCCCCGGTGCGAACACCGCCCCCGCCGTGATGCATCCGCCGAGGAGCGTGGTCGCCCGGCCGAGCCGTTCGTGGTGTCGTGCATACGTCTGTCGAGCGCGGGTGAGCCAGCCGGTGCCGTCCTCAGGCATAGCGCACGGCCCGGCCGGCAGGGTGAAAAAAGCGGGTGGGGTTACGGCCCGGCGTAGCTGTGGCCGTTCGTCGACAGCTCCGGGTCCGCGTCCGTCCCGACGTGCAGCTCCTCGACGACCTCCGTGCCGGTGGTCCGCCAGCGGCAGCCCGCCCAATACCGCTCCTTACGCAGGTAGCGGCCGTCGCCGAACGGTTCGAACTCGATGCGGCGCGTCGGGCCGTCCGCAGGCCGCCACTGCACGATCTTCGCCTCCGGGGCAGTCATCGGTCGACCTCCAGCACGACCGCTGCGTCGCCGCCATCGAACAGCGAGACCTCGGTGATTTGGTAGCCATCCGGGGCGGTGAAGTTCATCACCTGCTCGCGAAGCCACACGACCGTCGTGTCGCCGATACCCTCCTCGATCTTGTCGATCTCGGAGCGGCCGCGGTCGAACGCCGCGGCGACGCGGCGGGTGTCCGTCTCGGTGTCGATGTGGCCCCACAGTTCGACGGCGTAGCTGTTGACGGTCGTGGTTCGCGTGTCGGCCATCTACGCCACCTCCAGCTGCCGCCGGAGCGTGTCGGTCGTACACTGTCGCGCCGCGCTCCACGCGCCGAAGTCGTCGGCAGGCGTCGTGCCGAACGCCGGGGCGTAGTCGAGCGCGAGATCGACGCAGACGAGCGGCGCGTCGGTCGGGGTCGGTTCAATCGGTCGGACGGACGTTTTATCGTCCGCGGTGTCGTGTTTCGACATGGGTTTCGTTCTGACCCACCGGCCCGCCTGCACCAACAGGCGGGCGAGATTTTCCGAGCGGAAGCATCGCCCCGAGGGACCGGTGTGTCTGTTACAACCGTAGCGCCGGGACACCAAAAAACTATTGCTTTGGAGCATCGAATAGCTGGTAGATTGAAATGGCTACGCGAGGCCCGGACCCTATGTTGAGCGACGACGAGCTCCTCCAGATTATCCGCGAGTCTCCCGACCCATTCGTGTCGGCTACAGAAGTCGCAGAATCAGCAGATATGGCGCGTCAGACGGCGTACAAGCACCTTCAGCGACTCCACGAATCCGGCGTGATTGAGAAGAAGCAGGTCGGAGGTAGCGCTGTTATTTGGTGGCTCGCCGACTAACTCCTCGCGTCAGCGCGTTTTCGTTCTCCAGCATCTGAGAGCCACCACACACGAGCTCGTCCAATCTTCCTCGTATTCACTAAGCCCTCATCCGATAGTCGGCGGAGGTATTTGTCCGCTGTTTGGCGTTCTACGTCGAGTTCTTCAGCAACCTCAGACGTTCCGACCGCTGGACCGTATATCGCGTGGATCGCGTCGAGCACGTCTACATCGCTCAGTTGGCGGTCAGGGCCCGGTCGGTTCGACACACTCGCTTTTCAGGTTCTCCGCAAATGTGTCTACCGGAGATTAACCGATGCTTCGGAGCAACAACTAAGTGCCCCCGCTTCTAGAGCCGCTGGTATGGCACGCTTACCGACCGGCCACATCTCGAACGCAGCCCCTACCCGGCGGAGCGTGCCGTCTGACCACCGCCAGCCGTCCGGCGCTTGGTACGTGACAGCGGACGCGCGGCGCAACTCCGCGGGTGGTCGATTCGTCCGTCTCCGGGCGGAGCGCGAGTCGAGTACACCGGTGTTTGATACCCTTCAGTTCACCGGGGAGTCAACGAGGTGTGATTACCAGCCCCTCGCGGGGCGCTCCCCGGCCGGTCGGAAACGCTCGCGTGCGCCGCGGTTCGACTCCGCGGACGGACGCTTATGCCCGATGCTGATACCCATCAGCTCGACGTACAGCTTCGGCAAGTGCTCGACGACACGCCCTACGCCGACGCGCTCGACCAGCTCGCCGGCTACCAGCGTGGCGACGAGTCCCTCGCCGAAACACTCCAACGGCTCGTCGACGCACACGCGTCGTTCATCGACCGCGAGTGTCAGGCGTGCGGTGCCGATCTCGAACCGCTCGACGAGCACGACTGGCTCGCGTGGCGGCTCCGCGTCGAAGATACCGACCGTCGCCGAACCGACCTGTTCTGCGATCCCGGCTGTCTTGCCGATAATATTGGCGCGCAGTTCAGCTGGGGCGACCCAACCGACGCCATCGAAGCTGAAGAATGAGCGCGTTCCAGCGGTTTCGCGAGACGTTCTGGACGCCGCAGGCCGCGCTGTACTTCGCCATCGTCGGCGTGACGCTGGCGGCGGCCGGTGGTGCAGTGCTCGCCGTCGATCTCAACCCCGCGCTCGCCATCCTCGTCGGGCTGTCGCTCGGCGGGTTTTACGACGTACTCGCAGACTACCTGACGGACATTCAGCAGCGCGAGCAGGCGTCCGATGTCGACGTATAACAGCCCCGTGGTCGGTGCGACGGCCGTTCGATTCGGCCGGGCTGCATGGCTCTCTCGATGGTGGATTCGTCGCCCCACGAGACGCGGCGACGAGCGTGGCATCAGCACGCCCGACGCCATCGCGGGAGTCCTACCGGACTATGTCAGCGAACGATACGCCGGCTGGTAATCCTTCCGGCCACGACGACGAGAGTACCGACTACCACCCAGACGACGCGATCTACGTGTCGACGACCGCCCGCGGCAACGTCGGCACGTTCCACGACGACCCCGACTGTTGGACGCTCGGCAAAACCGGCGGGGTCCGAGAGACGACGTACCGGAACCGCCCGCTGCGCAGCGAGGCGTGTGACTTCTGCGGGAAGGGAGCTGGTGAGGCGTGAGCGCCGAGCGCCGGAGCCTCTTCGCGGCGGTCTGCTCGTGTGGGCAGCAGTTGACGTGTACCTACCCTGACCGTGAGGCAGCGCGGCTGAAGGGGACGGCCCACGCCGACCACGACTGCGAGGACGGCAAGCTACTCGTCGAAGACATCCGGGGAGGTGAGGGTGGGTGATGGCCGGCTCCGACCGCCGGCAGGACCCCAGCGAGCTGTCCATCAAAGACGCCCGCGAGCAGTGGCTCGCGAAACAAACCGGGAAAACCGACCGCACACAGTCCGCCTACGACCGCCGCACCCGGTTGTTCATCCAGTGGTGCGAGAACGAGGAGATCACCACAGTCGGTGAGTTGAGTCCCTTCCTCATCGACCAGTTCGACCTGTGGATTCGCAACCGCTACGACTCCGACTCCACGATCCGCGGGCGACTCCAGACCAACAAGCAACTCCTCGATTACATCGACGGGCTCGGCATCCACGATGCCCCGCTCGCAGACGCCATCGACGTACCCGTGTTGGACCGCCAGCAAGCGTCAAATCAAACGCGGTTGCGGACGGACGATGCGACCGCCCTTCTGGCGCACTACCGGGACGACCTCGCGACGTTCGGCAGCCCCGAGCACGCCTTCCTGGAGCTCGCCTGGTTCACCGGCGCCCGTGTCGGGTCGCTTCGCGCGCTTGACCTTGGCGACTACGAGCCCGACGAGCACCGTATCCGATTCCAGCATCGCCCGGACAGCGGCACCGGGCTCAAAAACAAGCAGGCCGGCGAGCGCTACGTCGGCCTGTCGGACGACGTGTGCGATGCGCTGGATGCGTATATCGCCCGCGAGCGATCCGACAAGTGGGACGACCACGGCCGTCGGCCGCTGTTTTGCAGTCGGCAAGGTCGTGTGTCGTTCACAACGCTGCGAGCCTGGAGTTACCTCGGGACACAACCCTGCGTCTACGGCCCATGTCCCCACGAGCGCGACCCAGCGACCTGTGAGTATCGCGAACGCAACCACTCCAGCAAGTGCCCGAGTTCCCGCAGCCCGCATCAGATTCGCACCGGCTCGATCACCTGGCAGCTCGACCAAGGGTTGCCGCCCGAGACGGTCGCCGCGCGCGTGAACGCGACACCACGAGTCATTCGCGAGTTCTACGACGTGGCCGAGGATGACGAGGCGTTTCAGGAACGCCGCAGCCACGTCGCCGACCAACTCGACGATCACGACGACGAGGATTCACCATGAGCAACCTACCAACATCCCGACATTTGGTGAGGACCGAAGGCCCCTCCGGCCCCATACCGTTCTTTAACCTTTAGCAAGGCTCTTACCGTAGTTTGCGACGGTTGGCCCGTGGCGCGAGGCGGCAGAGGCGCTGTGTGATCGTACTTGGGAGATGCCTGTCACACAGCGGAATCGGCTTCGTTGCGACGAGAAACACCGATTCCCCCACCATACTGTGGGGAACGTCGTTCCGACGCCCCGACGTTCGGACTGCGATGCCAGCCGGCGGGGAGCCGGTCCAGACACTCCCCGCAAAGGGGTGAGAACTATATGCTGGCAACCGTCACGGCGTGATACACCATGACAGACGTTGTGGGGTATGGCTCATACGTCCCCCGCTACCGAATCCAGCGGGCCGACATCGCAGCACAGTACGACGACCACGCGAGCAGCGGCGAGACGGCCGTGCCCGCCCACGACGAGGACGTGACGACGATGGCAGTCGAAGCGGCGACGACGGCGCTCGACCACGCCGACGCCGCGGGCGGTGACGTGGACCTCGTCTACACCGCGACGACGAGCGACCCGTTCGACGAGCGCGGAGTCGCACCCCATGTCGCGCACGCCATCGGTGCTCCGGAGGGAGTCAGAGTGAGCGACTTCCAGGGGAGCGCTCGCGCGGCGACGAACGCGGTGTCGGCAGCCGTGGACGCGCTGGCGGCCGGCCGTGCCGGAACGGCACTCGTCGTCGCGAGCGACGTGCTCTCCGCGCCACAGGGCACGAGCGCGGAACGGACGGCGGGTGCCGGTGCCGGCGCGCTCCTCCTCGGTCGGGGGAGCGACCCCGTTGCCGAGGTCGTCGACGAGGCCTCGGCGACGACGGGCTACGTGGGCCGGTTCACGACGGCCGGCGGCGAGGTCCGCGAAGGCGACGGTCGATTCAACCGCAAGCAGTATCTCGAAGCCGTCACCCGTGCGGTCGGTGCGATAGAGGGCGACGAGTTCGATCACGCGGCGTTTCCGGCACACGACGGTGGCTGGGGACGGACGGCCGCAGGGGCGCTCGACATCGACGCCGAACACGCCTCGACGTTCGACGCGACCGGATACGCGGCCGCGGGCGGGGTTCTCCTCGATCTCGCGGCCGCGGTCGACGCGGCTGCGCCCGGCGAGCGCGTGCTGGTCGCCAGCTACGGCCCCGGCGGGTGTGACGCGTTGAAAATCGAGCGGCGGACGGCCTCCACCCCGGAGACGACGACCGACACGTACCTCGAGAGCAAGGAGTACGTGCCCTACGGGAAGCATCGGCAGTTCCGCGAACAGGGGGGTGTCGCCTGATGTACGAACCACCGTTCACCCGCGACCGCGAGGCGAACGAGCGGCTCGCCGCACGGGCCTGTGACTCCTGCGGCTGGGTCAGCTTCCCGGAGCATCGCGAGATCTGCAAGCGCTGTGGAAGCCACGGCGAATGGTCTGACACCCGGCTCGCCGAACGTGGGACCGTACAGTCGTACGTCGTCCAGCAGCGACTCCCGGAGGGGTTCGAGACGCCGCTCCCGCTCGCTATCGTCGACGTCCCACAGCAGTCGGGCGGGGAACCAGCTCGCGTCTACGGCCTGTTCGCCGAGACGGACCCCGACGACCTCGAAGTCGGGATGGGTGCTGAGGCGGTGTTCCGTCGGATATTCGACATCGATGGGCTGCCCGTCCACTCGTTCAAATTCACGCTTCCGCGGGGTGAGTCCCAATGAGGGACGTCGCGGTCGTCGGCGCGGGAATGATCGACTTCGGCGAGCTGTTCGAGCAGTCGCTCGACGACATGGTCGAGCGGGCGTACCTGAACTGTCTCGACGACGTAGACCACGGGATGGACCCCGACGACATCGACGCCGCGTGGTTCGGCACCATCGACATCGCGAACAACGCCTCGTCAGGCCTCGGTCTCAGCCATCCGACTGGGCTGTTCGAGACGCCCGTGACCCGTGTCGAGAACGCGTGTGCGACCGGAAGCACGGCGTTTCGTTCAGCCGTCGAGGCCGTGCGTGCCGGCTCCGCCGACGTGGCGCTGGTCGCCGGCGCGGAGAAGATGCGCGACTCGGCCGCGGGGCTGATCGAGAGCGCCGCGCTCGAACAGGTGTGGCGCGGCCGCGGCGTGACGATGCCGGCGTTCTTCGGCCTGCGCGCGACCCGCCACATGGACGAGTTCGGCACGACCCGCGAGCAGATCGCCGAGGTGTCGGTGAAGAACCACGAGAACGGCGCGAAGTATCCTCACGCCCACTACCGATTCACGTGTGACGTGGAGGACGTCGTCGAGAGCCCGCAAGTCACCTATCCGCTGAACCTCTACGACTGCTGTCCCGTCACGGATGGGGCGGCCGCGACCCTCGTCGTGAGCGAGGACGTCGTCGATGAGTACACCGACGACCCGGTGTGGGTCGGGGGGAGCGGTCTCTCCGTCGACTCCTTCGAGCGCGGCAAGGACGACTCGCTCGTCGGGTTCCCGGCGACCGAACAGGCGGCCGCCGAGGCGTACGAGCAGGCCGGAATCGGCGCGGACGACATCGACGTGGCCGAGGTTCACGACTGCTTCACGATCACCGAACTCGTCACCTACGAGGACCTCGGCTTCTGCGAGAAAGGCAAGGGCGGCGCGTTCATCGAGTCCGGCGAGCCGCGACTCGACGGCGAAACGCCGGTCAACCCCTCCGGTGGGTTGCTCGCGAAGGGCCATCCCATCGGCGCGACCGGCGTCGCGCAAGTGAACGAAATCTACGAACAGCTCCGCGGCGAAGCCGGCGCGGTGCAGGCGGAGAACGACCCGACGTACGGGCTCCAGCACAACATCGGCATCGGACGCAACGCGACCGGGAGCGTCTCCTGTGTGAACGTGCTGACGACCGACCGCTGAACGCCGAGGTCGGGACGGTTGCCCCGCCTCCCGGGGCTTACAGCCCGTTCTCTCTCGCGACCGTGTTCAGCTGGATCTCGTCGGTCCCCTCGACGACGCGGAGCACGCGGGCGCGTTCGAGCGCGGTCGCGAACTCGCTCCCCTCCGCGAGCCCGCTCGCGCCGTGGACCTGCAGGACGCTGTCGGCCGTCTCCCACAGCGCGTTCGTCGCGAACCACTTGAATATCGACGTATCCTCGACCGCACGCTCCCCCTCGTCGAGCTTCCACGCACACCGGAGTCCGGCGGCGTCGGCCGCATAGGAGCGCGCCCTGCCGCGGGCGAGCGCAGCGGACACCTGCTGGAAGTCGCCGATAGGTCGCCCGAACGCCTCGCGCTCGCCCGCGTACTCGAACCCCGCGTCGAGCAGGCGCTCGGTCGTTCCGAGGGCCTCGGCGCCGAGCTCCAGCCGACCCAGCGAGAGGAACGCCATGGCAGAGCGGAACGCACCGCCAACCTCGCCGAGCACGCGCTCTTCGGGAACTCGCACACCATCGAAGGCGAGCTCCCCCTGCCAGCCGCCGACCCCGATGGCGTTGTTCACGCCCGTCAGCTCGAACTCGTCACGCTCGACGATGAAGCAGGTAATGCCGTCGTAGCGGCCCGACTCCTCGACGGGCGACGTCCGAGCGAACACCTGGACGAAGTCGGCGAAGGGGGCGTTCGTGATCCACTGTTTCGTCCCGTCGATGACCCACTCGTCGCCGTCCCGCTCCGCGGTCGTCGCCATCGACGGCGAATCGGAGCCGGCCCCCGGCTCCGTCTGGGCGAACGCGGTCGACTTCCGACCCTCGACGACCGGGCGGACGTACTGCTCGTACTGCGTCTCGTCGGCACCGAGCAGGAGCGGCTTCGGTCCCTCCGGCCCGGCGAGCGCCCGGCCGGCGAGCGGACACTCGTGTGCCGCGGCAGCCTTCTTCGCAGCGTACCACGTCACCGTGCTCACGCCGCCACCGCCGGCCGATTCGGGGAGGTTCATCGCGTAGTAGCCGGCGTCGGCCGACAGCCGTCGCACCTCCTCGACAGCGTCGACGACGTCCGGGCTCGGTCTGCCGTCGGCCTCACGTCCCTTTCGGGGATTCGTCAGCCGGTCGTCGAGTTCCGACGCGATCGGGACGACCTCCCGGTCGACAAAGTCCTCGAACGCGTCGACGAGCAGCCGCGTCTCCTCGTCGTGGGCGAACGAGACCATCAGGAGTCCCCCGGCGAGCGCTCGAGTGCCACCTCGTCGAGCCCCTCGCGGAGCCGCTTTTTATCGAACTTCCCGGTGCTCGTCCGTGGGATCGACTCGCGGATGATGTACTCGTCGGGGAGCCACCACGACGGCATCGACTCGGCGAGGTGCGCCTCGAGGTCGTCCGGGTCGATGCTCCGCCCGTCCCGCGGGACGACGACCGCGACGGGTCGCTCCTGCCACTTCTCGTGTGGCGCGGCGATAACCGTCGCTTCCGAGACGTCCTCGTGTGCCATCAGCTCGTTCTCGAGGTCGACGGAGGAGATCCACTCCCCGCCCGACTTGATGACGTCCTTGATTCGGTCGACGACGTCGATGTACCCGTGCTCGTCCCATGTCGCGATGTCGCCGGTCTTCAGCCACCCGTCGTCGGTGAACGACTCCGCGGTCGCCTCCGGGCGGCCGTGGTAGCGATCGACGACCCACGGTCCGCGCACCTCGAGTTCGCCCATCGCCTCCCCGTCCCGGGGAACAGCCTCGCCGGACTCGTCGCGGACCCGGATTGAGACGCCGGGAACCGGAATACCCGCCTTCGCCCGCTTCTCGTACCGCGCTTCGGGGTCCGCGTCGGCGAGTTCTTTCCGCAGGGTCGACAGCGTGCCGAGGGGGCTCGTCTCCGTCATCCCCCACCCCTGAATGATCGGGGCGTCGTACTCCTCGTCGTACTTCCGGATGAGCGACTCGGGAGGGGCTGAGCCACCCACGACCAGCCGGTCGATGTTCGACACGTCGACCTCGGGGTTCTCATCGAGGTACTCCGCCATCTCGAGCCAGACGGTCGGCACCGCAGCGGACATCGTCACCTCCTCCTCGGCGATGAGTTCGGCCACCGGTGCCGGCTCGGTGTGGGGACCGGGAAGCACCTGCTTCGCGCCGACGAGCGTCGCAGCGTAGGGGAGCCCCCACCCGTTGGCGTGGAACATCGGCACGATCGGCATCGTCACATCGCGCTCGCTGATCCCGTTCGCGTCCGCGTGGCCGCTCATGATGCTGTGGAGGTAGATTCCCCGGTGGGTGTACTCGACGCCCTTCGGTTTCCCGGTCGTCCCCGAGGTGTAACACATCCCGCACTCCTCCTCTTCGTCGAGGTCGGGCCACTCGTAGTCGGTCGGCTGGCCGGCGAGAAGTGTCTCGTAATCCGTAACCGGGTCGAGGTCGGTCTCGGGCACCTCGTCGGCGAGCACGACGTACTGCTCGACCGTCTCCAGCCGGTCCTGCACGGACTCGACGAGGTCGACGAACGCCGGGTCGACGAACAGCACGCGGTCCGCGGCGTCGTTGACGATGTACGTGAAATGGTCCTCGGGGAGCCGCATGTTGCACATGTGGATGCTTCGGCCGGAACAGGCGGGGCCGAAGTACAGTTCGAAGTGGCGATAGTGGTTGAGTGCGACCGTGGCGATTCGGTCGCCGCGCTCGACGCCGAGGTCGTCGAGCGCGTGTGCGAGCTGTGCGGTGCGGTCGGCCGCGTCCGCGTACGTGTACCGGTGGCGGCTCCCGTCCGGCCGGGCCGTCACGATCTCCCTATTGGGGTACAGCGTCTCCGCGCGCTCGAGGATCCGCTGAAGGGTGAGCTGGGCATCCATCATGGTCGTTGGTAACAGTACACCAGCAGCACGTAAATCCACCCCCAAAATCGAGCCGAAGGACCCGTACGGCGACCCACCGATACGACGAGCCTCCCGAGCGATATTCGGAGGGGCCGAGACGGTCGAACGTTCCAACGAGTGGCCGGGGCCCCGTTTCGTCGGAACGACCTATCTATTAGTCTCTCGGGAGCATCCCCCTGCCCGTGACGACGCTTGACGACGAAACCATCATCGTGACCGGAGCGAGCCGCGGGCTCGGGGCGTCCATGGCGAAGCGGTTCGCTCGCGAGGGGGCGAACGTCGTGTTGACAGCCCGGAGCGAGCCCGAACTGCAGGAGGTGGCAGACGCGGCGGACGGAGAGGCGCTCGTCGCACCCGCGGATGTCACCGACGAACGCGAGGTGCGTGCCGTCGTCGACGCGACGGTCGACGAGTACGGGACGGTGACAGGCCTCGTGAACAACGCTGGCATCGGCCTGCTCAACATGTACGGCGAGCGCAGCGTGCTGCACGAGGTCGACACAGACGACTTCCGGCGGATCTTGAACGTGAACGTCACCGGCGTCTTCCTCTTCTCGAAACACGTCGTTCCAACACTGATCGACGCGGAGCGGGGCAACGTCGTCAACATCTCGTCCGGGCTGGGTCGCCGTGGTGCCGCGAAGTGGGGCCCGTACGTCGCGTCGAAGTGGGCGCTGGAGGGACTCACTCGGACGCAGGCCGCGGAGCTCGCCGACCACGGAATCAACGTCAACGCGCTTGACCCCGGCGGCCGCGTCCAGACGGGGTTCTGGGACCATCTGCCCGCGTCCGAACGCGAGGACGTCCTCGCCCCCGACGTGATGGACGACGCCGCGACGGCCCTGCTCGCACAAGGCCCGGACGGCATCACCGGCGAATCGATGCCGGCCGACGAGTGGGCGCAGCGACTCTAAAACGAGAACAGGTCGACACCGCCGGTGACACCCACCGCCTGCCCGGTCACGTAGCGCGCCTGCTCGCTCGCGAGGTACGCGACCAGGAAGGCGACGTCCTCCTCGCGGCCGAGCTCCTTCATCGGTGTCGCCTGTCGGATTCGCTCGTACATCGGACTCACCGCCTCCAGTTCCTCGGGCGAGAGGTCTGCAAGCTCCCCGACGACGATGTTCGGGACGACGACGTTCGCCGTGACGCCGTGTTGAGCGCCTTCGAGCGCGAGCGTCTTCCCGAAGCCGACGAGCGCGGCCTTCGTCGCCGAGTACGAGGCCTGTCCGAAGCCACCCTGTACCCCCGCCATGCTCGACATATTGATGACGCGTCCCCAGCCCCGTTCGCACATCGCGGGGAACACCTCTTTCGTGACGTTGTACGCGCCGGTGAGGTTCACCGCGACGTCCCGGTCCCAGATGTCGTCGTCGAAGTCGGCGACCGTCGCCGTCGCGTCGACGAACGCGGCGTTGTTCACGAGCACGTCGATCCCCCCGGT
>Ga0207771_100306_pt1 | contig 32790 bp, 27 predicted proteins | sample A23M2SouthBayCA_2_FD_187731 | JGI IMG/M metagenome (GOLD analysis project Ga0207771, IMG submission 187731) | Aerobic enrichment media microbial communities from Eden Landing Ponds, California, USA - A23 M2 (2) (SPAdes) | ecosystem: Environmental > Aquatic > Marine > Unclassified | place... | reverse complement strand
GAGAGGGACGCGACCGACGATCGAGAGCAGTTCCTCGACGAACATCTTCGGGTCTGGCTCGAGTTATTCCTCGATCAGGTCGCTCAAGAAACAGAGATGGACTACTACGAGGAGCTCGTCGCGACCACGCGAGCAGCCTTCAACCCCAGTTCGTGGGCGGAGGCGAGCTGGGCCTGACAGTTTGGGCCATCGGTGGCCTCTTTGCCTGCCCAGTTCACTCCCTCTCGATCGCCACCGACGCGATGAGATACCTACTCCGCCAGCGGAGTTTCACGTATTTCCGGCACGTAGGCTCGCCGCTATTCGCCGAGAGGATCAGCTCCGAGGATCCGTGATTTTCGTCTCTTCGAGATCCGAGAATTCGTCGATGACGGTGACAAACACGCCACCACTGCCGGCTTCGACGCCGAGTGCGACGACGATATGCTGCTCGGATGGATCGGTCACCTCGACGGTCCGTTCGGCAGTGATCGCAGCGCCGGTCCCGGGGCCCTCTTCGAGCGTGACTGACACAGCGTACGTGCCGGCTGCAGTGAAGACGCCGCCGTAGGTGTTCGCCGAGTCCTCGCTCTCTGCGTCTTGTTCGGGCGGGATGTCGTAGGTCGTATCGAGCACGGTTTCCTCAGCGGGGTTCGAGACGCTGATCGAGCCAGTCACTCGGTGCTTCGTGGTATTGAACACGTTCACGTCTTCGAGGACGAGTTCGCCGAAGAAATCAAGAATTTCCGAGCAGCCGGCCAGCAGGAGGGTCGTCGTTCCCCCTGCGGCGGTGAGAAAACAGCGTCGGTCGAGTTGTCGATCGGCGGGATGATCCGGCGCGAGCTGGTGGAGGGAGTCCATACCTGATCGATGACGCGCCCGAAATATCAACTCGCAGCGCGTGTTTCGCGTCGAGCAACACCCCGTGATACAAGAGCAGTCTCAATCCAGATCGGTCCGCGCGACGATGCCCGAGGCGTCGTCGACGGTGGCGATCACGACGACTTCCTCGTCGTCCGATGTGACCTGCAGGTTGATGAAATTGAAGTTCTCCGGGGTCGATGTCGAAATCTCGCTCCCGGAGGGTCTGGCCCTGATCGTCACGCTGTCGGCCTCGACTGTCCCGTCGAACACGACGTGGACGACCCCATCCTCCGGCCTGGGTTCGAACGTGAACGAGACGTCCTCGGCGGCCTCGGTGACCTTCTCGGGAACGTCCTCGCCGGAGGGGACGGTCGTTCCTTCGGGCGCGCCGGGTTCGGCGAACCCGATATCGAGGACCTCGTCGGTGTACGTTCCGTCCAGAGAGAGTCGATCACCGTCGACCGACAGCGACGTGTCCCCGGTCGCGGAGCCGAACTGACTCTCGATTCGGTCGGTGAGGCTGTCGTCCAGAGACGAGTCCTGAAGCGCGAGTGTTGCGGTGAGTTCGCCGTCCTCGGGCGCAAATGAAAGCGTCGAGAGGACGTTGTTCTGTTCGGCGAGTACTGCCGTCGACTGACTCATCGACTGATCGCCCCAGAAATAGTCGGCGAGATCGACCGAGCCGACCCAGCCGACCGAGAGATTGCCCGTGCCCGCGGTTTCGAACAACCACCCCGCTGTCTCGTCGGTCTCGGCGAGCCTGTCGTGGTCACCGCGCTGTGTCTCGATTGCCGTTCGGACCGCAGATTCCGTGTCGGCGATGACGACCGCGTCAGAGCTGAGTGCGACGATGCTATCGTTCTCGGTGTCCGCTTCGTACAGCGTGTACTCACCGGTGTCGTCGATCGGCGTGAACTTGATCCCGCCGCTGATTCCCTCTGACTCGGCGCGAAGCGACTCGTCGGCCACATCGACATCGATGTCGCCGACGCCGATGGCGGTGCCGTTCGTCATGTAGAGCTCTGTCACGCCCTGGGTCGGTCGATCGGGATCGACGAGATTGTCCAGTCCGATGGCGGCGATCGCTATTGCGCCGGCGGCGATCACCTGTCCGCCCACCGCGAGGGGCGTCCGGACGAGCGGATCCTCGATCTCCTCGGTCAACGGGAGCTCCGGCACGTACTCCGTGGAATCTGATCCACCGTTCGACGGGAGGACCAGCGGAATCACCGGATCGACGCCGGTGTTCTGGGTCGTTACCGTCAGATCGAGATACGCCATCAAAAACGGTGTCTCACCGGCCGGAAACCACTCGGTGTTCGCGTCCGATCCCGGCTCGCCCAGACAGCCCGCGAGCGAGAGACCAGCGGCTCCGACTCCGAGTTCGAGCAGTCGACGGCGGGTGAACTCGACCATTGCTGGAGGGGATGCGTTGTGTCGAAATTGTCATCCCCATTGTAAAGAAATTCCGGACGGACGCGTCTGCGAGCATGCCTCCGAGTGTTTCCGTGTCTGCAACACTGCCTCGTCGTTGAATAGGGCGCGGGTCCACCGAACGAGTATGACGGTCAGCAAGACCCGACTCGCCGGTATCGTCCTCACGATCACGCTCGCGTACACCCTGTTCCGCTATCGCACCGCGGATCCGGAAGACGTCAGCGGCTACGTTGAGTAGCGTCGCCGGCAGTGCGATCGCGACGATACTTCCAGTGGATCAGCGCACGATCTCGCTGAACACGCGTTCCTCGACTTTCCGAAGGTGCTCGCCGGCCGTTCCGGGAGCGATCCCGACAGCCTCGCCGACATCTTCGAGTGACGCCTGGCGAGGGTCGCTGTAGTAGCCAAGGTCGACTGCCACTTCGAGCACTTCTTCCTGGCGAGACGTGAGCATCCTGCTGAACGTCGAATCGTCGGCCTCGTAATCACCCATCTCGACAATTTCGACCGCAATCGAGTCCATCTCGTCGACGTACTCCGACAGCGTCCTGAACGTCTCGTCGGTCCCGATGTACGTCACCGTGAGATTGTCATCGTCGGTGAAGCGAATCGGCGTGTCGACGACCAGAAGCGATTCTCGCTGGAGCGTCAGTGCCCGACGAACTTCGTCTGTCGGCTCGAAGTGGCTCACAGCCATCCAGCGGTCCTCGCCAGCAGTCAGGTAGTTGCGTACGTGTGCGGACGCTTCCATGATCTGTCTGTATCGTTTCTGATCGCCACTGGCCTCGGCGAGCATCAGCACGGTATCGTCAGCGAGCAGTTCGACGTGGTGGATAGCCCGCCGTTCGATAGCCGGCTCGTCGGTCAGTCGTCCCCCGAGTGGATGCAACGCACCGTTTCCCTCGGACGTGACTACCACCGTGAGATACCGCATGGGTAGCCGTTGAGGATGCGTGGTTAAACAATCACGGCTAGTCGGTTTTAAGCACCATCACTGGTGAGGCAGCGCGCCTACCGCCGTACGTCCCGAACGACTGCCTGTGAACGATGCAACGCCAGCGACACTCAACTGCCGACCGACTCGTAGACGGAGTGGTCACGACTCTCCCCGACGACGCCGTTGTCGGCCGTGACTCTCACGGGAACGCCCCTGCGGTCGTGATCCGGGCCGACCGCGTCCAGCAGGTGCTTTCGACGCTTCGCTCGGAGATGGGTTTCGATCACTGTTCCTGCGTGACCGCTCAGGAGTACGACGACCGCTTCGAGACGGTCTATCACCTCACCAGCTACGACGATCGGACACGTGAGTTCTCGGTCGTCGTCCCGACGACGAAGACGGAACCGATCAGCGAGTCGGCCGCGCCGGTCTACCGGACGGCCGAGTGGCACGAACGCGAGGCCTACGACCTCCTCGGCGTCGAATACGACGACCATCCTGACCTGCGCCGTATCCTCCTGCCCGAGACATGGCAGGGCCATCCGCTCAGAGTGGATTACGACCAGAACCGGCCACAGATCGTGCCGCTGCGCGAGCACGCTAACCCGCTCCAGCAAGATCACCGTCAGGGTGGAACGGACACGATGTTCCTCAATATCGGGCCGCACCACCCGTCGACTCACGGCGTGCTCCACCTGGAGGTGACGCTGGACGGCGAGCAGGTAGCCGATGTCGAGCCGGATATCGGATACATCCACCGCTGTGAGGAGCAGATGTGCCAGCAGTGCACCTATCGCCACCAGATCATGCCCTATCCCGATCGGTGGGATTGGGGTGGCGCGGGCCTGTGCAACGAGTGGGCCTACGCCCGCGTCATCGAGGATCTGGCAGATGTCGAGGTCCCCGAGTACGCCCAGGTTATCCGGACGATGTGCGCCGAACTGTCGCGTATGCTCTCGCATTTCCTGTTTACCGCGATGTACGGTCTGGACGTCAGCGGCGAGTTCACGGCCACGTTCATGTACGGCTATCGAGACCGGGAAGTCATTCAGGATATCCTGGAAGACCTGACTGGTCAGCGGCTTATGTTCAACTACTTTCGGGTCGGCGGCGTCGCCTGGGATATTCCAGAACCCCGTGGGGAGTTCTACGAGAAAGTACGTGCGTTCACGAGCGATCTCCCCCGAAAACTCCAAGAGTATCACGACCTGCTGACGGGCAACGAGGTCTTCCAGCTCCGCTGTGTCGACACCGGCAAACTGCCGTCCGCGATCGCGAAAGAGTACGGCGTCACCGGGCCGGCCGCTCGTGGCTCAGGGGTCGACTACGACCTTCGGCGAGACGACCCCTACGGCTACTACGACGAACTCGACTGGAACGTCGTCACCGAGAGGGGTTGTGACAACTTCTCGCGGGTACTCGTTCGACTCCGGGAGATCGAGGAGTCGGCAGCCATCGTCGAGCAATGCGTCGATCTGCTCGAAGCGTGGCCGGCAGACGAGCGCAATCTCCAGGCCAACGTGCCACGGACGCTGAAACCCACAGGCGAGTGCTACAGGGCCGTCGAGGGGGCGAAGGGCGAACTCGGAATCTACGTCCGGGCCGACGGGACGGATACTCCCGCGCGATTCAAGATTCGCGGCCCGTCGTTCTCGAATCTGTTCGTGCTGCCGGAGATGGCGGAAGACGAGTCCGTGGCCGACCTCGTGGCGACCCTCGGGAGCCTCGATGCGATCATGGGGGAGGTGGACCGATGACTCCCGCGACGCCGTGGGGAAGCGACGCCAGCCAGCAGGTGACCTGTATCGCCTGCGGTGCGGCGCTCGACCGCGAGGACGCCCGCGAGTACGACAAACACGGCGATCGCTGGGATCGCGATGGCAAGACCTTCGAGTACCTCTGTAAGCCCTGCGACCGCGACCGCTGCCACCAGCACCGGGACGGACTCGAAGCCACGCTCGTGTCGGCGGGTGCCGGCCGAACCGACCGCGAAACGTTCCTCAGACGGTACTGCGAACTCGATGCTGGGGATCCCGGGTCGGCCCGAAAGCGGTCCTAACGAGAACCAGCGACAGGGGAGACAACGGACTTACGATGTCGACAGGGCGTCTCTCAGACGATCGATTCCAGCAGTCATCGCTTCGATCGTCTCTCGAAATCCGGGCACGTCGTCGTAGATCCACAGGGCTACGGCAAGCGCGAACAGCAGGATCTCGAACCCGCTCGTGAGTGTGAGTTCGAACCTCAGGAAGCGATCGACGATCCCTGTGGACTCCGAAGAGTATTCGATCGGCGGGAATAGCGACTAGCCGGGAGGATGGTCGCATATCAACTGCAACAACACTTATGATGTATTATCTCTTTAGAGATAACTAACTCCTCACGATGACGATGACCAAATTCATGGACCCAACAGCAGCGAAAATCGTTTTGGCGGCCCAGAGAGGTGACTCTATACATCGAATCGCCACGAAGATCGGTGTCTCTTACTCGTGGGTGTACGACTGGATTGATCGATTAGATGATGCGGATATTATCTCAAATACAGATGCAGGTATTCAGGTCGTCGATCACGAGATGCGCCAGCAGTACGCCGAGATGATGGCTGCATTGTACAGGCGCGAGGCGATTTCGCGATCGAGTACATACGTCATCCCGCACTTCGCTGGGATGGAGTTTGCCTACACCGAAATCGACGCTGCGTACGTCTGGACTCATGGCGGCTATCAGGTCGCCCGTGATCACGACGACTATCCAGTCTTTATCGCCGTCCACGACCGCGACGTTGAACGATGGATTGCCTTCTTCGAGCGGTTCGGTATCGAGACGACGATCAACGAACGGCCGGATGCGAGCGATGTTGACGGGGCTGTTCACTACGTGTTGTTCCCGAAGACTGACGGTATCGACGCTGCGTGGGTCGACGGAAATCCTGTCATTCCGTTGGACGACGCCGTCGAGCAGTTGCTGGAGAACCGCCCGGCATACGAGCCCGCCCTGGAGATAATCGCCGATGAACACGATATGGATATCGACGCGTCGCATCACGGTACACAGAGATGAGTCTCAGAGAGCGCCAGACGGAACTTATCGACACGCATCGTGCAGTGCAGGAGGCCGGAATGCCGCACGTTCTCGTTGGCGGGTGGGCAGTTTCCGCGTTCCAAACGCGGTATACTACGGACATCGATGTCGTAATCCCAGACACGTCGCTCGACGACTACGACTTGCTTCTGAGCGAACTCGGGTACGAAAAGCACTTCGAAAAAGATGTCTCGAACCAGTACGAGGGGCGGATGGTCCAGTATGGGAAAGCCGTTGGTGACAACGCGGTCACGTTCGAGGCGCTCGTCGACGCGATGGGTTGTCGCCAGACCGGAGCCGAGTGGTCGTATCGATATCTCGACGAACACAGTACAGTCGAACCACTTTCCATCGCCGAGAACCTTGACGGACAGATCCCGGAACCGGCGCTCTTGTTCGCGATGAAACTCCACAGCGGACGGATGGCGGATACCCGGGACCTCGTCGTGCTCAGTACGCGTGCTGTGTTCGATCGCGTGCAGCGTCACGTCCACCGTGGAGACCCTGCGAAACTCTCAGAGCGGATCGAGGTTGTTCTGGATCGACTCCAGCAGGATGGATTCGAGGATTCGTTCAAGGGTGTGTTCCAGCAGCAGGCGCTCCCATCGGACACGATTTCCGATCTCGTCTCGTTCTTGACTGAGCAGCGAAACCGACTTGAGTGATCTCTTTCGTAGTGAGCACTCGAAGATGATCGGTGTTGACTCCCGGATTTCGTCGACTGTCTCGTGAGATGGAGCAATCGGCGTCTGACGCGACTACGACATCGAGAGCGCCTCTCTGAGGCGGCTGATTCCAGTAGTAGACGCCTGGATCGTCTCTCGCAACCCGGGAACGCCGTCGTAGATCCACAACGCCACAGCGAGCGCGAACAGCAGGATCTCGAACCCGCTCGTGAGTGTGAGTTCGAACCTCAGGAAGTGATCGACGATCCCTGTGGACTCCGAGGTGTATTCGATCGGGGGCACGAGTGGCCATCCGAGGAACCCGACGTAGTACCAGTCACCGGAGAGCGCGGGATAGAGCGCGTCCGTTCCGAGATGCGTTAGATAGCCCGTCGCCAGCGCGGCCGCGATCTGGCGTCTACGTCCGTCGAGTATCAGGAGGTGGCCGACGAGCAACGGAAGTACGATCACCAGCGAGTGTCCCAGCGAGCGGCCGTTCGGGAGCAGGGGGATCGTCCACGCGAACGGCTTGTCGATCAGATCCGGCAACTGAGTTCCCAGCGCGAGTGCGAGCGCCGGGAGCGCCGCTGGGACGGTGTCGCGGTTCAGCACGCGATAGACGAGATAGCCAGCGGCGAGATGTCCCCAGGGCCACATGAATTCCCCTGAGAAGGCGAGGTACTTACGCGTTCCAGTTTGGTTCTCGGTCCATTGAGGGCGTCGATGTCGACACATTCTAAGGGTGTTCAGCGCAATCAGGTGATGAGATGGCGACGCCCCGACGGCAGCGATTCGTCCACGGTCAGGCTGCCTGGATGCTGACGGCACTCGTCGTGTTAGCGACGCTCGATGCGCTCTCGCTGTCGCTGTTTTTCGTCGTGTCGTTCGTCGGCTTTCTCGTGCTGGTCGAACTCACCGCGCCGTTCCAGGTGACACCGCGGTGGCGCTCGCGGCTGAAGTGGCTGATCCTCGCCGGCCTGATCGTCTTCGTCGCGATCGTGATTCGGCGGATTCTCTCGATTCTGCCCCCGGGGGTGCTCTGAATGGTCGACTGGCAGGTCGCTGGGCCGCGCCTGCTCGTCGTGGCTGCCCTGCTGGTCACGAACGTCGCGCTGGTCGGCGCGATGAGTGTCTCGGACACGCCGTATGGGCCGTACAACAGCGACTGGGACGGGACCGCGGATCTCCGGGAGACGGTCGAAGCGGCCGGTATCGAGACGACTGTCGGGATCGACTCGGCTGCCTACGAGGACGTGCCTGCGGCCGAGACGACGGCGTTCGTCGTCGCCCCACAGAGCGAGTACGGCCCGATGGCGACGGCGCAGGTACGACAATTCCTCTCACAGGGTGGCACGCTCGTCATTGCGGCCGAGTCCCAGCGGACGAACGCGCTCCTGTCGTCGCTCGATGCGAAGGCACGGATCGGGAACGGAACGATCCGTGACGAGCAGTCGAACTACCGTTCGGCGGCCCTCCCGGTCGCGACGAACGTCTCGACACACGCGCTCGTCGACGGGGTCGAGCAGGTGACACTCAACTACGCGAGTCCGCTCGACCCGAACAATGCGAGCGTCCTGCTCTCGACTGCGCCGACGGCCTACGTCGACCGCAACGGGAACGCGACGCTCGATCCCGACGAATCGCTCGGCACCGTCCCCGTCGCGAGCGTCGAACGCCTGGGTTCGGGACGGCTCGTCCTCGTGAGCGACGCGAGCGTGTTCACGAACGCACTGCTCGAACGCGACGGAAACGAGGCGTTCGTCACGGCCCTGGTCGGGAATTCGAGTACCGTGCTGTTCGACCAGTCACACGGCGGTCCGGTCCCACCGCTGCAGTACGGGCTGCTCGTCTTGCGGACGACGCCAGCAGTCCAGTTCGGACTCGGGCTGGTGGCGTTCGGAATCATCGGATTTGCCGCGATGGGTGGGCCCAGATGGGTCGGTCGACGGATCCGGGCGCTTGGCGGGTCTGGACAACCGGGCCCGGCCGTCGAACTGGACGACTCGGAGATCAGGGCGCACCTCGCGAATCAACACCCCGACTGGGAGCAGGATCGGATCCGCCGTGTGACGGAAGCGATTATACGTCGCCGGGAGATACCCGAGAACGATGACTGATCCGGCCGATCTCTACGAGCGCATCCAATCCGAGGTCTCGACGGTGCTCATCGGGAAAGACGAGATCGTCGAGACACTCACCGTCTCGCTTTTGACCCGCGGGCACATCCTCCTGGAAGGCGTTCCCGGCGTGGCCAAGACGACACTGGCGAATCTCTTCGCTCGGGCCACCGGCCTGGAGTACAACCGCATCCAGATGACCCCCGACATCCTCCCGGCGGACATCACCGGGACGTACATCTATCGCGAACAGGAGGGCTCGTTCGAACTCCAGCGCGGCCCCGTCTTCGCGAACCTGATCGTCGCCGACGAGATCAACCGCGCGACGCCGAAGACCCAGTCAGCCTTGCTGGAGTCGATGCAAGAGCGCACGGTCACGATCGAGGGCAACACACTCGATCTCCCGGACCCGTTCATGGTGATCGCCACGCAGAATCCGATCGAGATGGAGGGGACCTTCGAACTCCCCGAAGCACAGCGCGACCGCTTTCAGGTCAAGCTCACCGTCGATTTACCCGAGCGCGCCGAAGAGTCCCAGCTGCTCGACCGATTCGACGCCGACCCACAGCTCGGCCCTGCGGGCGTCGAACGTGTCGTCACTGTCGGTGAGATCCAGGAGGCTCGCGACGCCGTCCGAGAGGTCTTCGTCGCCGATGTCGTCCGCGACTATATCCTTGATGTCGTCGAGGAGACGCGATCCAATCCGGACGTCGATCACGGCGCGTCCCCGCGTGCCTCGATCGCGTTCCTCAACACGGCCAAGGCCAGAGCCGCGATCCACGGCCGCTCGTACGTTATTCCGGACGACGTCAAAGCGATGGCCGAACCGATTCTCTCGCATCGACTCGTATTGAGCACCGACGCCGAACTGGGCAACGTAAATCGCGCCGACGTGGTCGAGGCCGTCCTCGCGAACGTCACGACCCCGAGTGCGGACGCCGTCGCCGACGCCGCCCCCACCGAGAACTGATCGATTCTCTCGCTCTTTCTCCGCTCGGTACTGGATAACTCTCTGAGTGTCATTTGTTATCACACATTGAAATACGAGACAGACTATTAACACGTGCGCACAGATACATGTACACGGTCGGCGTCCGTTGGGGCGTCACAACCGTGGTGAGAAGCCCGTGGCCCACGATCAAGAACACCGAGAGGCGTATTGTCCAGTCTGTGATCAGGAGACGACTGTCGAGGTGACGGTGCCGTGGCAGGACGATATCTGCACAAATTGTCGGAACTCGGTACCCGACGACGCGAGTTGATCGCCCGCCCTGGGTGATGGCCGAGACAGATAGTATCAGTCTTCGTCCCAGCGACAGACGACGAGTGCGTCTCCCTGTCCGTCTTCTCTGGGCTCGATCTCGACGGCGACTGGCCTGTCCAGCCCGCGAGCCAGTCCACAGGCGAGAAACGACGGGACGGGGTGGTCGAACCGGTCGATCGGCCCGTAGGAACTGCCCGAGATCGCGACGGTGACTCGTTCGGACGCGGATTCAACGTCAGTCGCGTCGAGCACTTCGAACTGCTCGACGAGCGCGCCAGCCAGTTGGGTCGCCATCGACTCCGGATCGGTGTCGAACGAGCCCGATTTCGTCTCCTCGAAGCGCTCGAACAGCGTTTCACCTGTGGGATAGGTGGCGAGCCCGCGCTGGCGGTCGTTCTCGCCGAGGACGAACACGTCCGAGAGCGCGTCATTGTCGGGCACGTCGAAGGTGGCGTGCTGTGGGACGAACAGCCGAACCGACTGTTCACCCCCATCGTCGACCGGGACGTAGCGGCGCTCCTCGGCGAGACCGAGTTCCGCGGTGATCGACGTCTGGGTCTGCGCCATCGCCCGGTAGATCGCCTGGCCGACGCTTGCGGGCTGCAGTCGCTCGGGAGTGAGGTAGTAGGTCAACACGCCGATGAACACACCGGTCCCACCGAGGGCAAACAACACCGTCTGTGCGCTGGTGAGGAGGATTCCCCCGATCCCGCTCAGGAGACCGATACCGACGAGTACGAGCGCCGCCCGTCGGTACTCGCTCTTTCGCGCCCGGGCGTACTCCGCGCGGAGTCGCCTGTTCTCCTCGCGCAAGACTTCGATTTCGGCCCGTAGCGTCGCTTCGTCGTCCGATTCTGCCGTCGAGTCCTCAGAGATGTGCTCGTTCATAGCGTCTTCTCCGCGGCGGTGTGTTCAGTCATAGCGTCTCCTCCAGCAGCCCCATCGTCAGGAGTTCGCATCGATGAATCGCGTAACCCGCGATTGTGGCGATGGCCGCCCCGCCGATCGCGACCAGCCAGAGATCGACCTGTGTCGTGGCGAGCCACGTCGCGGTCGCGCCGGCCGCGCTCGTGACACCCGCCGCCAGCGCCCACGTCCAGTCTTCGCCGCCCGCAAGCAGCCCGCCCACGACGACGAACCCGACGATCCCTTCGAGGGCAGCGACAGCGAGTAGCGTCTCCCCGTCGGCCACGATGACCAGCGCGAGGAGGTGGGTTGCGACCAGCAGGGCGACGCTGCCAGCGAGGCCGAGCCACGCACGTGTGAGGCGCTCGTCTGCGTTCGTCACGTCTCCCTCGCTCTGGTTCGTCGATTCTTCTTCACTCACGCTCATCGATTCGTCCTCCGTCGAGTTGCCAGTAGCGTGTCGATCCGGTCGGCCGGCCCGACTTCGTAGGCCGTGACGTCGGGTAGTTGATCGAGGTCGCGCCGAAAGTCTTCGAAGTCGCGATATCGCTCGTATGCCGATTCGAGGTCGCTCAGGCCGCCGGGTTCGAACAGGACCTGGGGCGTCAGGAACACGAGCACGTGGCCCGGGCCGCGGCGAGCGAGGTCGACGGTTTCGCGAAGCTCTGTCCGGTCTCGGTCGTCGGTGAGGACGACTGACCAGACAGTCCCCTCCATGCGCGCTCGCTGGCCCTTGACCGTCCCGAAGAGCGGCTTCTCGGTGAGCTGTGTCAGGTACTCCGTCCGCGACGTAAAGTAGGGTCGAAGCGTCTGCTCGAAGGCCGACGCCCCGTCCAGACTGGCCGCCCGGCGGGTCGCTGCCGCGGGCCCGAGACTGTCCACGTCGACACTCGCTCCGTCCTCGGTCGTCGGTTCGAGGTCGAGCAGTCGTGAACGGATTCGATCGTAGTGGCGGGGATTCGTACGCGGGGTGACCGCTTCGGTTGTCCCCGCGTCACCGACGGTGTACAGTCCCAGCGGATCGTCGAGGTCGCGTGCGGTCGCGGTCAACGCCAGAGCGACCTCCCGCAGGTACGCAAGCATCGTCTCGCCGTCGGAGCCCTGTCCGAGCGAGTGGCGATGGTCGACGAACAGCAGCGTCCGTCGGTCGGTCTCGACCTCGTACTCGCGGACGTGCGGGTCGCCAAGCCGGGCCGTCGACTTCCAGTCGATGTCGCTGACGGTGTCTCCGGGCACGTACTCCCGGAGTTCCGCAGGATCGATCCCCTGGCCGAGTTGACCCGAGCGATGCCCGCCCAGCGTCGAGGCGGTCCGCTCGCCGCCCTGGCCCACGTGGACCGTCCGCGGTCGCCCCGGTTCGACGGTGACGGTCGTCGGATCGCCACGCGTGACCGTCTCTCGAAACAGGCCGTAGCGATCTTCGACCGCGATTTCGACGCCGTCGATGGTGCTCGTCCCGGCGACCGGGAACGTGAGTTCGGCTGCCGTCTGCCCCTCGCTCTCGGCGCGGTCGAGTGCGACACTGATCGGCTGTTCGGCGGCCGACACCGACGGCGGAATGTTCGCGGTTGCGGTGAGCGGACACGGCCCCTCGGCCCCAGCGATCGAAAGCGTGAGCGGCGCGGTGTCGTTCGTTCGGACGTGGGTCCGACCGACGCGCAACTCGACGGCGAGGCGCTCGTCCAGCGTCCGCAACTGCCCGAGAAACCGAAGCTGGACGACGAGGAGGAGGGCTGCTGTCCCAGCGCCACCGGCCAGCAGAATCGGGCGCATCGTGAGGACAGCGAGCACTGCCAGGAGCCCGCCTGTCGCGACCAGCCACTGGAACCGACGGGTCGCTCTCATTACCATTCGGGAGTGCGGTCCCGAAGTTGAAGGTATTGGTCCCGTGCCCCGAGATCGCGGACCCGGAGAGAAGACGTTATATCCGCGGCTGGGCTTGTGCGAGGTGTGTTCGGTCCCGACGACACGCTCTCCACGCGGCTCTCGGCCCTGCTGCTCGTCAGTGCCGTCTGTGTCCTCCTCACCGGCCTCCTGATCGGGGGCGTCGCTGCCGGGGCTGTCGGCCCCGGACTACTGGACCGCGGGTCGGACAGTACCGATGGTTTCCCCCAGGAAAATCCCGCAGATCTCCAGTCCGAGCGCGATCTCAGTGCGTTCGAGCGCCAGCTTGCCCAGCGCATCCAGGGCCAGGTCGAAAGCGGCGCGATCAACCTCAGTCAAGGGCAGTACGGCGATGTCCGCGAGCGACTCGAATCCTCGGAGTATGGGGAGTTGCTCGATTCCTACCGATCAGTCTCCGAGGAGACTGGCAATAGCGAGCGCGCCCAAAACGTGACGGCATTCCGTCGGGCACTGGCCAACTACACAGGGCTGGCCGATCGCTACTCGCGGACCTACAGCACGTACCGACTCGCCGAGATGAGTCGTGACCTTCGCTTGGGAGAGTCGAGAGCGTGGCCGATCCGCAACGACGACGTCACACGGTCGATCGCCCGGCGACTCGAACGGATCGAGACGGGCCTCGAAACCAACGCTTCGAGGGTCGCCGAGACTGCCCAGGTGCTCGACGGTGACGCACAGTTCGATTTCGCCAGCACCGCCAGGGCCGTGCAGGCCAGCTTCTCGAACATCTCGGCACGGCAGGCCGATGTCCGTGCAGCGGTGTTCGTCCAGACCAATCTCGCTCTCGACGTTCCATCCACGAACGTCTCCTTCCGGAATCCACTGGTCGTCTCGGGCCGACTCGGGATGGAAAACGGTACGGCCGTCGCGAATCGACCGATCCGGTTCGAGGTTGGGAATCAGACGATTCTGACCCGGACAGACTCGGGCGGTGCGTTCTCCTTCGAGTACCGACCTGTCACGCTTCCGGCCGACACCGAACGGCTGTCGATCCGGTACGTCCCTGACGAGATGGATCCCTATCTCGACGCGAACGAGACGGTCGATGTCTCCGTCGAGTCTGTCGACCCGACGGTCGATGTCTCCGTCGTCTCCGAACCGACAGTCGCAGTCTCCCCGTCACCGACGAGCGTCGGGTACAACGACACGGTCGAGACGTTCGGTCGCGTTTCCGTCGACGGGGATGGTGTCTCGGGCGCACCGGTATTCGTCTCCCTCGGTGGGAAGCTGCTCGGGAGCGCGACGACCCAAAGCGACGGGACCTTCCAGTTCAACGCCTCGCTACCGGCGGACATCCAGCCGGGGAATCGCTCGCTTCAGACTCGACTCGCGCTGCAAGATCGGGCGATCGCCTCAGCCAGCGGATCGACGACGATCAGGGTTCGCGAGCGCTCGACCGCACTCTCACTCTCCAGTACTGTCCTCGAAGATCGCACTGCCCGGGTGACTGGCCACCTGACGTCCGAAGACGGTCGCCCAATCTCGAACCAGACGATCACGATCACGGCCGGCGGGCAGACGGTCGCGACGGTCTCGACCGGCGCTGGTGGCCGGATCAACACGACAGTGCTGGTTCCCGCTGAGGCGGTGTCTGGCGAACGTGCGGATCTCGTCGCCTCGTTCGACGGGCGCGGGCTGAATCTCGGCTCTTCGGAGGCAGAGACGACAGTCACCATCTCGGACGCGGGCCTGCCGCTGTGGCTTCTCGGCGGTGGCCTCCTCGTCATCACGGTCGCTGGTGTCGGGATCGGTGGGTTCGTGTGGCGACGCTCGCGGTCGGATTCGGGGGAGCGCGAAGCGACCCCGGATGTCGCTGCAGACGACGCCGTGACCGAGACCGCTCTCGATAGCGAGGTCGATCCCGGGACGCTGCTGTCTGGCGCACGAAATCACCTTCCCGGGGAGCCCGAGCTGGCTGTGCGCCTGGCGTACGCGGCGGTGCGAGTCTCGCTCGATGGGCCACAGGACGGGACGCACTGGGAGTTCTATCGAGCGTGTACGGCTGAGGCGGACGACTCGGAGTTCGCGTCGGCGCTGCGGACAGTCACCGAGGGCTACGAGCGGACCACGTATGCAGGCGATTCGATATCGGAGTCGGCGGCCGAACGGATCGTGTCGGCCACTGAATCGATGGTCGAGAATTGATACAGACCGCTGTACGTCTGTTCCGTATCGACCGCCCGGAGTCGAGCGGCCGGAGCGGTAAATCGGTACAGCGGTCCGTATGGGAGGCGGTGTACCGTACGCCTTATGGCCGGGCTTCGCCAACGTGCGTCGTAATGGCCCCCGGCCGGACACTCTGGGTACTCCTCCCGCGACAGCTGCGGGACCTGCCCGCCGATCTCGCCGCGATCGTGGCTCTGGTCGGACTCACGAATCTCACGGTGTTCGCCCCAGTCCTCTCCGAGACACCGTTGCGTATCGGGTTCGGGCTCGCATTTCCCCTTTTTGCACCTGGCTATGTTGCCGTCGCGGCGCTGTTTCCAGAACGTGGTGAGCCCCCTGGCGAGGGGGATGGCGGCGGAATCGACGGGATCGAACGGCTCGCCCTCTCGTTTGGGTTGAGTATCGCGATCGTTCCGCTCATCGGGCTGGTCTTGAACTTCACGCCGTGGGGAATCCGCCTCGGGCCGATCATGCTCAGTGTTTCCGGTATTACCCTTGCGCTCACCGCCGTCGCTGCCGTTCGGCGCTGGAATCTCCCGGAAGCGGAGCGATTCCGGGTCCCGTATCGGTCGTGGCTTGCAGCCGCTCGGACGGAACTGTTCGAGCCCGATTCTGGGAAAGATGCCGCGTTGAACGTCCTGCTCGTTCTGAGTATCCTGCTGGCAGTCACCAGCGTCGGCTACGCGCTCTTTGTCCCCAAAGAGGGTGAGGCGTTTACCGAGTTGTATCTCCTTTCGGAGTCCGACGACGGTGAGCTGGTTGCCGACGACTATCCGACGAACTTCACTGTGGGCGAGCCGAAGCCGCTGGTCGTCGGGATCGGCAACCACGAACACCGATCGATGGACTACACTGTCGTGGTAGAGTTGCAACGGGTGAATATCGTCGACAACGAGACGCAGGTACTCGAATCGCAAGAACTCGATCGCGTCCAGGCCAGTGTGGGTGATGGCGAGACGTTCCAACAGCCCGTCGAGGTGGCGCCGACGGTGTCTGGCGAGCGCTTGCGGTTGGCGTTCTTGTTGTACGAATCGTCGCCACCAGCCGAGCCGACTTTCGAGACGGCGTATCGAAAGACGCACCTGTGGGTCAGCGTGACTGATCGCAGCTAGCCTTGCCCTTCAGTTGAGTTCGTCCCTGAAGCGAGATTCTGCACGGCGTCTGCCCCGAGTGCTCGATCGTAGATCCGGAACTCGTCGATGGAGCCGTCGAAAATGTGCAGTGGGTTTGGACCACTGCCGACGCGCAGATGCCGGTCCCATGACGGGGATCCCTGTTGAGCTGTACCGTTCGCGACGCGCGTGCCGTTCACGTACAGCGTGTATTCACGCCCGTCGTAGGTCGCGGCGATGTGGTGCCACTGATCGACTGTGACGTCGCCACCCCGTTTTACTGGTGCGTCTGTTCCCGGCATCCTGAGCGAGACTCGCCCGTTCTCTTCCAGAACGATGAACAGTCCATTTCCACTCCGGACGATGTCTCGAAAGTCGTTTTCCTCGGTCGTATCGAGCGCGGTCGGATTGATCCAGGTGCTTACGGTAAACTCCTCTGGAGCCTGAACTTCGGTTTCCAGGCGACTTCGTTCGGCCCTGTCGAATTCGATCGCGCTGCCACGTACGCTCTCGTCTGTCACTGTCAGATTCGAACCCTCGCCCCGGATCCCGCCGACGCGATCGTGAATGACTGTCCCTCCGGTCGCGTCGAACGGCCAGTGCAGGAGGCCGTCTCTGTCGTGGTGGATCGATCGGGAACCGGTGCGGATCTCCGAATCCGAGATGGATACCTGCAGATCGTCGACGGAGTATTCTCCAGCGTACGGTACTGTTACTGCGTAGATTCCGTAGGGATTCGTCGAAACCTGCTGACGATAGGTGTAGGTCTGCCCAGAGACCGTCACGCTCGTCTCTGCTGCAATTGTTTCCGCGGTATCCTCGACGCCGACGATCGTCGACCCATCCACCAGTTCGAAGACCCTGTGTGGCCCGTCCTCGGCTGTATGAATGAGCCGGTAGTGCTGTAGTCCGGAGAGTCTCGCCTCGTCGTTCGCCATGAGACGCCGTTCCACTGTAGCACCCTCAGTTCCGTTTCGTGCGCCCGTGAACACGACGAAGCCGTGCCGATTCTGCAACCGTTCGTACCACCCCTCGGCGTCGGTCGAGCCGAGGAAGGGAACGTAATTGCGCTGTTCGAACCCGTAGTTGAGCGACTGCCCGTTGACGAAGTAGTTGTATATTCGCGTGTCGCTCCATTCGGCGAAGACTCCGTTTTCGGGATATTCCATCCCGTGGGCGTCGCTATATTCGTCGATCCACTGGGCTGTCTCGTAGGTGCTGTCGTCGACTGCCAGCTGGCCCTGTTTGATCGGCGTCTGGACGATTCCGAGGCCAGCGACCAGGAGAAACAGAAACACGAGTGAGACGAACTGCCGGCCATCTGGTCGTTCGAACCGGGGTATCGCGTGTTCCCCATCGAAGACGTTGACGGGGCGAGCGAGGTCGATCCAGTTTGCGGCCCGTACGAGCCCCCAGCCGGCGAAGACAGCCACGAAAAGCGAGAGTGGCCCCGCAAATCGTATCTTGACGACTGCCCACGCCAGGAAGTAGATCGCGTAGACGGTCGGGATCGCCCATAGCGCGTCTCTGTGTTTGGCTGTCCGCCACGCGCCCATCGCGATGAACGGCAGCGCCAGAAACAACATGAACCCGAACAGGAGTATCGGGAGGACAAAGATACCGCCCTCAGTGCTGAACAGCCCGCTGGATTCGGCGATCTGTCGAGACTCGAACAGGCCGAACGCTCGATCGATCGCCGGGCTCAGAACGGATGTGGTCAGTACCACTACGAGAGCGGCGGCGGTCGAGGAGACGACGCCACTAGCGAGCGTCGTTCGGGGTGATATCGACAGATATCGTCCGACTTCGAGGAACGCGACGACAGCCACGCCAAAGGCGAATACGACCAGCGGTATCGCTGCGCGGAAGAGTGGGAACCAGTTCAGCGCCGCGTGGACACCGAACACCACCAGTGCTGATCCTCCGAGACTTCCGAGGTACGGCGCAGTCTCTCTCAGTGGTGAGCGGTCGTCGTACAGCGCGAGCGCACCACGGACGGCGACGAACAGGCCGAACGGCAAGAGGACGATCGCTGACCCGACCCAGCTCAACGTCTGGGCCGTCAGAAACAGCGTAAGCGCGACGACGACCCACCAGCACCTCCTCGATCTGAGGGATACTGTCACGCTTTCGGACACTTCGTACTCTTTCTCCCACCAGACGACGACCAGCACTGTCAGCGCGAGCCAGATGTAGTCGAATGCATGGTGATCACCGAATCCGAGCGCCGTCCGATAGGCGTGGACTGGCGTCACGGCGAGCAACAGCGTACTCGCTGTGGCGACCCGCACGTCGTCGGTCAGCTTCTGTGCAATCGCGTACACCGCCCCTGCAGTGATCAGTGCAGCTACTACTGGGTACCAGGCGAGGGTGAGCCGTGCTGCTTCGGGTGTCCCGCCTAGCAACTCCGAGAGCCACCACGTGGTAACGAGCATCAGCGTGTCACCCTTCACCCGGACTCCTTCCGGAATAGAACTGAGCGCGCCGACATCGAAGGCCGGGTACTGCTGTAGTTGCTCGACCCAGTAGAGCCGCTTGTATGGGTCGTTGCCCATGAGGGTGATCGTATCGCGATACACTGCCTCGTAAACGAACGCGACGCGGACGAGCGCGACGAACGCGAGTAGTCCCCCCAGCAGGAGCGCTGTCTGGCGCGAGATCGGTATCTCAACGCTCTCGAACAGCGCGGTCCGTGGTGATGGCGCTTCCTCGGAGTCGCCCTCGGCTTCGTGTCCGAGTGCCGACTGAACCTCTTCGCGGTCAGCGAGGCGATATCCGCCATCCCCTTCGACTGCGATTCCTCGGGAAACCAGCTCGCCGAACGTCCCCGAATCGAGCGGAATCTCGTCGAACTCCCACGGACCCTCGGCGTCGATAGCCAGTATCTCTTCGAGGTCGTCTGTCAGGCCAGGATGATCGTCTAACAGCGACTCGACATCTTCGCGGCCCGTGTCCATGTTGGGGGGCAGTAGTCCTGATTTAATTAACCTGCCTCTTGGTGGTCGAACACGTCTCGTCTGTGAGCGCCCTCCGGGAGACTGTTCGTGTTTCGACGCACCGACCGATGTCGAAGTTGAACGATGACAGCGTGAACTGTAACGGTCGAATATCCGGGGGTTGCGGGAATCAAAGGTATTATCTTCTAACCAGTCCCATACTCTCATGAATTGAACCAGATCGGTTCGGACGGAGGCCCCTCCACATGATAAGTGCTGTCGACATCCTCTTCCTCGGTTCCGCCCTCGTTGTGTTCCTCTGGGGACTCGAACGGTATCGGCGACGGTTCATCAAGACCGACCTTGCCATCTCGCTGGTCATCGCCGGCGGGCTCGCCGCGTTCGTCATGGTCCCGAATCTGTTCTACTTTGCCGGGGATATTCTGAACATCCAGAAACGATTCGTCGTCGCCTCGTTGATCGGGAATCTGTTGCTGGTGACGCTGCTGCTATACTTCATCGGGTACGTTCGTTCGCTCAAAAGCGATATCACCGATCTCAATCGTTCGCTGTCCGTCGATCAGGGGCCGATGGCCGACGGTGGTTCCGAAGAGGTGTTCGTGGTCATCCCCGCGTACAACGAGGGTAAGACCATCAAGTCGGTGATCGAATCGCTCCCCGAGCGAGTCTGTGAGTACGAGGTCCATCCACTCGTTGTCTCGGACGGTTCTGCCGACGACACGGCAGAGCAGGCTCGCTACAACGGCGCGACGGTCGTCGAACACCACGTCAACCAGGGCCAGGGCGGCGCACTCAAGACCGGCTTCGAGATCGCCCTGGAGAACGACGCCGCCATCGTCGTGACCATGGACGCCGATGGCCAACATCCTGCCGAGGAACTCGACCAACTGGCCTGTCCGATTGTCGAGGACGAGGCCGACTACGTGATGGGGTCGCGTTACCTCGGCGTCGATCGTTCGGGCAACGGCACAGTCAGGGAAACTGGAATTCAGTTCTTCACGCGGCTGATCAACCTCCTGACCAAATCGGACATCACCGACTGCACGAACGGCTATCGGGCTATTCGTGGGTCACGGCTCGAAGAACTGACGCTGACTGAAGAACGGTTCAGCGCTCCCGAGTTGATCATCGAAGCCCGCAAGAATGGCCTTCGGATCAAGGAGATTCCGATCACGATCGAGGAACGCGACGGTGGCGAGACGAAAAAACCACAGCTCGGGTACGCACTCGGGCTGTCACGGACGATCTTTGCGACGTGGATACGGTGAGTGCGAGGCTGGAAGCCGATCAGTTAAGCCATTGCGTGCCTGCAGCAAGGCTGTCGGTCCTGTAGTTCGTCAAGTCCATATACACCGCTGATCGAAAACGAATACGTTCGAGGGCAGAAACGAGCGAGCAGTTCCGGGTTAGTTCGATGAAAATCCTGATAGTGAACAAACGAGCGCCATTCGAAGGGCGCGGTGCCGAGCAAGTCATCTGGGCGATCGGGAAGCGGTTCGCTCGCGCTGGTCACAAAGTGCACTACTTTTGTCCGGATCCGACCAGTGATTCTTCGACCCCCGAAATCGACGGTATTGACTTCACGTTCGTCCCGACTGCTGACGATCCTACCCGGTCGATGATCGAGCTATTCGTACGTGGCCCGTTTCATTATCCGCGCGTCTATCGGTCGTTTGGTCCGGATGTGGTGTACGACAATCCGTCACCATTTCTCTTTCATCTCGCTCACGTGTACGGAGACGCTCCTGTCGTGAACAAGGTCCACGCGGTATACAGGCGACTCACGTTTACCTGTAAGGATCATCCACTGGTGAAGGCCGGAACACTTCTTGGTGAGGAATCTTATCGACTACTCCGTGGCGAAACGTTCATCACGAACTCCGTTTCGACTGCCGAACGATTAGAGCCGCTTATTGACATCGACAAGAACGAACTCATAGAGAATCCAATCGGAATTGACGCGAGTGAGTTCGAATTTTACATTCCAGATGACCCAACCCACGTCGTCGCGATCTCGAAGCTCTCTCCTCGAAAGCGAGTCAGCGATCTCCTCAGGGCGTGGCAGCAGGTCGAACATGAACATCCGAATGCGAGGCTGACCGTCGCCGGTAGTGGTCCTCTCGAAGACGATTTGCACTCGCTTGCCGATACTCTCGGGCTTTCACGAGTCGATTTTCCGGGGTACGTCAGCGAGTCACGAAAGTTAGAGCTCCTTCGTGATGGAGCACTGTTCGTCTCCCCAACAATCTACGAGGGATTCGGCATTTCGATGTTAGAAGCGATGGCAAGCGGCTGTGCTGTAGTCGCCAGCGACACATGGGGGATCAAGGACTATGTTGAGGACGGAGCGAACGGATATCTGGTACCCACCAAGTCTCCTGGAGACCTTGCGGACGCTATCGTTGAGTTACTTGCGGACGACGCGGCTCGCCGGTCGGTCGCCAAATCAGCTCGGAAAACTGCTGAGGAGTACTCGATGGCGGAGAGTCTTGATCGGGAGTTGGAGCATTTATATTTGGTCTGTGACCTGTAACCCCATCCAACAAGTCGAGCTGATATATAGAAGAAACAAATTCTCTTCTCGGCAAATTACCCCATTACGCTGTGTTTTCATCAAATTCATACGTTTGCCCTCTGATTAGTTCGATACCTACAGAATGACTTCAAACATTGTGTTATTGACGATTGATGCGCTACGTGCAGACCATCTCTCCTGTTATCAGTACGAGCGTAGGACGACGCCTTTTATCGACTCCCTTGCTGAGGACTCTGTTCTGTTTGAGAACGCATATTCGGCGAGTTCTCACACCCGGGAAGCGGTTCCCTCTCTGCTTACTGGTCTCTATCCTGACGAAGCGACCGGGGATAATTTCACTTGCGGGAGGGACACCGTCGCTACGTACCTATCTGAGATCTGCTCCACGGGAGGATTCCACTCTAACCCGTATGTTTCGCGGGCTTACGGTTTCGATAGAGATTTCGATGCTTTCGATGATGATCTTCATCTTGGCCAGCATCGTGTTTTTGCACTTATTCAGCGGGCGCTGGACAAGTTCATGTTCAATAGAGGCGCGTATCACGCTAGGGCAGAAGATATTAATGAACGGTCACTTGCATGGCTTGATTCACTTCCGGACGACGAGCCGTTTTTGTTGTGGAATCACTATATGGACGTCCATGGTCCCTATAATCCACCAGAGGAATACAATGAGTGGGGTAAGTCAGTTACCAACTCGGAAGCACAGGAGCTGTACGACAAGATTTCTGGTGACCGCGATGTAACTGATGACGAGATCGCGTCGGCACGGAACCTATATGATGGCGAGATAGCCTACATTGATGCACAGATTAAGTCTATTTTCTCTGAACTCAACAATCGCGGTCTTCTAGAAGATTCTGTGGTTATTGTTACAGCGGATCATGGCGACCTTTTCGGTGAGCACGGAAAATTCGCGCATCCTCGGTACGTCTATCAGGAACTCACTAGGATTCCACTTCTTCTCTGGACACCAGACACTGAGAAGGTACGCGTTGACGCTGCCTGCTCAATAATTGATATTCTACCAACAATTTTGGACTGGGTCAAATCCGAGAGTGCATATTTACCGGGGCGATCGCTTTTCAATTATGAATCGTTTGATCCCAACCGTATCGTCTTTAGCACGGCACGAGGAGTAGGCAATGATCGTAATCTCAGGCGCGTTGCTGCGAACCAAAATAAGTGTTCATATCTGCTTGAATATAACCTTTCAGATGGTTCCGTACGAAACGAGCAACGCGCAGGTGAGGTCTCGAATGGTACAGTAACTGACTGGGGCACTCTCCGAGAGGAGGCGCTGTCTTTCCTTGAGACATTCACAGAGACTAAGGGCGAATCCGACGACCAGAAGATTAACGAGGAGATCGAGCAACGACTTGACTCACTCGGATACAAGTAACTCAATGTGATGTATTGTATCTCACTGACCTATGGCTGTCCGGATTGGCTGATTGACTTAAGTCCGCTGCGAACCGATAGCTTCAAACTGTAGAATCTACCTTTAAACAGTAACCTGAAGACAATGCCCGTAAATATACTACTGCTAATAGATGCCCTTTGGGCTGACTGCTTATCATGTTATAGTTACCGTCGCGATACCGCTCTGAATCTGCAATTTAATTGGGAACGAGGTATGAACCTCTTGGGAAAACATACGAACTCCTGATTTATGACTGAAATGAGCTTCCAAGTGGCTCTGCTCCATGATAGCTGGTATCCAAATACTGGTGGCGGAATTATTCATGTTGAAAAGTTAGCTGAATATCTAGCAAAGAATCACAATTGTAGTGTTGATATAATAACCAAATCCACAGATGGTAGCCACCAACCAGTTGATTCTTCTGTTAATGTAGTTCAGATATCGGGAACTAATACTAATACGAGAATAGTAAATGAATTCAGATATTCATACGGAGTCCTCAATCAGATATACAGAAACGAATATGATATTATACACGCACATACAAATAACTCTGCTATTATCCTCCAGCTTTTACGGTTCTCTGAAGAAAGTACTATATTTACCGTCCACGGCGCCGATCTGGATTTCAATGTCACATTTACCGGTACAAAACTCGATTCGGTTTATTCTAACATCCGAAAAATAATATTAAAGAAATTCAAATATAATCAGCTTATCTCTGTGAGCTCTGAACTAGAACGGATTCTTTCGAATTATCATAGTTCCGTATCGTACATTCCAAATGGTGTCGATGTGGATGAATTTCCAGAACCCACTCAACAAGATTCCGATGAGATACTTTTTGTTGGGAGATTAAGGCCAAAAAAGAATCCTGAAGATATTATTAAAGCTATGCCGTATATACTTGAATCACATCCAGAAGCTCACCTACACATAGTCGGTGAAGGTCCACTTTATGATTCCTTGGCTGAATTGGTATCAGCGAAGAGTCTCACTGACTCTGTGACTCTTCATGGATATGTGAGTGATGAAGTATTAAATGATTTATACAGTCGATGTAAAGTGTTTCCGCTTGTTTCTGAGTGGGAAGGGCATCCTCTGGTTCTTCTAGAAGCATGGGCTTCTGGAATGGTAGTAGTTGGGAGTGATGTAGAAGGAATACGAGAGTTCATTAAAGGCCAACCGTATGGGGAACTGGTCCCATTGCATGATCCAAAACAGCTGGCGAAAACAATCAGCAATCTACTCGATGATCAAACGGAATTGAACAAGAAAGCGGTAGACGCAAGAGATTTCGTCTCACAGAACTATACCTGGGAACAGACAGCCGATCGAACATTCCAGGTCTATCAAAGCCTTACCGAAACGTCGCGATTACAATAGAGATATCAATTGGAAATCCATCTATGAGCAATAAAGTTCTGGTTGTTGGAATAGACGGCGCTGATTACAGAGTCATAGATCGCCTTTTAGAAAAAGGAAAATTACCAAATATCGAACAAATAATGAAGCAAGGGTTCGCTTTGGATCTCGAAAGTTCGATACCCCCATGGACTCCTACAGCCTGGACAACCCTGACAACAGGGAAGAACCCCGGGAAACATGGAATCTACGATTTCAAAAATCATGAGGAGGATAGACTAGTCAACGAAACAGATGTGAGGGCTCATAGAATATGGGATTATTTAGATAAGGAGGATAAACGGTCAATTATACTTAATTTTCCTGTAACATCTCCTCCAAGCGAGTTCAACGGTATTCTCATCCCGGGGTATCTGAGTCCTGAAGTCCCTGACGTGACAACACGACCAGAAGGTATTATCGAGGAACTCCAGAATGAAATTGGAGAATACAGAATATATGCTAATACAAAAAGTACTGACAAACTCAGAGCTGAGTTTGAAAGACTGATGAAAATGAGAAAAGACGCTATGATATATCTTTGTAGAGAATATAGTTGGGACTTCGGTATGGTGCAATTTCAACGTACCGACACTGTTTTTCATGATCTCCCTAATGAAGAGGATATTGAAAGCATATACTCGTATTTTGATAAGTGCTTGGGAGAACTGAAAGAGGAAATCGATCCAGATATTATCCAGGTTGTCTCAGATCACGGGATGGGTAAGACTGGTAGCTGGGATTTCAGAATTAATTCATGGTTGAAAGAGAATGGTTATTTGGTAACTTCAAACGAGGGCTACTCCTCTGGGTGGACGAAGCCATCTGAGAGCTCCCAGCAAAGCGGTGGTGTCAAGAATCTTGGGGCACTGATGTCAAATATCGGTATAACTCCTCAGAAGGTTGATCGGTATCTGAGTATGTTCCGAGTCTCCAATCTTATTAAGGGCATATTACCAGATGCCTGGATAAAATCACTCTTAGAATCCGGGGGAGAAAAAATAGATCGGAAGCAATCGAAGGCATATTGCCCCTCTGGTCCAGGGCTTGGTATCTATTGTGAGAATGAATTCCAAGACGAGATCAAATCAGAACTCTCGAAACTTCGCGATCCGGATGGGAGAAGCGTTTTTGAATGGGTTCAACACGGCGACGAAATCTACGGGGAGCAAGCGGAGAACAACCCACCTGACCTTATAATGATGCCTACTGATATGGACTATTTTGTTGGGGCAACCGTCACCTCAAGTGTCTTTGAGAACGCACGCTATAAATATAATCATAAGCGCGTTGGGGTCTGGATGGGTGAAGGGGATATAGTTAAGAAAATCAGTGATCGTAAATCAGCAAATATCGTTGATGTTGTACCGACGACACTCGCATTACTTGAAACACCGATTGATCGCGAGATCGATGGCGAACCCCAATTGGAATATTTTGCTGAGGTATCCAAGCCCCCAGTGAAATCCTATAGAAGGAAATCGAAAGAAAAAATGAACTCCCATTCGGAAACCGTTGAAGACCGTTTAGAGGAACTGGGGTATTTAGAGTAGAAACACGTTGTAATCAATACTATGTCAGAAATATCTCGAGAGCATTGAAATGTCACTAACAGTCTCTCCAAAGAGAAAAGAAATTATTGCGATCTCACTTATCGTTGTTAGCTGCGGTACACTTTCTCTTCGAGCAGAGAATGGGGCGCTTTTCATAACTTCTTCTATATTATTGTTGGTTTTATCATTTATAACTAGAAAGCCAACGCCGGTGATAGGATTGGCCCTACTTGGTGTAATGTTATATCCCATACCAATTTCAGGATGGATATATGGTCGCGATGCAAATCATGGGATCTACGTGACGCAGAAAATTCTCTCTGAGGGGTGGCCGATATCACTTCCATTTAGGCGTACATTCACAGGAACTCCGTTTAGATCGTTTCATACGGGAATTGTGAGTTCAGTCACTAACTTAGGAATAAGCCCTTCGACGACAGGAAGACCTTTGATACCAGCAATTCTCCCGATGGTTTATACTTCTGGTGCTTTATTATTCACATATCTAATCGGCCGTCGATTGGCGCCATCATTTGACGTTGCCGCGGGAATGACTGTGTTACCCGTGATTCTCTGGACTCCGCTTTTCGCCCTAAAAAGCGCTTACCGACGGCAGTCTATCGGTTTTTTCTTGTTCGCCTTAGCATGCGGTATAGTTTTTTATTATTTGCTTTCCAACAGATCCAGAAGATGGAGTTTCATGTTACTTATTGTCTCATTTGCGATGATCGCTGCTCACCACCTTACAGCTATTATTTTCTTCATTTTTCTATTTAGCATTTCTACAGGGGAAGATATCTTTAATAATACTTCTAATATAACTGAATACAGTGGTATAAAAACTATTGCCGTTATATTCTCGGCGTTATTCATACTTTGGCAACTCTTTGGTGAATTCGGAGCACTGCTAACTATTGCGGTATTTGCGAACTATCTTTCTGGATTGAGTATTGAGACACTCAGAACTCTTTTTGATAGCGGGGGGAGCTCGACCGCATTCCCTTATGAGATCTCTGAACCAATAGTCAGAAGAATTATTCCGTTCGGGGGACGATGGTTGTTCGCAATTATAATTGGAATCGGATTTGGCATATTGGGGCTGCATATTTACACTGACAGACAGAATTATGAAACTTCGACAGTACTATGGGCGAGTGGAATCGGTGTATTTGGAATTCTTGCTGGAATTCTTTCAGCGTTTAGCTGGATAGCAGGGACTATTTCTTTTCAACGAATACTGACATTCGGGATAGTTGCTGCAGCACCGCTCAGTATCCTAGGATACTCCAGATTAGCGAACAACACGGTGTTTTCCAAAAATGCGGGCAAATTGGACCATTCCCGAGTGTTCATAACTGTGATCCCAGTTGTACTACTCACACTGATTGGCTTCCAGTTGATTCCTGGACATGTTGTATTCACTGATGATCCAATCCATAAATATGGAGAAAGTAGTGAGCGTTTCCCACCCCAACAGTATGCAACAGCAGAATTCATTTCCGACTATGATACATCCGCAAGTATCCTTGCCGATCCAAATGTTGCAGGTGCGATAGTGAGAGAGGCTGAACTGGAGGTCGAAACACGTCCGATGGTGTTTATAAGTGGTGATATACCCAAAAATGTAACAGCCGTTGTCACAAAGAGGAATGAAGACCTCTACTTTGCTTTTATAGTGGCAGGTCGCAATGGTGGGGTACGAATCAACCCACCAAATGTACCAGATGTATTTAATCAGAAGAATAGCAAAATATATTCTAATCAGATGATGAATGTATATAAAAATAATATTTCAGATGACGATTAGTCAAACACAACGAGATCGTTCTAACCTCTCCAATAATGCTTGAATTCGTGTCTTCGATGCGTGGTCAATCTCGGAATGACACGGAGGTAAATTTCCCCGATGAGGAGTCGCTGTCGGCGGCGGACTGCCGCCGATGCAGCAGTGTCGCCACTCACGACTAGCTAAAGCGGATAGGATGTTGTCTATCGTTCTCCACTTGGTTCCTTTTATCGAGGATTGAGCGGAATTCGCGGAAGGCTCTCAAATAGCCCTGAAAACGACTTTTAGCTGTAGAAAATGATCGTGCTCGGAACAAATCGTTGAGTACTTGGTAGCTGGAGTGCATTAAAAATATAATAAAACCAAATGCAATAGTCGACTTATTTAATATTGAAAAATACACTCTCGTACGACTTCTAGCGACATGAAACGCAATAAATGGAGACATCCTATTGTCTTGTGAACCTCCACCCTCATGATATACCACAGAAGAGGGGACTGCCATTACTTTGTATCCTAATAACCAAGTATATAATCCAATATATGTATCATCTCCATACATAACATTCTCCTCGTCAAACCCCCCGATCTTTTTCCAAAGATCCGCATCTATTAGAAATGCGGCTCCGGATGGGTAAGAGACTTCTTCGGGAGTCTTTGGCTTTTTTTGTTTTCCACTATATCTTGCGGATACCATCCCAAAACGGTTATAGTCGAAGCCAAATGACTGAATCTGTGACTTTGGATTCATATTGTAAATAAGTGGGCACACTATCCCAACATCCTTTCTATTTTCTAAGAATTCAACCAAATCTGATAGGAAATTGGGTGTCACCTCAACATCTGTGTTCAAAAAGCAGAAATAATCGACATTTGAACTCGATTCTGCCCCTATATTGTTCCCTAACGAAAATCCTTTGTTCTCATCATTTTCGATTATATTGATCTGTGGATATTTGGAACGAAGAAAACTAATACTTCCGTCAGTTGAATTGTTGTCTACTACTGTAACTCCAAAGTTTGGGTAATCCAAACTCATAATGGACGGTAGATACTCACGGAGAAGATCTTCGCCATTATAATTCACCATGATTATTTCGATGTAAGGCATGGAGCTCATATTGTTGCAGCCAAACACATATGAGGGTCTTTACTTAAAAATGTAGTGACACATGGTAATAGAGTTATTAGAAAGATTTCTTGAGGGCAGGTGGGTTACACGAGAGAGCGAGTAGCTCTAAACAGAATACTCCGAATATCGGGTACAAACATTAGTGGAATGAGGTATATAATTCCACCAAACGTGATTACTCCGATCAGAACTGGTATTGAAGAGATAGTAATACTCATCTTAATAGAAAAGACAATAGATCCCATGAATAGACTGGAACTGAGGATATATGATATATTCTTTCTTGGGATATCGAAATCAATAAATTTGGTGAGATAGTGGTAGTGAAGAATCACGTTCATTAATGATGCAGTCCCAGTTGCTATTGCGGCACCAAGAAGACCAAACCAATATATTAGTATAATATTTAAAAATACGTTGACTATTAAAGATAGTATTGTTGCACGAGCTGCTAGATGTGGCTGATCAATTGCCAATAGTGTACGGCCGACAATGGTATGAACTCCCTGGAATACTTTTTCAGCAGATAGGATAATAAGCGGAATTGCGGCGATCGCGAACTCTGGTGAATAAACGATAATTAAAATATCCTCTGCCAATATGACAGAACCGACAAAGAGTGGTATTGAAAGCAGTAATGGCGGAAGAATGGCAGCTCTAAACAGAGACTGAATCCGTTTATTATCCTGATTGTTACTCCACTTGCTAATTTGAGGGAAAATACTAGTGCCAATTGATTTGCTTATGAGGAGGGAAAGAACAGTTATTTTCCAGGCAATTTCATACGCACCGACGTGAGATTGCGTCAAAAAATAACCAATAATAGCAATATCGACCCAATTATAAAATTGTCCTCCCAAACGAGTTGCGAAATTAAATTTTGAATAAGAAAAAATTGACTTTATATGACTCATTGTCGGCATAACAAATGAAATATCAGAAATCCAGAATGAGTATATTGCTAAAGTTAAATATCCGGCAACCAGAGTGTACATCAATGAATCTATCCCATAACCGAGGGTAGTTAACAAAATTCCGCCCCCAATCCATGTTAGATGATACAGTATCTTTATATCTGATGTCGTTACAACTCTCAATTCTCCACGAAGAGTACTAAGGGATAGGCGAAACAGTTCTTGAGCGATAATAGCTAATGCAAGTAATAGCGCAACATCTGCCCCAATATATATACTTATTTGGCTTTTGAATATAAAAATTAAAAGAGTTATGAGTGCAAGTGGGATTAATTTTACCAGTAATCCCGCACTGAACATTCGATGCGGTTGATCCCCTTCACTAATCCGTTTTTCAACTGCCCTGCGGATCCCAAGATCTGCTATAATTGCCAGAATACTCAAAGACGATTGGAAAAGAAAGAATATCCCGATATTATTTGCCCCCTCAGTTCGTGCCAGATACGTAAAGCCGAGAAACACTAATAGAGAATTTACTGTTTGAGAAATGAATACCCGCACACTGGCCTTTGTAACATCCATGCTATTATTTATCCCGTATAGCCAAGATCGTGTAATTGTTGTTTGATATCGTCAGGGACAGTGTCTTGTTCCGATTCATGTTCTTCACAGACTACAGAAAGGTGTGAATTAATAACATCCTCAAACGGGATATCGGTACTTCCTAGGGGAACACTCTTAGTTGTCACAGTATGATTCTCGCGTTGTAACTTGAACAGTTCTTTCGAATCGTTTTGTCGGTTGTTGATATATTGATAACCACTTTTGTGAATTGCGGAAATGATTGCGTTATTTAGGTCGACTTCCCCGATATCTGGTCCGCCAGAACGGTGGGATACCTCTGAGAATACAACATCACGTGCCATATCGATACCGTTCTTTGAACTCTGTCCAAGAAGAGGGGTCCCGCGATAATCTTCAGGAGTATCCAAATTGAACCAGGATAAAATGGTTGGGGCGATATTTAGATGATCTACTAGGTCTTCTCGAATATCTCCTGATATTTGATCAGACTTAGAATACAATATAAGTGGAATATCAATCAAGTCTTGGTAAAGATGGGGGTGTTGGTGTCCAACTTTACCATGGTCAAATAATTCCTCACCATGGTCTGAAGTTATCATAAACAGTGGTGGCGACTCAACCCGGGACTCAATCGCACTCACAAGCCTAGATAATTCTCGATCAACGTATCGGATTTCAGCGTCATAGGCATCGATGAACTCTTGCTGTCTGTCCTCAGTCATTGATGCCCTGCTTTCCCTAGCTTTGGTCCATGACTCGTGGTGTTCATCCCAATCAACGGAGGTGGAAGAAAATTCTTGGAAACAATCATCTGGCGGATGGTGAGGTGCATGCACATCCATATAATGAACCCACAAGAAGAATGGCGAAGTTGACTCCTCTACAAGCCTAATGGCTTTATCTGTCGTTTGCTCAGCTGTCCAATATGGTATCTTCTGTTCACCTCGCAGGGAAAGAAGAGATTTCATTACTTTTCTCAGGTAGCCATAGCTGGCAGTACTACCTACCCATGTATTTGATATCTTATTGTCTAATCTACGGATCTGTGCGTCATTCTCACCCACATTCGATAGATATGTGTTAAATCCACGGTTGTAACCGAAGTGAGACGAAAGGAAAGTATTGGAATGTACACCAAATGTTTGTACTCCTTTAGACTGTAATATTTCAGCTACGGGGGTTCTTTTCGAACTGAGACCAGAATAACCACCATGTTCAAATGGATATGTGGAAGAAAAGATGGCGGGGAACGAAACTGATGTGCCTGGGCCATTTGCATATGCATTCTCAAAAAGAATCGACTCATCTTTGATTGAGTTTAAAAAAGGCGTTGTGTCTCTATCGTACCCGTATACTGACAGGTGATCCTGTCTTAAGCAGTCAATAGTGATTAAGACAACACTCCGGTCCATGTGGTGGGTAGAAATCGAGAATAGACATAAGCCTTTACGATTATAAATCCAGTGTCAAACGTATACTTTCCACCGTTTATACTGGGTTCACAAACCCGATCTGTAGTCCGAATATGAGAACCACTGAATCACGTTGCGGTTGTTGAGGTCATGATCCGGCTTAACATACTCGTGTACACCGGGGTTGATTCTGGAAAAACAACTACTACATACAATATTTGATATATGTATATACAAACAAGGAATTGCCTCCGCATTTTCACTGAGTTCCGCAAGAAACCTGACGTCGCCTACGCTCGGCTTTTCATCGCTGAATTGTTCTCATTGAAAGATATTTATTTACGGGAAACTTAAATCCATATGTAGTAAATATGTGGGTAAAAATGATGTCGAACGTATCCTTCGTTGGGATAACAGAGAACCTCTTCATTCTCAAAATGTATTAACAAGGTCAAATCAGAAAGAACTGATGCGGAATTCGAGCCTTCTCACGGAATCAGCTTACCTGAATACCGGCCCTATATAGGTAGTGTTCAGATTAGCTGATTCCATGCAAAGGCGAACGCTTCGATCCAGTCGTCGGCTGTTTCTGCTTGGGCATTGCTGAAACAGTTTGAGAACGAAGAGGTTCGTCGTTTCACCTCACGAAAGA
>Ga0207771_100303_pt1 | contig 33101 bp, 27 predicted proteins | sample A23M2SouthBayCA_2_FD_187731 | JGI IMG/M metagenome (GOLD analysis project Ga0207771, IMG submission 187731) | Aerobic enrichment media microbial communities from Eden Landing Ponds, California, USA - A23 M2 (2) (SPAdes) | ecosystem: Environmental > Aquatic > Marine > Unclassified | place... | reverse complement strand
AAAGCAGATGATCGTCGCCGGGTTCATCGAGCCGATCACCGAGGAACTGCCCATCGAGTACGCCGTCGAACTCAACCGTCTCATCGAACTCGAGATGGAGGGGAGCCTGGGATGAGCACGCAGGTACATGCGACAGTCTCCGCCGAGGAAGTCGAACAGATCTCCGCCGAGCTGGGCGAACCCGAGTGGCTGACGGAGACGCGACTCGAGGCCTTCGAGGCGCTCGATGATCTCGACATGCCGTCGGTCATCCGGACGCCCGGCCGGGACTGGACGAACCTCGACGCGCTCGATTACGAGAGCCTCGTCGACCCACTGGCCTTCGAGGAAGAGAAGGACCGGATCGACGCCGAGGGCGTCGACGTCCTCCCGTGGGCCGAGGCCCTCGAGGAGCACGGCGACCTGATCGAGGAACACTTCGGCAGCGTCGTCGATCCTCAGCGGGACTATCTGACGGCCCTGTCGACCGCGCTGTTCAGCGCCGGGACGGTCGTCTACGTCCCCGAGGGCGTCGCCGCCGAGGACGTCAAGATCCGGACCCGGATGCACTCCCGGTCGCTGTTCAACTACACGCTGGTCATCACCGAGGAATCCGCCTCCGTGACGATTCTGGAGCGCCAGGAGACGGGCGAGGAGCTTCCCGGTGAGCAGTACTACTCCGGCGTCGTCGAGGTCGTTGCCGGCGACAACAGCCACGTCCAGTACGGCTCGCTCCAGAACCTGAGCGAGGAGACGTACAACTATTCGGTCAAGCGTGGCCACGCCGCGCGTGACGCCACGATCGACTGGATCGAGGGCAACATCGGCTCGCGACTGACCAAGACGAACGTCGAGACCCGATTGCTCGGCGACGGTTCGGAGTCCCAGATCGTCGGGGCCTTCTTCGGACACAACGACCAGCACCTCGACCTCGCCTCGCGGGTCTGGCACGAGAGCGAGCACACGACGGCCGACCTCGTGACTCGCGGCGTGCTCGACGACGAGGCGCGTTCAGTCTACGAGGGTGTCCAGGACGTCGGCCGCGAGGCGTGGGACACCAACTCCTACCAGCGTGAGAACACGCTCATGTTGAGCGACGACAGCGAGGCCGACGCCTCCCCGAAGCTCATCATCAACAACCACGACACCGAGGCCAGCCACTCCGCGACGGTCGGGCAGGTCGACCAGGAGGACCTGTTCTACATGACCTCCCGCGGCGTCGACGAGGAAGACGCGACCAACATGCTCGTCGAGGGCTTCTTCGTCCCGGTGCTGGAGGAAGTGGCCGTCGACGAGTTGCGCGAGGATCTAGACGAACTGATCCTCGACCGGCTGACAGACTGAACCTTCTTCTCGTCGTCCGGTCTCCGGTTTGCTGGCACTCACCCGGGAATTATTACACGTGGCCGCGTCGGTCCCGACCATGGCCTTCGATCCCGATCACGTTCCGTTCAGTCGTCGCGGCTCCTACCTGGCCTGTTCACTCAATGCGGACGGCGACGACCGGCGATTTTTCGTTCGCAACGTCCGGGGTGACGTCCCCCACGACCGTGTCTTCCGTCTCGATCTCGGGGGCGCCCCGTACGCAATCGAGGCGGCTCCGGCCCGAATGGAACTGTCGTCCGCCGCCGGCGACGTCGACGTCTCGTTCGAGGCACCGTCGCTGCTCCGTTTCGAGGGGGATTGCCCGATCACTCTTTCGACGTACGTCCCATCCGAGGCCGATCCCTACCAGCGTCCGTACGTGGTCCGGACGGGCGAAGCTGCGTGCCGTGTCAACGCTTACTCTCACCTCTCGAAATACCGCTTGACAGCTCGCGAGGGAGATCTGACCATCGAGGCTCCCTGGAACGGGCAGGACTCCCCGCACGTGTCGGTGACCGCCACCCCGGACAGCAACGGTACTGTCACGCTCACGCTGGAGGAGTACCGCGACGAACCGCGCTGGATCGACAGCGACGCGACACCGGACGTCGCGCCACCGGGCGCAGCGTTCGAGCGGTGGCTCGCGGGGATCCCGTCAGTGCCCCAGGAGTTCGCCGACACCCGCCGCCTGGCTGGCTACATCCTGTGGGCCTCGACGGTCGCCGCCGAGCGGCGACTGGACCGCGAGGCAGTCTACATGTCCAAAAACTGGATGACGAGCGTCTGGAGCTGGGATCATTGCTTCAACGCCCTGGCGCTGGCCGACGGCCACCCCGAGCTCGCCTGGGATCAGTTCGCCCTCCCCTTTGACTTCCAGACCGAGACGGGAGCGCTCCCGGACTCCGTCAACGACGCCGTCGTCGAGCGGAACTTCGTCAAGCCGCCGATCCACGGCCTGACACTGCGATTGCTACGCGAGCGGAGCGACGCGGTCGGCCGCGGGAAACTGGCCGCGATCTACGAGCCGCTGACCCGCTGGACCGAGTGGTGGTTCGATCATCGCGACCACGACGGCGACGGGATCCCCGCCTACCATCACGGCAACGACTCCGGGTGGGACAACGGGACGACGTTCCTCGTCGAACCGCCGGTCGAAGCGCCTGACCTCGCTGCCTTTCTCGTCTTGCAGCTCGAGGAGTTGGCGACCGTCGCCGATCACCTCGGCAAGGCCGCCGCCGCGGACCGCTACGGGGACCGCGCGAGCACCCTGCTCGATCGGTTGCTTGATCACTCCTGGACGGGGGAACGCTTCCTGGCACCACACTCCGGAACGCACGAAACGGTCGCGGCGGGCGACAGCCTCCAGTCGTTTCTCCCGCTGGTCCTGGGTGACCGACTCCCAGCGGACGTCAGGGAACGCCTGCTGGCGGGCGTCGCCGAGGAGGGGCGGTTCCTGGCGCCCCACGGCCCGGCCACCGAAGCACTGTCCAGTTCCCACTACGAGCAAGACAGCTACTGGCGCGGGCCGGTGTGGGCACCGTCGACGATGCTGCTCGTCGAGGGACTCGCGGCGTCGGGTGAACACGACTTGGCCATCGACGTCAGCCGTCGATTCTGTAGGGCCGTCGCCGAGAGCGGCTTCGCGGAGAACCTCGATCCGGAGAGCGGGGAGGGCTATCGCGACCGTGCCTACACCTGGACGGCGAGTGTCTTCCTTGTGCTTGCCCACGAGTATCTACAGGAGGGTCGCTGAGTGAGCGGTAACTGACGACCGTCTCGAACGGGCGTGGGCGGCGGTCGACACGCTCTGATCACGTCACGGGCGGAGTGAACCAGCTTCCCAGGGGGTTCCGAACGACTGGCCGCTTGGCGTGGTTCGGACGCCTGGATATCCGGCCTGCGGTTCCGGTCGCCTTCCAGGAATGGGTTTAAGGGCACGCCACACCGACAGATCGGCATGTACGGTACCACGTCGCGTCGACGGGAGGGAGGGGAGTGAGTCTCAGTCAGCCGATCAGTTCGGACCACCAACTCGGTCGTCTCCTCCAGATCGGGGTCGTCCTCCAGGAGGTCGTCGAGGCGCGGGCACGGAAACACCTCGAGTCCACGGAGGATCTCGATGCCGATCTCGAATCGCTACTGGAGACGGCAGTCGAGCGAGCCACCACCCATCGCGAGCGTCTGGAGACGCTGATCGCCGATCTGGACACCGAGACCGTCGATTACGAGGACATCGAGCCGCTCGTCGAAGCCCAGTACCAGGCCGATCAGGATTTCGACGACATTCTCTACGACCAACTCTGTAACGCCGAGACGGCCTACAAGTTCTTCGACGATCTGCTCGGGGCGCTCGACACCAGCGACACTGACTTCGGCGTCGATCGCGAGGAACTCGTCTCCGTCCTGGAGACGTTGCGGGAATCGGAAGCGCGTGGCGTCGAGACGGTCACCGATCTCATGGAGGATCAGCAATGAACACTGCCGAACAGTATCTCAAGGCGATCTACCTGGTCCAACAACAGGAGGACGGCCCGGCACCGACCGGCCGGATCGCCGGGCGCCTGGGCGTGAGTCCGGCCAGCGCCAACGAGATGATCGGCAAACTCGAAGACCGCGATCTACTCGATCACGAGAAGTACACTGGCGTGACGCTGACGGACGAGGGGATCGCCAGGGCGCGAGACGCCCTCCAGACGTACTGTATCATCGAGCGTTTCCTCGTGCAAGTACTCGACGTGGAGGACTTCCGGGGGGAAGCCAAGCAGCTCGAAAGCGTCATCGACGAGACCGTGGCCGATCGACTGGATACGATCATCGACCGGCCGGGAGAGTGTCCGGACTGCTTCGAGGCGGACGGGGACGTCTGTGGGCACCTCGACGTCGAACCCGAAGCGTCGGATTGAGGGCGACAGCGGGCAAACGGCCGGCTTCGATCGGTTCGACCGATCGCAAGGATAACGCTATTAAAGACTCATCGACAATGTTCGGTCGCAGTCCCGTGGTGTAGTGGCCAATCATAGAGGCCTTTGGAGCCTCTGACGGCGGTTCGAATCCGCCCGGGACTATTTTGCGGCGAGCACGTTCGCGAGCCACAAATATGTCCGAGAGGATTCGAAGCAAAGAGTGAAGCGAATGGAGTGAGCGACACGACCGTGGTTCGAATCCGCCCGGAAACCAATCCAAGGACAGCGAGCGATAGGCGGGGCTCCGAGACGTGTGATTTGGTGCAGTAATATGTGGATCGGGATAGAGTCTGATGGATGGTAGATAGCGAACTCTATCCCACTGGGTCACGGTAGATCCTGACTATTGACCCGTCAAAAGGTCTGGGACCGAGAAGAAATAAATCTTCTGTCGTTTCGAGATTTCGCCGGGAGCGACGAGTCGAGACTGTTGTCAAAACGGGGAGTCAGCCAAGAGGGGACCGCCGGGAGGGGGAAAGCCCGGCGAGCCGGCAATTGATGGACGATGGTAGTCGTCCGGATTCACCGCGGCGGCGGGCCGAGGTGGAAAGCATACTGGTTAGGCGACCGTGGGGTCGCCCGGGCCGATGACGATATGGGCACGCACCGACCCGGATAGAGAATAGGGTCCATCTCTTGTAAATCAATCGGTCTTTTTCGAAATCAGAAATCGGGGACATCGAAGACATCGAACGAGAGACGTCCCTCACGAGGAGGACTCCGAAGGCTCGTCTCAGTCATCCGTGGCGCAGGTGTAGCTCGCGAACGCATGACCCTGTCACCCTCACAGTACATCAGACTGAAGTGATCGTCGTAGCCGTCACGATACGTATCGACTTTCGAGCGGAGAACGCAGCCTGTCGACCGCTCGTCGGATCACTCCTCGTAGGCGAGATTCATCAGCCACTGGGTGAACTGCCCGCTCTGGGCGTCGACTTCGTCGTCGCCGACGAACGGCGAGAGCATGTCACCGGCCATCAAAAGCGAGAAGTCCAGGTCCTTGGCAGTCGGCGTCAGGTGGTAGGTGTTGTGGCCATCGTAGACGGTTTCGGTCCGGTCGATGAAATCCTGCTCCGCCAGCGACTCGACGATTCGGGATCCCTTGCGCGAACTCACGTCGAGTTCCTTCCAGAAGTCACTCTGGTGGATTCCGCCAGTCTCACGGACGAGTTCGAGGCCCCGTCGTTCGTCCTCGGAGAGTTCCGACTCCGACGAATCAGTGCTCATGTCAGTACATGGGGCAGGTTGGCGCTTAAACCTGACCTTCGATCCGCCAGCGAAACTCCCCTGGGAAGATGTTCCAACGATAGACCAGCCTCTGGCAGATACCCACCGATCGCCACGCGCCTTGACGGTCATCCACCCGCGGGATGACGAATCGTTTCAGATCAGTACTCTTCAGTCACACTACGCTCCGGAGAACACGAGAGGTTTAATACCACTCAGTCAAACCACCAGGTGGTGAAACGACGCACATTTCTTCGAACGGCCGGTGCCAGTGTCGTGAGTGCAACGGCGCTTTCCGGCTGTGCTGGCGAGGACGGGACCGACACGGAGCCGACCGGGACGGGCGGATTTAGTGGGACACTCCAGGTAGCGACGTACTCGTCGTTCACCGGAGCGGACACCGCCGGGAACTGGCTGAAATCCGTCTTCGAAGCGGCTCACCCGGACGTGACCGTCGAATTCACGACCCCCGAGAACGGCCTCAATCAGTACATCCTTCGTCAACAGAATGGTGCCGAGATCGATGCCGACCTCTATATCGGACTCAACACGGCCGAACTCGTCAGGGCCGACCAGGAACTCGACGGATCGCTGTTCGAGACGGTCGAGAACGACCTCGAACGGGCCGATACCGTCAAGTCGGCCCTCCAGATCGATCCCGACGGGCGGGCGATCCCGTACGACACGGGCTACATCTCGCTGGTCTACGACGGAAACGAGGTCGAGAACCCGGAGACCTTCGACGCGCTGACGAGCCCAGAGTACGAGGGCGACCTCATCGTCCAGAACGCCCAGCAGTCCGATCCTGGCCGGGCGTTTCTCCTCTGGACGATCGCCGAGAAGGGACCCGACGGGTATCTCGAGTACTGGAACGAGCTCGTTGGGAACGACGTGACGATCCTGTCGGACTGGGAACCCGCCTACGGGGCGTACATGAACGACGAAGCGCCGATGGTGGTCTCCTATTCGACCGACCAGGTCTACTACCACGGCGAGGACGTCGACATGCAGAAGCATCAGGTCGGGTTCCTGAACGACCAGGCCTATGCAAACCCTGAAGCGATGGCGCTGTTCGCTGACGCGGACGCCCCCGAACTCGGTCGGGCGTTCATGGACTTCGTCCTCTCGCCGGCGGCTCAGAGAGAGATCGCCGTCCGGAACGTCCAGTTCCCGGCCGTCGAGGGCATCGATCCCGGCGAGGAGTTCTCACAGTATGCCTACGAGCCACCGGAACCGGTCACGTTCAGCTACGACGAACTGTCCGGCAACGTCAACGGCTGGATCGACGACTGGGCACGCGAGATCGCGAACTGACGATGCAACGACCCGCGGCAGACCGCCTCGCACTGCCGGCCGGGCTGGTGGTGACGCTTGCCGTTCTGGGCGTCGTATTTTACTATCCGGTCTCGCGAGTGCTCCTGGCTGCGATCGATCCCGGGGGAGCGGCGTTTGCACCGATCCGGGCCATCCTCGCCGATCCGTTTTACACTGGTATCGCCCATTACGCGTTCGCCGATCCACTCGGTGTCCCCGAGGGCATCATCGCCTGGGTCCGAAACGGGATTCCGCTCGCCGCGGTGGAGTTCGGCCTGTTCGGCTTCACGGCGTATCAGGCAGCCCTGTCGGCACTCGCCAGCGTCGCGCTCGGACTTCCCGGCGCATACGTCCTTGCCCGCTATGAGTTCCCCGGCCGAAAGACGCTCAGATCGGTGACCATCGTCCCGTTCGTCCTGCCCTCTATCCTCGTCGCCGTCGGATTCCAGGCGATGTTCGGCGCGACCGGCCTGGTGAACGAGTTCCTCGTCGCGGTAGGCCTCGGCCGGATCGACGTCATGTTCACGCTGCCGATCGTGATCCTCGCCCACGCGTTCTACAACGCACCGCTGGTCACGCGCCTGGTCACGGCTGCCTGGGAGGGCATCGACGCCCAGCAGATCGAGTCGGCACGGGCGATGGGCGCGTCGCCGCTCCGGGCGTTCCGTGACGTCGTCGCACCCCAATTGATCCCCGCAGCGCTGACCGCGGGACTACTCGCGTTCGTCTTCTCGTTCATGTCCTTTCCGATCGTGCTCGCGCTGGGCGGCCTCGAACTCCAGACAGTCGAAGTCTGGCTGTACGCGAAAGTCCAGTCCCTGGCGCTCGAGGAGGCGGCGGCGCTGGCAGTTCTAGAAACGGTGATCACGCTCGGACTGATGTACCTCTATCTCCGGTACGAGGCTACACAGGTCGGAATTCGGGGAGGGGGAACGTCCCAGTCCCGGAGACCCCTGCTGGCCGGGACCAAGACACTGGGTGATCCACGTCGTCTTGCCGTGTTCGGATACGGACTGGTCGCCGCGATCGTCTTTCTCGGTCCGGTGGTCAGCCTCATCCTGGAGAGCATCACCGGTCCCGACGGGGGGTTCACCCTCGCGTACTACGAGTTCCTGCTCGCCCAGCAGGCCTCGGCCGCGGTCGGAACGGTCAAGCCGCTCCCGGCGATTCAGAACTCGCTGCTTTTTGCCGTCGGGACGCTACTGCTCGCCGTGCCGATGGGTGTCATTGTGTCGATCGTCGCCACCCGTGACGGGCGAGGCGGTCGGCTGGCCGAGGCGCTGTTGAGCGCGCCGATCGCCGTCAGCGGGATCGTCGTCGGCCTCGGGTTGTTGCAGACGCTCGTCTTCGGCGTCGATGTCCTCGGCCACCGGCTCACCGTCACCGGGCCGGTCGCCGTCGTCGCGGCCCACGCCGTGGCCGCCTACCCGTTCGTGTCACGAACAGTCACGCCCGCGCTCGCGGGTCTCGACGACCGACTTGCCGAGGCTGCCCGGTCACTCGGTGCCTCACGGGTTCGGGCGTTGCTCACTGTGACGTTACCACTGATCGTCGCGCCACTGCTCGCCGGGGCAGCGTTCGCGTTCGCGATCAGCATCGGCGAGTTCGATTCGACCGTCCTGCTCGCGGAAGGCGGCGGCAGTTACACCATGCCCGTCGCACTCGAACGGTACGTCGGCAACCGGTCGCTGGGACCGAGTCTCGGCCCCGCGACGGCGATGGGAACCGTTCTCCTCACGGTGACGGCCGTCAGCTTCGTCGTCATCGATCGGGTCGGAGGTCGATACGATGGCTGAAGGGGGCGGTTCTGCGGCTGGTGTCGAACTCGATGGCGTCTCCGTCACCTTCGGCGGCGTGACCGCGTTGTCGGACGTCGATCTGTCGGTCGGTGACGGGGAGTTCTTCACGCTCGTCGGTCCCTCCGGCTGTGGCAAGACGACGACGCTCCGGACGGTTGCCGGCTTCGAGACGCCGTCTTCCGGGACGGTCCGGATCGGCGGGACAGACGTCACAGACCACTCACCAGAGGACCGTGATATCGGCATTGTCTTCCAGAACTACGCGCTGTTTCCCCACATGACGGTCCGTGAGAACGTCGCCTACGGGCTCCGGTACCGGTCACCACCGGGCGAGGTCGACACGGCAGAACGGGTCACTGCGATGCTGGAGCTGGTCGACATGGCCGGCATGGGTGATCGCCAGCCGGGATCGCTGTCCGGCGGCCAGAAACAGCGCATCGCCCTCGCCCGTGCGCTCGCCCCCGGGCCGGACGTCCTCCTGCTCGACGAGCCGCTTTCGGCACTCGACGCACGATTGCGCGAGCGTCTCCGGGTCAGTATTCGGGGGATTCAGCGCGAACTCGACATCACGACGGTGTACGTCACGCACGACCAGGAAGAGGCGCTGGCGATCAGCGACCGAATCGCCGTCGTCCGGGACGGCCATGTCGAACAGGTCGGAACGCCACAGGCTGTCTATCACACCCCGGCGACCCGATTCGTGGCCGAGTTCATGGGCGAGAACAACGTCTTCGACGCGACCGTTGCAAGCCGCGACCCGCCTCGCGCGTCGCTCGATGGGACGACGCTGCCGGTGGACGGACCACTTCCCGACCGGGAGCGGGTACCCCTCTGCGTCCGTCCGGAGGACGTCACGCTCGGCGACGGAGACGTCACCCTTCCTGTGACCGTCGAGCACGTCGAGTTCCTCGGGGACGCCTACCGGGTGCACTGCGAGTGGAACGGAGAGTCGCTGCTGGCGAAAACGCGGCGCGAGCCCGCTGAGAACGCCGTCTCTATCGGGATCGACGCCGTGGACGTGACCGTCGTCGGCAGTCAGGAGGAGTGACCGTCGTCGGCAGTCAGGAGGTGTGACCGTCGTCCGGAGGGAGAATCACTCGAGGAAATGACCGTCGTCCGGAGGGAGAATCACTCGAGGAAAACGCGGGACACTTGTCTCGGGGACTCCGACCGCGACTATGCCCGATCGCGGCAAGATCGACATCGACACGTTCGACGCCGTCATCGCGCCACATCTCGGGGCCGATCGCGGCGACGTGACGATCGGTCCACAGCACGGCGTCGACTTCGGGGTGCTCTCGGTCGATGAGAGCGCACTCGTGGTGGCGACTGATCCGATATCGATTCTCCCCGAACTCGGTTTCGAACGGGCCGGACGACTGGCACTCGACATCGTCCTCACGGACGTCGCCGTCTCGGGCATCGCCCCGACGCACACCACCGTCTCGCTATCCCTTCCGCCGGAAATGACCGACGACGAACTCGGCCAGACCTGGCGAGGGATGGCCGACCACGCCGAAGAACTTGGTGTGAGCGTCGTCTCGGGACACACGGCGCGATACGACGGCGTCGAGTACTCGTGGGTCGGCGGGGCAACAGCACTCGGCGTCGGTGATCCGGATGACCTCGTGCGGCCAGACGGGGCGAATCCGGGTGACGCAGTCGTCCTTGCGACCGGTCCCGGCGCGGAGACGGCCGGCCTGTTCGCGACGCTATTTCCCGAATCGCTCGATCTCCCCGCTGAGACGGTCGCGACCGCCCAGGAGCGCGTCGCGGACATTCTGGGCGTCGCGGACGCAACCACTGCCGCGGCCGCCGGCGAGCTCTCTGCGATGCACGATGCGACAGAAGGCGGCGTCGTCGGCGGACTCGCCGAGATGGCGACCGGTGCCAGCGTCCGATTCGTCGTCGAGCGCGACCAGGTACCGGTTCAGCCCGGTGTCGAAGCGGTCTGTGAGGCGATCACTGTCGATCCGTGGACGGTGACAAGCGCGGGGAGTCTCCTGGTCACGGCCCCACCAGATTCAGCCGAAAGCGTCGTGGAGGCGCTCGAATCACGCGGCACTCCCGCAGCGATCATCGGGTCCGTCGAGGCGAGCGGTGACGAACCGCCGGGTGTCGTCCTCGACGGGGAACGTGTTACACCGCCCAAAAGCGACCCGGCGTGGGACGCGATGACCAGGCTTCAACAGTCGACGACGAACTAGCGCGATTCGGAACCGACCGTCGCCCTGCTCGCTCACTCGTGGCGGATCCGTTCGATGACTGCCTCGCGATCGACCGTGCCCGACACGGTGCGTGGAATCGTCTGGCTGACAGCGATCGACTTTGGCACCTTGAACGACGCGAGTTCCTCCCGACAGACTGATTCGATCTCGTCGGGTTCCGGTTCGGTTCCGTTCTCGGGGACGACGAGCGCGCCGACGCGTTCACCCCACTCCTCGTCGGGGATGCCGACGACGGCTGACTCGGCGACGGCTGGATGTGACTCGATGACGGACTGGATTTCGCCCGGATCGACGTTCTCGCCGCCGGTGACGATCCGGTCGTCGATCCGCCCGACGACGTATAGTCGCCCGTCGTCGTCCCGATACCCCAGATCGCCCGTGTGGAGGCCACGTTCGTCGAAGACGCGCCGGGTTTCCTCGTCATCGAGATAGCCGGGGGTGACGGTCGGCCCGTCGATGACGATCTCGCCAGTCTCGCCCGGTGCAGAAGACGCACCGTCGTCGATGATCGCGACCTTCGTGAACATGAGCGGCTGGCCGACTGTCCCCGGGTTCTCGAAGGCCTGGGTCGGGGTGGCGGTCGCGACCTGCGAGGCCGTCTCGGTCATCCCGTAGGTTGGATACGCTGGGACACCTGCCTCATCGCTCCGCTCGAGTAGATCCCGGGGCGCAGCGGCCCCACCCAACAACACGAACCGGAGTGATTCGGGTGGCGACCATCCCTCGTCGAGCAACCGGGAGAGCATCGTCGGCACGAACGAGACCCCGGTCACGTCGAAGTCCGCCGTCGCCGCGGCCGTCTCGGCCGGCTCGAACTCCCGCTGGAGGACGACGCTCGTCCCGTATAACGTCGACCGGATGAGTGGAGCCAGCCCGCCCATGTGTACCATCGGGACGGAAACCAGCCATCGGTCCTCACGAGTGAGACCCAACCGGAACGCCGAGGCGATCGCGCTCGCAAAGAGGTTCGTCAGCGTGAGTTTCACGCCCGTCGGCTCGCCAGTCGTCCCCGAGGTGAACATGATCAGATGCGTATCCGACGGATACCGTGCCCGCGGCGTCGTCCCGCCGTCGTGAGCCGGAAGCGGTTCGACGTCGGCGACCCCGGTCTCGTCGACGGTGAAGAGCGGTCGTCCGTCGATGCCGGCAATCTCGCCGGCCGTCCGGTCGGTCGCGACGATGGCGTCGACGGCGGCTTTCTCCGCGAGGAAATCAAGACGGTCGGCAGGTTCGCGCGTATCAAGCGGCACGATCGCCGTGCCGAGTCGCCAAGCCGCGTGCGTCGCGCGGACGAAGTCGATGCCAGTCTCCATGGCGATTCCCAGACGGTCAGGCTCCCCCTCACAGGCGGCGGCGATCCGCCCGGCGAGCCAATCGGCCTCGTCGAACAGTTCCTCGTACGTCCATCTCGCCCCCGTCTCTGACTCGATGACTGCCGTCCGATCCGGCGTCGCACTCGCGCGGGCAGTCAGTGGATCGATCTGGGGCCAAGCGTCGAGGGTTCGCATTGTCGGTGGTTCCGACCTCGGCACACTTCAACGGCGCTACGATTCTCAGATTCTTCGAAGGTTCCCGATCGATCCGTATACCGGAATCAATCGAGCTCCACACCGATACCAGGACCGGCGGGTACGCACATCCGTCCGTCGGTAACCGGCGCGGGATCCGTTGCGATATCTTCGGCCAGTCGATCAGCCGTTGCGAGGCCACAGGCCCGTTCGATTGTCAGACTCGCCGCAAGATGAACGGCGGCCGTCCGGGCGACGACCCCATCGATCGTCGTCGTGAGTACCGGATCGATTCCCCTCGTGTTCGCCTCGATCGCCAGGGACCGCACCTGGCGAATTCCGCCCACGACCATCGGTTTCAGAACGAGGACGTCTGCCGCCTCCGCTGCGGTGATGTCCGCAAGCGTCTGCTCGCGGATCGACTCGTCCAGTGCGATCTCGACACCACGACCGCGGAGTGACGCGTGGCCGTCGAGGTCCGCCGACGGGAGCGGTTGTTCGACGTACGAGACGTCGAGACTCGCCAGTTCGTCGATCGCCCGGCGTGCCGCTTCCCGCGACCAGGCGGCGTTCGCGTCGACGCGGATTGCTGGTCCCGGACCGATCGCGGCCCGGACTGCCCGGACTCGGGAAACGTCGTCGCCGATCGAGCGAGCGCCGGCCTTGAGTTTGATCGTCCCGAACCCCGCGTCGACGGCCGTTCTCGCACGGTCGGCCGTCTCCTCGGGGGTCGCGTCCCCGACGGTCGCGTTGACGGGGACGGACTCGGCGGGCGAACGGGCCAGATACCGCGCCAGCGACTGTCCAGCCTCGCGAGCGCGGCGGTCGGCGATCGCGAGATCGAGTCCATGCTGTGCCGCTGGCGTCTCCGCCGCCTCGAGTTCGTCGAGCGCCGCGTCGACACCGCGCTCCCGACTCACCGACTTCGCCGTCTCGAGTGCGTCCCGACACGCTTCGAGTGATTCCGTCCAGCCGGGAAGTGGCATCGCCTCGCCGATCCCCGGTGGGTCTTCCAGAACGACGAGAAATCCGTCCCGGCGATCGATCGTCCCCGCAGCCGTCGAGAGTGGGGACGATAGCGGCAGCGAGACGGGTTCGATGTCCATCAGATCACCTTCGGGAGTGCGAGTCCGAGCGCGAACAGCGCCGCGTGGGCGACCATGACCTGGCCCGTCCGTTCGAGTGCCGGGTCGAGCACGTCACCACCCGATTCAGTCAGGACGGTCTTCGTCACCGACACGGCAAGGGGCAGCGTCACGAGCGGGAGCAGTGCCGGGAGTCCGAAATCGGAGTCGAGCGCGAAGACGACCGGGACGATGTAGGCCGTCCCCATCATGAAGACGTACTCGAGGCGACTCAGCCGGTCACCCAGAATAACCGCGAGCGTGCGCTTGCCGGCCTTTCGATCTGTCTCGATGTCACGGATATTGTTCACGTTCAAAATGGCCGTCGAGAGCGTCGCGGCCGGAAGACTCGCGACGACGACCGCGAGGCTGACCGTATCGGCCGGTACCCATAGTGGGAAGAGATCGGCCATGGCCGCCGCAGCCTGGACGTAGTACGTCCCGACGACGGCAAAGACGCCGAAGTAGACGAACACGAACAGGTCGCCCAGCCCGTAGTAGCCATACGGATACGGACCGCCAGTGTAGAGAATCCCCGCGGCGATCCCCGAGAGACCGATCAAGAGGATCGGGACGCCGCCGATCGCCACGAGGTACAGCCCGACGACGATCGCCAGGCCGTAGGTGAGAATTATCGCACGCTTGACTTCTTCGGGTTCGATCAATCCGCTCGCGGTGACGCGGGTGAATCCCTCGCGCTCGTCCGTATCGGCCCCCTTCACGGCGTCGAAGTAATCGTTGGCGAAGTTGGTCCCGATCTGGATCAGGAGCGCGCCGACCAATGCTGCAATCGTCGGGAGGAGGGCGAAAACGCCGTCGTGAATGGCGACACCGACGCCGACGATGACCGGCGCGGTCCCGGCCGGGAGCGTGTGCGGGCGGGCGGCCATCACCCACGCTTTCCGCTTGGAGACGTCTGCCGCTGGCCGACTCATTAGGTCGGTTTCGGGGCCGCGTCCGTGTTAAGGTATCGGAGACAGTCACTCGACACACACGCAGAAAGATGGGTTGAGCATACGGCTCGCCCTGGCGAGCCGTTTCACTCGACCGAGCGATAGCGAGGCTCGAACGAAGCGAGGCTCGAACGAAGTGAGAGCCTCGGAATTGCGAACGGCGACCAACGGGAGCCGTGAGCAGCAAGGTCGAGGTGTTTTTGGTCCAGCTTTTTGCAAGGTGCCTTCCCGAAGGCCGCCAACGGCGGCCGAGGAAAGGCACCGCAGTAAAAAGGTGGTCTTCAGTAGTGCCAGGGATACTCGTCGAAATCAGGTTCCCGTCCTTCGTTGAAGGCGTCCCGGCCTTCGTGGGCTTCGTCAGTCATGTACGCGAGGCGTGTCGCTTCCCCCGAGAACACCTGCTGGCCGACCATGCCGTCCTCGGGGAGGTTGAACGCGTATTTGAGCATCCGCATGGCGGTCGGGGACTTGCCCTCGATGCGTTCGGCCCATTCGAGGGCAGTCTCCTCTAACTCCTCGTGGGGCACGACTTCGTTGACCATGCCCATCTCAGCGGCTTCCTCCGCGTCGTAGGTTTTCCCGAGGAAGAAAATCTCGCGGGCCTTCTTCTGGCCGACCTGGCGGGCGAGATACGCCGAGCCAAATCCGCCGTCGAAACTTCCGACGTCGGGGTCGGTCTGGAGAAACTTCGCGTGCTCGGCGCTGGCAAGCGTCATGTCACAGATCACGTGCAGCGAGTGACCGCCGCCGACCGCCCAGCCGGGGACGACCGCGACGACGGGCTTTGGCATGTGGCGGATCTGGCGCTGGACCTCAAGGATGTGCAGGCGGGGGCCTTCCGGGGAGGTGCCATCATCGCCACTGCCGTCGTCCGCGTACTCATAGCCGGCGTCGCCGCGGATCGACTGGTCGCCACCCGCCGAAAACGCCCAGCCGCCGTCCTTCGAAGAAGGGCCGTTGCCGGTCAGCAGGACAGTGCCGACGTCGGTCTGGCGCTTGGCGTGATCGAGCGCGCCGGCGAGTTCGTCGACCGTCTCCGGCCGGAAGGCGTTGCGGACGTCGGGGCGGTCGAACGCGATGCGCACAGCCCCGACATCGCGTGCCCGGTGGTACGTGATGTCCGAAAAGTCAAACGACTCGATCGGGTCCCATCGATCCGGATCGAACAACTCCGAAACCATATCGGTCGTCCGGGTCGCTGTCGCAAAAGCGTTCCCCGACGGCTCGGCCGGGACGACGGACGTCTGACGCTCTGCCAAAAGTTAAGGGAACCCCTCCCTACGGTCCGTGTATGTCCATCGATCGAGACGCGACTCCCCAGGAGATCACGTCACTGGTGGGGCGAGAGGTGTATTCGAGCAACGGCGTCTACGTCGGCGAAGTCGAGGATCTACGCCTTGATCTCGACGCCGAAGCGGTTACGGGTCTCGCTCTCCACCAGTTGAACACGGAACTGTTCGACGCCGAGACGGCAAGCGCCCGCGGGGCGATCGTTCCCTACCGGTGGGTTCAGGCCGTCGGTGACGTCATAATCATCAACGACATCGTCGAGCGCGTTCACGGGACGGACGCCGACGAATCCGAGGAAGACATCGTCGCGTAGCTTTCCGACTTCGTCACGCCACGCCAGTCAACCTCAACTTCCGTTCGAACTGTCGCTTCCTTCGACACCCATCGCCTCGAACAGCTTCGATCGAACGGCTTCTTCGGTGAGTTCGAGCAACGTGTCCCGGTTGTCGTCGCTGGTCTCGATCCCGGTGAAGATGCCCAGCGGGATTTCGACGCTGGCGTCCGTCGAGTGGCCCGCAGTCTCGCCGATGTCGCTGAAGGCCTCCTGCAAGACGTTGCCGATGTTCATTCTGATGTCTTTCGAGCGGGCGGCCAGATAGATCGTGTCGTCGGCGATGGCAAAGACAGCGGTCGTCGTGATCCCTTCGAGATTGAGGAGTTGCTGGGCGGCCTGGGTGAGCGCATCGCGGTCGCGGATGAAGCCCGCGTTCGAAACCAGGTGGCTGCCGCGGACCTGCCGATTGCGAATCGCCTCAGCAAGCACGTCGAGCGTTTCCGGACTCATACTCGGTGACTCGACCTGTTCGAGGGTGTCGTGGTCCGCGAACGGATACAGATAGGCAGCGGCAGTCAAATCGGCGGGTGTTGTGTCGCGCTTGAAATCCAGCGTTTCGGCGCGAATGCCATATAGCAGTGCCGTGGCGACTTCCTGATCGAGACTGAGATCGAACTCTTGGACGTACTTGGTGAGGATCGTCGACGTGGCCGAGACGTTGGGACGCACGTCCGTGAATTCGGCTTCGGTCTCGGTCTCGACCTCGTAGTGGTCGATGACGATATCGATCGGGCCAGTGACGTTCGAGGACAGTTCGCCACTTTTCGCATAATCGACCAGGGCAGACGTATCGTAATCGGCAAGATCGATCGATTCACTCGAAACGAGTTCGAGGCCAAGGAGATTGACGAACGCGCGATTTTCGTGGTGACCGATCTCACCCTCGTAGATGACGTCTGCCTCGACGTCACGGTGGTTGGCGATCGCCTGGAGTGCAACGGCACTGGCGATCGAGTCCGGGTCTGGACCACGATGGATCAGGATCGCCATTCGGTTGTCAGTCGCGTCAATGACGGCGGCGAGTTGGCGTGCCTTGTGTTCGAGTTCGCCGGTTTCCAGGGCTCGGAGTGCTGAATCGGCGATCACTGCCGACGGGTTGATAACCACGTTCGCGCCGAGTTCGGAGAGGTCGTCGGCCGAGACGGGATCTGACGCGCGGGCGACGATAAACTGCTCCTCGTTGTGCGCCCGGAGGTTCTCGACGGCGACCTCGTTGGCCTCGACGTCGGAAGAGAGAATCAACACGACGTCCCGATCGGCGAGATCGCCGACGATCGACTCGTCACGGATGTCTGCCGTCTTGGCGTTGAGGTCCTGGTCCCGGAGAGCCTCGACGCGACTTTCGTCGCGATCCAGAATGAGGACGTCTTTACCCTCCATCTCGAGTTCTTCCGCGACGGCGTGCCCGACACTCCCACATCCCAAGATAGCATACGAAGACATCGTCGCCATCGTGATGCCGCTACTCATAGTGACGAAACCGAAGGATCCCAGACCCTTATAACATCGAGGTTGTTCTCGGTTCGGAAAACTGCCCCAAATGGCCGCCCGAGTGCGACTGGGCGACCCGAAAGGAAACGTATTTGAATCGCCCGACGAAACTCACGAGTGCCTGGGCCGGTAGCTCAGTCCGGCAGAGCGTCTGACTCTTAATCAGACGGTCAGGGGTTCAAATCCCTTCCGGCCCGCTCACTGCGGGAGCGATCCGCAGTTATTCCAAACACGTAGTAGAAGCCTTGTAATCAGTGATATTGCTAAAATCACTTTTCTGTCATAGGCTTCCACGTCTGGAGTTCACACCCTGAGGGAACACACCGGACTCCCATCTGCGGGTTGGCAATGGTCAGACGGGACAACTACTTAAGATTTACCCTGCTGTACGCGCTTGGACCAACGAGAACGGCGGGGATGGGACAATACGGGTTGGAACATTGGAATTTAGTCTGGCGCGCGCACAAACGTTAGTCTACTCGAAAATTTTCGCAAAATCTGCCTCGCGTATTGGTGTCAAATATAAAACAAAAAAGGTATCCGTCTGGATCACCTCTACTATAATGAGTAGGTTCTCCACTGACTTCTCCCACCGAGCGGCGCGGTTAGGATTTCTGAGAACGTTTTCAGTAGAGATAACTCTCTGTCTGGAGAACTGAACGAGACTAACTATGAGTGCTACAGCAACCCAGAGTGACAGCTATACCCCGGAAGGTCAGACTGACAACTATGCTCCAAAAGGAATGCGCTTTGTTGACTGGTCTAATTTCAACGAGAAACGTTGGAAATACGTCGGGGAAACCCAACCAAAACCGGAATCTGATATTACAGATGTAGATACACAGAATGCGACGAAAATCGCATATGATAGAATTTCAGACTTCGATAAACGAAAAAAGTTCAAGCGATTGTCTGAGTACAATACGGGACTCCGAAACGGCAAGTGGACTAACCAAGGGTACAACACGCACTTGCTAAATGAGCACTTAATATGGTCCCTCATTACACAGCTTGATTTGAATTCACGGTACCAACAGGAGGCGGCGAGCCTGTTTCTCAGTCTTAACCCCGGCAAGTTCGGCGTGGATGCTGGTATAGTCGCGTACTGCACATGCGCGGTCGTCATCCATAGGGCGGAAGAAAACGAAAGGAAGTGCCACCCATCAGTCAAGGATATGGACCCCGAATTTGAGAGAATCGCAGAGTGTGAAGGGTACCGTGAGAAAGACCTAATCAGCATCTACAACAAGATAGCTCAGGCTCCGGGGAAGTATCGAGGGTGACCCCCACCCCCCTATATATACCCTATATCATTCTACTCTAATGAGGGAACAGAGAGAGTGAATACGCTCACGTTCCCAGTACGCGGATAACAGCGCGGTTCACAACGGGAAGGTCCTCACAGGGAGAGGACGTCACGGTTACCATTACCGATGAACAGACAGTTCGCCGCGAAGGTCAACCGTAGCGGGTGAGGTCGGGGTGTCCGCCTTCCCGTTGTTCACAGTACGCTTTTGAACTACTGTGTCACAGTACGTAGGCCACGGCTTTGTTCTTCCCAGACAGCACAATTTCAATATGCTCGCAGTCAAAGAAAAGGAACCAGACTGATGGAACCCACACCTGATTTTATATATCTCCAGTGAGGTTTCTTCTTCATGCCTGTATTTGGAAGCACAAATCCGGGTGCTGATATTTTCAAAGAGTGTCCCGAATGTGGAGAAGATGAAATATACTCTCAAAGTGAGGGTGTTTTGAGTGGAACAAAGTATCTCTGTAATCATTGTGAGTGTCAAATGAATGAAAGTGAGGTTAAAATAACTCAAGAAGAGCGTCGGAATAACACTCAGGAAAAGTGGAACAACAAATTACAAGATTGGGGGTTTCCAGAAGAAGCACTACCAGAAACAAAAAAGAGTGTAGATGATATTTGTGGCCAAGAACTGAGTCAACAAGTTGAGGATAGAATGGCAGAGGGGTGGGAAATTGAAGAGATTACAGATTCAGGTGAGAGAGTGGTAATGATTGCAACAAAGGGGGGTACAATCGGTGGACACGCTCTTACCGGTGTTTTAACAGGGTTATGGACATTTGGATTGGGAAACGTAGCTTACGGTAAGTTATCGAAGAAGAAAAACAAAGAGAGGATTGTATTACGGGCAGATGACGAATCTGATACTGTGGCTAAAAATAGGGAATCAGAAAATCCAACTGAACTCATACGAGAACTGAAAGAGCTTAATGAAGATGGGCTGATAACTGATTCCGAGTTTGAAAAGAAGAAACAACAACTGTTAGATGAACTGTAAGACATCTTCTTGAGAATACAACAGAATAAGTCGGGCCTCAGAAAACCATCAAGGACACCCCCTATATATACCCTATATCATTCTACTCTTATGAGTGAACAGAGAGAGTGAATAAGGTAACCTTCCCAGTAGGCGGAGAAGAGCGCGGTTCACAGCGGCAGGTAAGCACAGCGGGTTAACGCCGCAGTTCCCAGTAGCAGGTGAACGTAGCGGGTCAGGGCGCGGGAGTCCTCGTTCCCGATGTTCACAGCACGCCTTTGAACTACTGTGTCACAGTACGCAGGCCACGGCTTTGTCCTTCTGAGACAGCACCTATTCTAATTCCTCGTACTTCTCCAGCACCATCTCGAAGTAATCGTCATCCATCAGCCGGGGATTTTGAACTCGATGGAAATCATCTAACACGAACGCAGTCTGTTCACGGTCAAGCCCATAGGCGTGGAACGCGGCGGCGTCGAGTTCGGCCTGAATTTTCCGACGTTCGTTCATGTCGGTCGCGGGTTCGATACCACCAAGCCGCTCACGCATTTCCTCGAACTCGTCACCGTAGCAGTTGAGCCGGGCGGCTCGCTTCCAGATGTAGTCGAACCATTCGTCGCCCTTGGTGAGACGAGGAACCTGTGATTCTAAGAATTTGTATTTGACAATATGTGTGTCAATCTTGGTTCGCATTAAGAAATCAAATGGTAGGCTATTGAGTAGACCAAGCGCGACGAATAATTCTTTGTCGGTGAACAATCGGTCGTATGCAGCATGGAGTGGACTACGCTCCAGATCTTCTTTTGAGGGGTTCGGTTCGTGAGGCCGTAACGTTTGGACAGTATGAACGCACGGGATTCCTTTAGGGATAATCGTTGCCACAAGAGTTCGTTCATTCGTGTCTTTCGTAATGTCTCGATAGGCAATCCGATAATCTGTCAGGTCAAGTAGAACGTCGTCTAATTGAAGCGGCTTACCACGTGTTTCGTCCAATAAGTTATTGACAAAGGCTTTCTGAGATTTACTGGTCTTTTCACCGTCGAAAGCGTCATAGATGGCTCGTTTTAGATTACCGCTATTGAACGTTCGTTCGCGGACTCGATAGGTCGCACTCTTGTCAGGATCTGTGTCTTCATCGACGCTCCAGAACTCCGGGGATTCGATCCAATCTGCTAACTCATCGTCGTGGAGAAATTGATAGAAATTCTTACCTTCATATACGGGATAATCGCCCCTACTGGCGTCTTCAACAAAACGGTCCGAATCTCTTGCCCGGTCAAGTTCTCGATGGGGAATAGCGTTCCATCCAGTTTCGATTTCGTTCCCGAGTGATGGATGAGAGAGTACCGTATCCAACGCCTCCACCTCTTGCTTGCTGGTTACGTTAGGAAATATCCGCGACTCGGGAGAGAACCGTTCGAGAACACGTTTCGGTATCTCGATAGCGTGTTCGTCCAGCGAATCAAGGAGTCCCACCTCTCGCTGTCGAAATATCCCTTTGAGGGTGTCGGTAGAACCGCTATTCTCGAACGTCACCACGCCGAACACGTATCTGTTATCAATGTTTGGGAATATCCCCTTGTTCTCGAACGTAACAAGCGAATCAATCCGGGCTTCATTGAGCATTTTCATCCGCAGGTCCTTTGAAAAAGAACCGTTGAAAATGACCCCCGGAAGGACTTGAGCGACGTATCCGCCTTCACCTGCGATCGCAAAGACCCTCTCAAGAAACAGGCCGGCCAAGTTATTCTCGTTAGGATCCTTCCGGCCCGCTACGGTCGGGGTTTGAAGTTCATAGGCTGGCCCATCGGTAAAGTAACGCATTTGAATCTCGATACGATCCCGATATTCTTCCCACGCTCCGACTATCTCGTCATCGTCCAAAAGTTCTTGTTGAATCCGGTCTTTCTCAGACGGTGAACGAGTGCGGAATTTTCCATCATATCGGGTGAAAAAGTCCTCACGATTAGGCCGTAGTTGGTCCCACGGTGGATTCCCAACAACGGCGTCGAAGCCTCCTTCCGCGTACACCTCGGCAAATTCCAGCACCCAGTTGAATGGCTCCATTGCCTCGACCTGCTCGGGCGTGATACCTTCGGCCCCGGCTTCTACAAAGTCACTGTGTATCTCATCAACTAATTCTTCACGAGCGCTCCGAAGCCTCTCGAACGCTTGCCGCCGATGTTTTTCTGCCGTATCGCTACTGACAGCCTCTTCGTGTTTTTCAATTTCATCAATAATATCTTGATAACGACTCCTAACACTGTCTTCACTGAAACTCCCCAGCGTGTACTCACCGTTATCGGTAGTTTCAGGGAAGCCAGTATAACCGATCAAACTATTTCCTTCTCGCAGATTGAAGACAATATTCGGGAGAGCGAGGTCGTCGTCGTCGAGATCTTCTTTTACATCCTCATCCAACTCTGAAATGATAGAGAGCCACAGTCGAAGTTTTGCGATTTCGACTGCCGATCCCATCAGGTCCACGCCGTAGATGTTGTTCAAGACCGTCGTCTTTTTCAACCGGTATTCCTGTGGATACGTCTCGTTTTGGGCATACAACGCCTTCCGGATATTGACGATCTCTTCAAGCACTGACGTGAGAAAGTGTCCACTACCGCAAGCAGGGTCCACCACACGGAAGTTATCCACTTCAGCGAGAAGGGCGCTTATCGTACTCCAGCGTCCTGGAAGCTCCTCAATGAGTTCGTACACAGAATCGAATCCCGTTGCCTCGTGTTCGGGCCAACCGGCTTCCTCAATCAGTGCGGTCTCGAACCGGTCCAGTAATGCGGGTCGAACCGTCTCTTCAGCACTAAACCGGGTAATCTCGCTTGGCGTGTAGTAGGCCCCCAGTTCTTTGTTCGTATCCTCGTTATCGCTGGTAATGTAGTTGACAGTCTTCTCAAACACGTTTCCGAGGATACTTGGGTCAAGATCTGTCGGTGCGCCCCCGGCAGAGAAACTGTACGCTTCCAGCAGGTCAATGATCGACTTCAGGACAGAGTTACGAACGTCGAAGTCCTCCTCATCAAACTCTTCATTTTCGATTGTCGGCCGGAACAGTCCACCATTCAGGTAGGGAACATCAGCGAACAGATCAATATCCTGTACCTGTGAAGGGCGATTTACGGGCTTTTTGTTCATTACGTCGTAGAACAACCGTTGCAGGAACTCGTCGTATAATGTTCCCGCATACATCCCGTCCTCGTAAGTCTGCTTGAGCGTTCGGAGTAGATCGGGTTGGACGAGTGACTTGTCTTCGAGAAACTTGATGAACACAAGTCGATTCATCAACTCAACGGCGAACAGTCGAGCGTCGTCTTCAGTCGCACCGTCGGGCTTGACGACGCCGTCGCCAATCAACGAACGCGGCGTTTCTTCGTCTTTGTCTACGATACCGAAGACATAGCGAATATAGTCGTCATAAAATTCGTCGGTGATTTGCTCTTGAGTCTGCTTGATTACCTGACGGGCCTCGACAGCGATTGAAACGAAGTTCTCAAACTCGAAAGTACGGAGAAGCCGGGTCACACGTTCGTGGTCAGCGTCAAAGACGGCTTCCTTGATAGGTTCCTTCGCTCCAACCTGATTCTCAAAGAGTGCGAGGAAGACAGGCTGAAGGTTCACTTCTTCGATCACGTTGTGACTATACGAGTCAGGGTCATACCGAACGAATGCCCACCGAAGTCCATCGGTAGCGAAGCCAAAATCAGACTCGAACTCGCGCTGACTCAACCAGTCACGTACCTGTCCGATACCGTGTTCCCGACTATCGAGGTCTTTATTAATGGGTTCAGCTTCGATTAGGAGCCGTGTAGAATCTGTGTCGTAGTCACGTAGAGACACAGTATAGTCAGCGACCATTGTGCGACCGCCAGAGAGTCCACCGGCCTCGCTATCGAACGAGTGTCCCAACTCCGAAAGCAGTGGTTCAATAACAGCCTGTTGGGTGAAGGGTTCCGGCTGAAGCCCGTCGCGGGTCATATCACTCCGGAGCTGATAGGAACCAGCATCAGCCCGAAGAATTTCTTCGAGAGTGCTATCGTCTATCTGTTTCCGGAGTCGGGAGACGGCGTCGTCAATAGCTTCGAGAAGACGTAATTGGGAATCTTCCTCAACGGTTGTCTCGAACGCTTCCTGAACGAATTCGGTATGTGATGTGGATGTTGTATCAGGTGGCATCGAGAGTCCTCCGGGGGAGTAGTATGTTCAAAGGCACTGAGCATACCCGGTTAAATATTTGGAAACAGTGTGTCAGCAAAAGAAAATCACCGTATGTGCTGGCGATACTATTCACCTGTTCTCTGTTCGCGCAATAGATATATTCTTGTTTAATTCGACGAATAGAGGCAGTTGTTGAAACAGATAGTATATAAGGTTAAAAATTATAGTAATTATAATAACTATTAGGAATTTAGAAGGTAGTTGAAGCCGTGCTGATTTAGTTGGACTAAGTAATAGGCCGTTTCAAAAGTCGATCCTTGCCTGCCTTCACAAGAGCAAGATATTGTCCCGGGCGTTCATCCCGCGAGGTCGTTCTGTCGTTTCCCAAATCAGTGAATTAGATACTATCGAAATATCGGCGTCTGTTTTCCATTTCTTGTTCCTCAGTTCTCTTGTCGTAGTGCTTCTTGAGTATAGATGGACTCACATCCATTCGGCCACTCACTGCATCAATCGGAACGTCGTTCAATCGTGACCACGTTATCGCCCCCTTTCTGACAGCGTGAGGACTAACGGTGCTTGGGCATTTGCTGGCATTCTGAACGTTTTGAGCGTACTCACAGTCACCCAGATCTTCATTGTGGGGACAACTACCTCTGGCAATACAAGGGCGTGTCATGCCGTAGACGGCCCGTCGGATAGCCTGTCGTGAAATGCGTCCGTGGGAAGTCGAGAACAGGGGTTTCCGCCCAGTGCCCTCGGTTGCATTTTTCCTGTTCCGGTCAATATAATCGCTTATCACGTCGTATACTTCTCCTTTGATTGAGATTGTCCGTTCTCCCGCCTTCCCGTTTTTGAGCGGGGTATCATCATCTGGCTTGTGACGAAGCTCAATCGACATTGCGTCGTGATCAATGTGGTCAAGATCAATGCCTCGTATTGCGCCAGTCCTCATTCCAGTATGCCAGAGGAGTTCCATTAGCGCGTGGTTCCGACTGGCATAATCGTACTTGCGGAGGTTCCTGAGTATGTCCGCGGCATCCTCGTCATCCAATACGTCTTCGCTTACGTCTTCTTGAGGGGCCATCGAGGGAGGATCAACATACTCGTGAAAGCCACGAGGGACGGCATCCACTTTCTCAGCCCATTTGATGAATACTCTGAGTGTAGATAGTTGGGTGTTAAGAGTGACATTGTTCAGGTCACCGTTCTCTCTTCGCCAGATCTTATACCGATCAAAGTCTCGCCCGTTCAGGTCACTAAGGAACTCTATGTCTTTCTCATCACAGAACCGAACGAACGGGGAGATTCGATACTTGTGCGCCCGAATGGTAGCGTCAGAAAGCTCTTCACGGCGACTGTCCACGTACCATTCTTTCGCTTCTTGCGGGTCGAGGTCTTGTATTTCCGTCATTGTAGCCTCCCCCGCAGACAGGCAGTCTTACAGTGTGGTACCGCGAGCGTGGCGCGCGAGCGGTGTCAGGGTTCAAATCCCTTCCGGCCCGCTCATTTGGCGCTCACAAATTCGTGAGCGCCTGTTGTGCGTTTCAAAAGTCACGTCCAGCGATTCAGGAATCCGCCCATGCGACGGAATCAGCGACGTCGAGCAGCGTCGACGTCGCGATACCGCTTCCGGCGACCGAGTACCGTGCATCCGGCGTCGTCCAGGAGACGCGCACTTCGGTGCCGAGATTTCGGAGCGTCGCGTTCTGGTCACCGACAGTCACTGCCTTCCCGCCTGTACTCGGCTCGTACCAGGTGAGGTTACTCTTCGAGATCGAAAGGACAGCCGTCTCGTTCTCGTATTTGAGTCCGATGCTCCGGACTTGCGTGGTCACTGTTCGGGTGGCCTTCACCAGTTTGAGTGTCTCGGGGACGTTCACGTCCGGGACCGAGAACGACGCGACAGCGCGAAGCCCGGCGATGTCGACGAACTGTTGCTGGCGCGTGCTGTCGGCATCCGAGACGGTCACGTTCGCCGGTGGATCAAACGTGAACGTCTCCGCCGCGAGCCCGGTATTGAATGACACGTTCCGATAGGTAGTGGTTACCGAGACGGGGTCCCCGTCACGGACGTACTCGGTCGTCCGCTTGAGCGGGAGATACCACTCCTGATCGATCCACAACGTCTGCTCGAAGTCCTGAACGACGCCGGCGGTAGTGGCGTTGGACTGGAGATGAATCACGTACGTTTCTCTGCCGTCGACAGTCTCGGACCCGTCGTAGCTCACGGTCATTGACCCGGCGATCCCCGCCGTCCGGTCGCTGCTTTCCGGCACGAGCGGCAACGGGTCGACGTCGTGGGATCCGCTGGTCGTTCCGCCGCGCTCGATGATGGCGAACAGGCGATCGAGCCGGGATGGGAGCGACCGCGACGTGTTCACCCCTTCGACTCGTTTCGCTTCTGCACTCCCCGGCCGGTAGATCCACAACGTGTTCCCATCAGCGATTCGGACCTCTCGGCCGCTCGCGCCCTCCGTGACGTCTTCGATGCGATACTGGCCCGTCCCTGGTCTGCGGGCAACCTGGTCCAGCGAACGGGTGGTTCGATCGCCACGCTGAATGACAGTCAATCGCTCCGCTTCGAACCCGTCCAGCGAATCGTATCGATCACTGACTGACTCAGTGAATGCAGGGGTCGCCTGATCGCCGCTGATCAATACGCCGACGGCAACGCTACTCGCGAGTACCAAGACGACGAATCCAGCGATCCAGGCGGACCTCCGTGGACGGGCAGGTTCCATGTAGGTGTGAACAAAGTGCTAGGAGCGTCCCAATAGTCGTTTCGATCGGTTGAACGAAGACGAGGGCCTCAGCATGATCGAACGGTCCGCCAGGAACAACCGAGTCGCGCTATTCGAGTGCGTCCGCGATCCGCTCGAGTTCACGTCGCACGTCGTGGACCTCGTCCCGGAGCTTACGAACCTCTCGGGCGAGTTCCTCGTTGCCACCCTCCTCGCCCGCGTCTTCCGGGCCCATCTGCCCGGGGCCACGACCACCGGGACCGCCGGGACCGCCACCCATCATGCCGCTCATCATCTGGGCGAACGGGTTGCCGCCGCCCATGCCACCGGGGCCGCCGCCACCCATAGCCTCCTCCATACGCTCGCGTCGATCTTCCATGTCCATGTCATCGCCGCCTTCCTCGGCGCGTTCCTGGCGGATCTCCTCGACGCGCTCGCGGAAGGACTTCTCCTCATCGCCCGATTCCGCGTCCGATTCGTCCGTGTTATCGGGTTCGTCCGTCATGGATCTGAGTTTGCGATGCCGTCGGAAAAGGGTTGCCGTCCGACGACGCCCCTCCAAACGATCACGGACGCCCGATGGCCCAACCGACAACGATCCGTCGCCTTCATCGAGCCCACGTGGTCTGATCAGTAGCCGAACCGTCGACGGAGCAGTACTGACATCCCGATACCAACCAGTCCGAGGACGACGAGGTTGAACACCGTCCTGAATATCGACCGGTACTCGTCGGCGACCCAGGTGTCGACGGCCGAAAGCCCGCTCGCGTAGGCCCCGAACACCGCGACGACGCCGAGAATCGCCAGTACCCCAAGCGCACCCAGTTCGACGTACTCGACGATCCGTGCCGCCCGACTGTCGGCCGACCCCGTCCCCGCGACGTCCGGGGATTTCTCGCCCCCTGTTTCGGTAGTCCGTGCGTCCCGGTTCGATTCGGTTGCGTGTTCGTCAGTCATGATTTCCCTCCATGAATCCGCACGGCAGCCCCGAGAGAGCTGATCGCCACTAACGCCATCAGCGGTCCCAGTCCCGGCCCGGACGCAGCCGTGGTGGGGCTCGTCTCACCCGGATCGGTCACGTCTGAAGCTTGCGTGAAGTCCGCGGCTTCGAACGGTACGCTCTCGAAGGTCGTGTTCGTCTTGATCTCCCTGTCCGGATCGAGATCGGCGATCGACGACGCCGAGCTCACGATCACCCCGTCGTGTTTCAGCACCGCGTCGAGGTGATACCCGTAGCCACTGGGAACCGTCAACGGTGCCGTCGGCGTCACTGACTCCCCGGATTCGACCTGGCCGACGTCGACGCTCGCCCGATCGGCGACGACGTTCGATTCTGACTGGCGGGCGACCAACTCGAGGGTCGCCCCCTCGGCCGACTCGACACCGCTGTTCCAGAGGTGCGTCCGAACCGACAGCGTGGTCCGGTCTCCGTCCGTCTCCTCGATGGTGTAGTCGATCGTCGGGATCCCCGTCTCGAAGCGTTTGAACCCGATCGAGGTCGGCGAGAGCCCCTCGACGCCCCGGACCGAGCCGCGTTCCGAGTCTACCCGGCGACCGTCCTCGTAGAGGACGACGACGAGATCGTACCCACCTTCGCGTTCGACCGTCACGTTTGCCCTCGCCGGGTGTTCACGGTCGCCAGTGATTTGACCGAGGGCGGTCGTCGACTGCTCGGCGAGGAGACCGGATTCGTTGTCCAGCGCTCTGACCGAAAGCGAAACGTTCCCGGACGGACCGCCATAGTGCGTGATGGCGACCCCGAACTCGAGGGTGGCTGCGTTCCCGGTGACCGTCCCGGGAGCGACGGTCACCTCCTCGATGTGAAGCTTACTCGATACATCGCTCTGTTGGCTGGCGACGGTCCCTGGAGCGACCAATAGTACGATCACGGCGAGCAGACACAGGATTCCGACCCCCACGCCGAGATACGCCTCACGTCGCATGTCCGGCGACTCTCCCGGCACTGGTAAGTAGTTTCTGTTGTGGACGTTCGAATTTGAAATAGTTCCATCGGATCGTGGGGGCCATCAGTCAAACGAACCGAGGCTGGCCTGGAGGTCCCGGTCCGTCTCACTCGGGATGATCTCGTATCCCACGAGGTCGCGCATGTCGACCGCGTACGCCGTTCCCTTCCGCTCGACGACGAGGATCCGGCCCTTGGTCCCCCGGACCGATCCCGACAGGAGCGTCTCGGCGACCGGCCGGTCGTTCAGTTTCAGGCCGTACTCGAAGTCGAACCGCTCGAGTACCTCGAATTCAGCAAGCAGAGCGTTCCACGCCGCCTCGTCGACCGACCGATGGAGTCCCCGCAGTTTGCGGTCGACCCGAACGCGGTCGCCGACCGTCGTCGCGATGTCAGCCTCGATCTGGCGGGCGATACGGCCGTTTTCGACGGTTCGGACGTGCGCCGCACGGTCGGCTCCCTGCTCGCGAAGCCGGGTGTCGAGTCGCCAGGATCGAGTCACGCCGACCTTGAACGCAGCGGGGGCGAACGCCGCCAGATAGATCGCGTGTTCCTCACGACAGGTGTCCAGCGGGAGGGTACAGTCACCCTGACACCGCGCACACGGCCAGCGGTCAGTGTGTTGTGGACAGTAGGGGGCCGCTGTGGAGTCACAGGCCAGGTGCGTCCCGTCGTCGATCGTTCCCGCACAATGTCGACGTTCGAGGGTGTAGGTGAGTTCCGAGCCTGCTGCTAGACGCTCGTACTGTACGTCACTGTCGTGACTCACCAGTAGCGTGGCCGGCTCCTCGACGCGCGGCCGATACCCCACGACCTGCACGGCCGGTGGTAGTCCACACCGACTCTTGGCTGTTGGGATCTCGGCAGCGCTACAGTGGTGCCATCCCGGGAGACAGCGCGGGCGTTACCTGAATTAAGGCGCTAAGGCCCCTTCCTCAACGAACGAGAGAAGCGAGTGAGTAGGGAGGGGATACGGCGCCGTACAGTTCTCAGACACGACCGACGCCCGGCCCACAGGCCCACGCAATCGAAACATTTTAGTACGTGTTTTGCATAACTTATTGTGTGGCAACGCGCAAGACCATCTCTATCCGCGACGATCAAGAGGAGTGGATTCAGGAGAACCACCTGAGCCTGTCCTCGTTCGTCCAAGAGAAACTCGACGAACTCATCGAAGAACGTTCGTGAACTACAACTACAGGTATCGACTTCGGCCTTCCGACGCCCTCGAAGAGCAATTAGCGTGGACTGTCGATACCTGTAGACAGGTCTACAACCACTTCCTTCACCGACTCAATCGCACCGAAGACACCTCGGCATACAGCGAACAGAAACTTCTGCCGAGCCTCAAGAAGTGGTGGACCGACCTGAAAGACGTTCACTCGAAGGTTCTTCAGAAAGTCGTTCAGCGGTTGTACGACAACCTCTCTCGGTTGGCGGACGCTAAGAACGCCGGTCGGAAGGTCGGCCAACTCAAGTGGAAGCCACCGGGTGAGTACCGAAGTTTCACCTACAGTCAATCCGGCTTCAAGCTCAAGAACACGAGCGGTCGGACGCGACTGTGGCTCTCGAAACTCGGTGACACCCCGCTCACCTTCCACCGCGACCTGCCCGACGACGCCGAAATCAAGACCGTCACGGTCAAGCAGGAACCCACTGGGAAGTGGTACGCCATCCTCGGAGTCGAAACCCCGGATGACCCGCCGGAGAAGCCTGAGAACCCCGAGAAGTGCGTCGGCATCGACGTGGGGATTCTCAAGTACGCCCACGACACCGGCGGAACCGCCGTCGAATCCCTCGACCTCACAGACGAGCGAGAGCGGTTAGAACGCGCCCAACGCGACCTCTCGCGGAAACAGCACGGGTCTGCGAATTGGGAGAAACAGCGCCGCGTCGTGGCCGAACGCCACGCCGACTTGAAACGGAAGCGCCGCGACTTCCTCCACAAGTTGTCGACCCACTACGCCCGCGAATACGACCTCGTGGCGGTCGAGGACTTGGACGCGAAGGGATTGGTCGAACTACCGGGCAATTCACGGAACCGGGCAGGCGCGGCGTGGGGGACGTTCCTGCGGATGCTCGAATACAAGTGCAAACGGGAAGGCACGCATTTTGTCGCTGTGAATCCGCGTGGGACGACCAAAGAGTGTGCGTCCTGCGGCGTTTCGACGGAGAAACCGTTGTGGGTCCGTGAGCACTCCTGTCCCGCCTGCGGGTTTGAGGCGGATAGAGACGCGAACGCGGCGTGGAACATTCTTTCTCGCGGTGTAAAGAAGCGGTTAGGAGCGGGACGCTCCGAATCAACGCCTGTGGAGACTGCGCTCCCTGTGAATACGTCCGTATCTGCAAAGCGCGTCGTTGAAACAGGAAGCCCCACCCTCAAGCGCGAGCCCTCAGGCGAGCGGTAGGGTGGGGTAGTTCACTGCGTCACGTCGAACAGTATCCGAACGAACGTGATTCCGTGATCCTTTTTCCGGTTGCCCTCGTCGGGGGAGGATATCGATGAACCCTGCGGATCGCCACACCGAGAATCAGACGAGAACGGGGGGCGTTCTGTCGCGACGAAGCGTGCTGCGGACCGGGGGCGCTACCGTCGCGGCAGGGCTGGCCGGCTGTACACTGCCGGGCGGAGACGACGAGGCCGACGAGACCGCGGCGTTACAGTCGTGTCCGATCGACGTCGAGGAGTCGCCAGCCGAGTATCGGACGCACCCGGACGACGACGTGCGACTGTGGCGTGGCGGGCTCCGCCGACTCGGCTACTATCCCGAGGAGACGGTCCCGGATTCCGTCTCGGTCAACTGGTCGTTCCCGCTCAACTACGACGGACACACCGCCGCCAAATCCAGCCCCGTCCCGACGCCCGACGGCGAGCGGATCGTCTTCGCCGGTGATACCGGCCGCGTCGACGCCTACACTCCGGCGGGTAGACACCGCTGGTCGACCCATACCGGCGCGACCGACATGGGCTTTCACGGCTCGGCAGCGATCGTCGACGGCGTCGCCTACATCGGCGGCTACAACGGCGATCTCTACGCCATCGTCGTCGACTCCGGCGAACTGGTCTGGCACACCACGTCCGAGGATCTCGGCGGCGCACTCGCGATCGGCTCCAGTCCGGCGTACTACGAGGGCATCCTCTACGTCGTCGTCGAATACTGGGATCCGTCCTCCGGCGCACTCTGGGCCATCGACGCCGAGACTGGCGACCCCATCCACGTCGACGACCGCATGTGGGGCCAGCCCCACCCCTCGGCGACGATCGACCTCCAGGAGGGTCGACTCATCACCGGCTCGAACGACGGAGCCGTCTACTGCTGGAAGTTCCCCTGCCTCGAATTCGCCTGGAAGTTCCAGACCGGCCCCGAGGGCGGTCCCGACGGCAAGACTAAGGCTGACGGGGAGTTTTCGCTCGGTGCGGAAGTCAAGGGCACTGCGCCGACCTTCGACGGCCGCGTCTACGTCGGGTCCTGGGACCAGCACCTTCACTGTCTGGATATCGCGGACGGGGAGGAACTGTGGTCGTTCGAGACGGGCAATATCGTGATGTCGAACCCGGCCGCCGACCCGAACGAGGGAGTCGTCTACGTCGGGAGCGCGGACCACAACGTCTACGCGCTCGACGCCGAATCCGGCGAGAAGTTGTGGTCGACGAACGTGGACGGCCGCGTCAACGGCTCGCTGACGGCCACCGAGCAGACTGTCCTCGTCGGCTCGTCGGGGAGCTACCTCTACGCTCTCGACAAGGAGACCGGGGACCCTCGGTGGCGCGTCGAAAATCGGGGGTACGTCACGAGTGCTGCCGTGCCGCTCGACGGGCGCATCTACTACGCCGAACGCGCTGTCCTCGACGGCTACTACGACGACACCATGGACACGGAACTCGTCGAACCCGGCCACGCGTACTGTCTCGTCGAAGACTGAACTCGTTCCTCCGGCGGCGCACCAGCATCGGAGGAACGCACGGCCCAGCCCTTACGACTCACGGATTGTTCGCCGCAAAATGCGCGGGACCGGATTGTGAACTTCCGTCACTTCGCTCCGCTCGTGACGACGTTTAAATCCTCATCGCGATTGCAATCGCTCGCGGTATTGCTCGCGACAGCAATGCGCGAGACCGGATTTGAACCGGATGAAGACATTCCGGCTCGCCTCGCTTCGCTCGTTGCGCGCGACTTCCAGGGCTCAAATCCTCGTTCGGCATTTGCGGCTCACGGATTGTTCGCCGCAAAATGTGCGGGACCGGATTTGAACCGCGAGGACTTCGCTTTGCTCGTCCTCTGGGCCGCAAATCCGGTCCTGCTCTTCGCTCACTTCGTTCGCTCATGCGCGGGACCGGATTTGAACCGGCGGACCCCTACGGG
>Ga0207771_100301_pt1 | contig 33219 bp, 35 predicted proteins | sample A23M2SouthBayCA_2_FD_187731 | JGI IMG/M metagenome (GOLD analysis project Ga0207771, IMG submission 187731) | Aerobic enrichment media microbial communities from Eden Landing Ponds, California, USA - A23 M2 (2) (SPAdes) | ecosystem: Environmental > Aquatic > Marine > Unclassified | place... | reverse complement strand
GTCACTGCTTTTCGAGTGAAGCGGGAGATTTTCGACATGAACCATCGGCGATTTCCCGCTTCAACTCCCTAGTTCTGACGGTTCGTTCCAGCGCTGTCTAGTGATTCACCAGAGCCTCTTCGTCTTCTTCACGAGCGGCTTCATAGATGCAGGCAGCGGCGACACCGGTTGGTCGACAGCCATTCACGATACCCATATCAGTCGCTTTATGGGCCAACTCAAGAGCACGTCGACGTGTCTCACCTGAGAGATCTAAATCTGAGACGAATCGCGGAATATACTGGACTGGGTCCATTGGTACAGCAGGAAGATCCAACTCGCGATTGAGAACGTGATAGGCGTTGTTGACCCGGTCTTTAGAAACAGCTGCAACTGTCCCCACCTCATCGAGCATCCGAGGAAGCCCATCACACCGACAAGCCGCGAAGACACAGGCAGCAGCCATCGCTTCGATTGACCGACCAAGAATGAGATCCTCGCCGGCGGCGGTTCGATACAGCCGACAGGCGAAATCGCGAAGGTTCCGCGGCAGATCAAGTACGCTGACGATCCGACGCACTTCCGAGAGACCATGGGCGAGATTTCGCTTCGCCTTGGTAGGCCATCGTCCCCGATTATGCTCACGCCGAAGGCGAGCGAGTTGTCGACGCTTTCGACCTGAAAAGTGGACGCCATTGGCGTCTGTATGGTCAAAGCCGATTTCACTCGACAGTCCTCTGTCGTGCCGGATCGGGGTCAGTGGTGGTCCCGTTCGCTTTCGCTCTTTACGCTCGATCTCGTCGAAAGCCCTCCACTCCGGCCCGTGGTCGATTGGACGATCTTCGAAGACGAGCCCACAGTCCTCACAGGCTGTCTCGATGCTACTCGTCTGGATGGTGCCACCGCACTCTGGACAGGTTACGTCGGATTGTACGTCGAGGACGATATCCTCGTCGAACGTCCGACCGTAGACGGTTCTCAGTGACATAGTTCACACAGGGGCGAAGCTCTCTGTGGTCACCCCTCACCTCAATTAGTGGTTGATAAATTGGAATTATAGAAAACGGCGGCTTCCAACAATGGCTACCGATATGGACCGCTGCAAAGTGGCAAACTGGAATATAGAACTATATACCAGTTCTGCTAGGGATACTTTAGATAAGTATTCTTAAAGAAATCACCGCTGATCACGAGCCTCAGCGAATGCGACCGGATCAGTGTCACCGTTGCGGGCTACTTCATTTGCAGACTGAAGTTGCGAGTCAATCAATTTGTTCTGCTGTCGTGACCACTCTTCGTCTTCATGAGTGCGGACGTACTCGACCCAGCGTTTGATAAATGCCCGTCTCTCCTGGATACTCTGACGTTTGGATCGTTCAAATTCGTCTGAGCTCAGCATAGTAGTCCTCGACACCTAGTTGTTCAACGTACGATTCGAGCCGCTCCACCTTAAATTGCTCCTCGAAGGTTAGATACAGATGGAGAGCATCCTCGAAGTCCTTCCCTTCCATCGTTTCAACACCCTTCGCAAGCCGGAGTTTATACGCAATCTGGAGTTCGATAGAACTGATAGCGATATCGTGCTCTCCGACCTCTGCAGTGATCGCCGTCGAGAGCGCTTCACGCTCAAGGTTGTTTGAGGAGAGCCAGATCTCAAAGTTGGGATGCATTTCACCGTCCTCAGCAACCCGGAGTCGATCACCTCCACTGAGCATCTCGGTGAGATCATCGAGCGGCATTGCCATCCCCCAGTATCCCTCGGCTTTGAGTCGTGTTGCGAGTTGGTCGAGTTCGGACTTTGGGAGCGATTCTATAGTAGAATCTGGGAATCTTTGCAGGGATCCCCGACGAAGACCGCCTTTCTCGTTGGTTCTCGGAGATCTGGTGTGAGATGTGAATAGATACTTCTGGAGATTACTATAGTTCAGAAAGTTCCCTCGTCACGACCAGTCGATTGTCGTTCAATTTCATTACCCCCTGTTTGTGGTTCCGATAAAGTCACCTTCTCCGCCCTAAAGGGCGGAGCTTGTCGGTGAACTCCCGTTCTGGCCGACCCTACTGGGTGGCAGGCGAGTAGCCGCCATTCACGTTCAGCGTCCCCGACTTCAGGGCGAGGTGACGTGTCGCCCCTCCGTGCGGGGACTTTTGCCCCGCACGGAGTAGCCGAAATCCGATGTTCTTCGCCGCGTTGTAGTCCGCGTTGACTTCGTAGCCGCACTTCTGGCAACAGAACTTCGCTTGCGACGGGCGATTCTCGTCCAGCGTCGTCCCGCACTTCGAGCAACGCTTGGACGTGTACGCCGGGTCTACCTGCGTGGTGTCGATATCCTCCGCTTCGGCTTTGTACGCCATGTAGTCGTACAACCGGCGGAACGCCCACGCATGGAACTTCTTTGCGCCCGGCATCCGGTCGCGGATGTCCGTTAACTCCTCGAACGCTATCCGGTCGCACCCGTGCGCGACGGCTTCTTGGACGAGGGCTTTTGAGAGACGGTGTAGGTAATCTTCGACCCATCGCGTCTCTCGGTCGCCCATCCGTTCGATGGTTCGATGGGCTGATTCCGTGCCCGTCCGTTGTAGGTCGCCACGGACTCGCTCGTACTCCCGGCGACGGTGGTTGAGGTAGTCGCCGCTCCAGAACATCCCGGTTGACGTGACGGCTATCTGTTCGATACCGAGGTCGACGCCGAGGACTGTACTGTTCTCGGCGTCGCCTTCGTCCGGTATCTCTGACTCCACGTCGGCCTTCGTTCCGATGTGGAGGAAAAAGGTGTCCGTCGCGTCGCGGTACTGAAGCGTCGCACCCGTGACCTCGTAGTCGTCGTTGCGGAGGTACTTCGTGTGCGGGTTGTCCCCCTCTGGCGGCAGAACGTACTCGGCTTCGATACGCCCGTTCACCGTAGAGAGGGATACGCGGTCGTCGTGGAACGTCGCGCTCCGTTTGTCGTACCGGACCGAGGGTGTCGTGAAGTGCGGTTGTGATGCCTTCTTGCCATTCTGCCAGCGGGCGACGACGCCCTTGATGGCTTCGGCGGCCCGGTTGCGTGCGGATTGAACGAGGTTGGCTTGAAGCCGTGTCTGTTCGCGCACGTTGGAGTACGTCCGGTCGTGGAGTTTGCTTTTCGAGGTGAGCTTGTAGTCGTCCTTCCATGCGTCTTGGACGACATAGTTGCACGCCCACAGGTACTCCTCGACGGTTTCGTGGAGGAGAGTCGCGTCGCTGTCGTCTATGTCGAGTTTGACGACGACCGTGCGACGCACCTCCGCCATACTTCATATGTAGCACCTCACATTCATATAAATTGCGTTTGGTGTGGGAAGTCGGTCGGCCACCGAACGGCGGTTGTTTCTCATCGTGTCGCGTTCCTCCCCGTCCCCAGAACGCGAAGCGTTCTGGTGTGCGAACGAGACGCGAAGCGTCTCGTCAACGCCGTAAACGGCGGAGTTTCCCGCTTGTAGAAAGATGACTGTATCCCTCTGAAAGCCCATCCCACGAAAGGGCCGAAATGGCTTTTTGGTATGATCTGGGAATCTGACTCCTTCCACACGATGAATGTGGGATTGATGTGAGGATTCCTCCGAGAACACCGGTGATAGACCTCGTATCAGCCGATAAGTCTATCCGTCGCTACTGAGTGTAGGAAGTGAGGCCAGAAGCCTCACCTGCAATATAGGGAATTGCAATGAACAGTAGCAACACTGAGAATAAGAACCTATCGGCGACGATAGCGGCGACGAAGCAGACGAACGATCGACATGGGACCGCAACCACGCGGACTGAAGATGGCCGCTCTCCCTACTTCCGGACCTACCGGGAGAACCAGGAGCAACGCCGCTCCACCACCGAGTCCACGACGAGAACTCGGCTGGTCGCGAGACTGGTGGGGCTTCTCTGTGGGCTCACGGACACCGCTTCCGACGCTAGCTCCCGAATCGACTCCGAAGTCGAAACGGCACAGCGCGAAGACGGTGCCGTCTACACGGAGCGGACAGCAGCGAAGACTGACTTTGGGACGCGTACAGAACCCGTCGATGGACTGTACGGGTACACGTCTGATGGCTACCCAATCGTCCCAGAACGAGGCCAGCTCATGAGAGCCCGAACGAACGCGAACGGCCAACCTGCTGATGCGCTCCTCGAGCCCGATTCAGCAGGCGATCTCACATCGTGGCACCCTGGTAACGCCAGCTCGAAGTTCGTCGATCCGACCGGCGAACAGATCGTTGGTGTCGCTAGTGGCCTCGACGAATCCGCCGGCCGCACGACTGCACACACGCCGTCGACGCCCACTTCGAAGGCTGTCGACCACCGAGTGACGACCACGGCTCGCCACTCGAGTTCGGCCACACACAGTTCGGCCGAAAGCCGAATGCGGGCGTACGACCGACCGGACGAATCAGAGATCCACGACCAAACCGGGCAGACGGAGACAACCACGGGACTCGAGACCGCCGATCTGGAGGTTTTGCTTCCTGAGGGCGAATACGTCCGTCTCGGTGACCTAGTCACGGAGCCCGAACAGTTCGCAGGTAGCTCTCTGGGGGCTATCGAGCAATCACTCGCACTAGAGGCCGAGAAACGCAAAGTCACGGATGGGATCTACCATCCTGGCGAAGTGAGCGAAGACGTCGAGCTGGTCGGTCACGCAAAGTGGCTGAACAACCGCCTCGAGGAACTCGCTGCAACCCGGCCCACTGCGGCTGAACTCGCCGAAGCCCGCGAGAAACGAGCGAAGCAGGCCCACGAGGAACGCTTTCGCCCGTTACTCGATCTAGATCCCGACGAACACGAGGAAGTCTGTGCGATGGCGCACCGACTTCTGAGTGACGACTTCGAGAAGGTCTACGAGGTGCGCAAGACTCCGCTTACGCTTGCGCTCATGCTTGCAAAGCGTGTCAATCGCGGCGTCGAGCCGGCGAATGCACTCCTCAAACAGGCCGAAGACGAAGCGAACGATCCCCAGAACGTCCAGAAGATCGGTAACGTCCGATACATGTCGACCAGCGCGACGAAGGGGCGGTTCTCAACGCAGGGTCGTGTGTCGATCCTCTTCGAGAACACGTACCCCGGAATCAAGCAGGCCGGCATACTTCAGGACGAAACTGGAGCCATTCGGTTTGCAATTTGGGCGAAGAGTGAGTGGGATGAGACACGACCAACGCCGGATCCAACGGATTTCGGTGGCCGCACGCTCATTCGATCCCATCGCTTCCCCGAACTACAGGTTGGAGACGTTGTGCGTGTTGAGAACGTCGTAAAGGGATGGTATGGAGACGAAGCCACCTTCGAGACGCGTCGGAACAGCGAGATCACGGTTCTGAAACGAGCACACGATGAGTCGGAACGCGAAGAATTGTCGTCTGATGTTGTGAAAACTCGGACATCGCGACAACAGCGACACCGTCAGCAAACTAGTTCGAAAACGACTGGTAAGCCAGCGCCGAAGAATCCCATCGCGTACTGGCGGGGTTCTGAGAGCTGGGTGTTTCCGGTGACGGACTGGACACCAGACTGGTGGCTCGCGAAGGACAATGTCGAGAGCGTTGGAACGTCTAATACGGAGACGATGGCTGGTAGGAAGGTAATGACCGAACCGTAACGAACTGTAGCAATCGGAGTCCCCGACGGACTCAGAAATCTAACCACCTCTTTCAACAAACTGACCGAGAGTACTCCATATTAGTAGGGATACCACGAAATAGACCGATATTTTAAGCCAAGATCCAATTCACGATTTTGACCTCCACCAAAGTCCAATACTACAGCTCCCTGGACGATGCTTATTCGAACAGTCGACTTACAGACTCATACGCTGTTCATTAACGTTTTCCACAATGGGTTGTCTGTGGTGGCTAGCGTTTAACAAAGGTGAAGTAGTTGTGAAAATCGTTCGACCGCAGGGGAAACAGCGATAAATCAGCAGGTTACGATAGCGACGTAGAATCAAACAGCACAAGAAGTCGATCCACTCACTGTAGAGGTAGGCGGATTCGTCCGCACAGAGACCCGTGTGGGCGAGCGTCCGGACAGTGAACTCGTGGTCGAGGTCCATCCCGCTGGCTGCCTCCAGTAGCGAGTCGAGTTCATCGTCATCGAGGGGTTCGCGTTTCAACTCAGGTAACACTCACGCCGGGACTGTCCGAAGGACGTTACAAAAGACAGGTCACTCCCCCGGTGATCACGGCGAAATCGGGGGTAGCGGGTAACAGTCTAAAAACACTGTTACCTGGCTGCAGGTGGCTTCGAGAGAGTAAATACGATCAGCAAGTGGGGGATGATGCCGGTCGGACTCGTTCTTGTGACCGTGGGTAGGATTGAGGCGGAATGGATTGCAGAACGCCGACTACGCAGCTATCGTCGATCCTCCAGAGTCACGGCGCTGCGGCAGCTGTATCGCCAGCCGCTGGATCGAACGGGAGATTGATGACAAGTTCGTCGAACCAGACGATCGGCCGTTTCCGTTGGCCGTCCTCCTCGAAGAAGATGATGCCCAGCTGGGCGAGCCGACTGAGTTCTTCGTGGACGTTCTTCCCGTCGCGATCGACAACGCGTGCGGTCTCGTTGATACTGGCTGGCTCTTCTTGGCGAATGGCCTCGATGAGGTCGAGAGTGCGCGGCGTCAGCGTTGCCATCAGCTCATCGTAACTCGTAAACGAGAGTGTCGGCGGGGACTCCACCGCGTCACCTTCTTCGAGTCCCTCGATCCCATCGGTGACGTCATCGTGGAACTCGTCGGCCGACTTCACAGTCACGACGAGGGTCGATTCGGCCCGAAGCTGTTCGCGCTCCAGTGGATGCAGCGGCGGCGTGGTATCGTTCATGGTGATCACCGTGGTGTACTGGCCTCACTCGACGTCGAACTCGGACTTCGGGATCTCGCTCCAGAACCGTTCCCAGAGTTCGACCATCCCGGGGAAGTCGATGATTTCCGGGTCGGGATCCGGTGCGACGTGCAGTTCGTGTCCCTTGGTGTCTTCGTGGGAGTTGTCGTCTCGAAACGGCAGCGCCGTTTCGACGAGTCGTCGAAAATCTTCGATTTTCGAGATACCGACGAATCGTCCCATCGGCAAGCGTGCGAGGTGGATCCGGCTCGGTCGCGCCGTAATGGAGCTTGTAGGCCCACCCAGACGAGTACGCGTCACGATCGGTCCGCATGCAGAACACGCGGACGACGGTCCCATCGGGGTACTTCCTCGCTTCGCTTACGCCATCCAGGTCGTCGTCGGTCGGTGCGGCCATCCTCATCCATTGGTACGCAGACCAACGGCATAAGAGTATTGGTCAGCGGACCAATTCCAAGGCACATTGGCGAGGCCTGCAGCAGCTCACGCGCGATGGTGATTGGAGAATAACTCGCAGGTACAGTGGCCACCGCATGCGGGGAAGGGAACATCCGGGTCGGGGGGACCCGGAGACTGGCAATTGATTGCACCGGCCAGGGGGACCGGCCGGTCGGATCGCCGGACCGGTAACGGGGGCACGTCCCGGTCCAAGAGTATCTGTGGGGAGCGTGTATGTAAATCGAACGCGGAGCTTCAGGGTTGGAAGTTTACCGTACTGCAAGTGCTCACTGCTGTGCCCTCTGATCGCGTGTGGAACCTCTTCTAAGTCCCCGCGTTTGAATGTGTACGTTTTACTCGCCGTCCTGAGGAGCAGCGTCGGGCCGTAAGTGAGGAGTGCGCCGACGATCAACGCCGGTCCAGCGACCCACAACAGAGCCGAGAGACCCACTTCGACGAGATCCGGGAGCAGGTCCGGGAAGATCTCCGTCGTCGAGTACGCGTAGGCGGCGACAAAGGTCACGATCGCACCGACGAGGTAGTCGAGTGGGATCGTCGGCGGTTCGTACTCGATCGCATCGATGCTGTGGAGGTCGATGTCGACGACTCTCGAGCCGGTCGTGAACACGACTCGGTGGGACGTGCACGCGAGATCGACCGAATCCATGTACTCGCCCGAGACGTCCGCGTTGTACGTCTCCGTCCGGTGGTAGACTTCTTCGCGATTGTGGAGGTAGTCGTCCAACCCGACCCCCGAGAGGATAGAGGCCATGGCGGAGCGGTCGGACGGCCGGGACGTAAATCTGTGTGGTAGCCGGGTAGTCGCTCACAGACCGGTCTTCGGACGTCTCTCGAAACAGCGTAGGGCGGTGAACGATGACACTGGCAATGCCAACAGTCTCACGACGAGCTGTCGACGGGGATCGGCTCCTGGTATTCGCTGGTCAGCATATCGTGTGGGGTGCCGTCGTTGTAAATCCGGACTTTCACACGGAGTGGCTTGTCATCCGGTGGCTCCGGATGGAGTTGGGTCGTTGTTTCGGCGTCTGGGGCAAGCCGGGAGGCAGTCACTCGGTCCGAGGCGACCACCGCTTCGGATTGATCTTCGATGAGAGTCTCGACCGTGGGCTGGCCCGGTGCATCCCCGACGTTTTTCAGCTTCACCTCAACTTGCAGGCGTTTGTCCGAAATCGTGACGGCATACGAAAAGACGAACACGGGATTGGAGTTGACGGGTGCGAACTCCGGCGTCGCATTCTGTAAGTCCGATGGTGCGTCGCCCAGGCCCCACCCCGGGCTGGTCGTCTCGACGTAGTAGTAGTGCTGGCCGTCGTGTACGTAGGCGGTGCCGTCGAGCCCTGCCTCGCCGAGGACACCGACCGCCATGTGCTGGTGGTTGGGGAACACCAGCAGGGTCGTGCCGTAGTCGAACTGCTCCAGCAGCGACGCCAGGAGAATACACGTGTCTTCACAGTCGCCGTCCTTGTCGACCAGCGTCTCGATCGGGTATTTCGGGTACTCGTTGTATCCGGTGCCGACCTTGTCCGTCGTGTATTCGAGGTGCTGGACGAAGGAGATCATGTGCTCGATCACGGCCATATCGGTGTCGGTCCCTTGTTGGGCCGCGAAGTCTTCGAACTCCGTGACGAGGTTGTCCAGGTACGGGTCGTCGTAGGAGTCCGAGACGTAGGCTCCGTATTGCGGGACTCGTCGCCGGTTCTCGTAGTACGTGTGAAGCGTTTCTGGGATTTCGAGGACGAGGGACGAGGGGCCGGCGACGGACTCCTGTGTGTAGGTCTTGATCATCGAATCGGCCGTCTCCAGGTCCGGATCCGTACTCCCACTGACACCGAGCAGATGCATCGGTGGGACCGAGATGTCGGGTGTCACCTGTGAGCTGACGATGAACGTGGAGGTCGACATCATGCCGTCGTAGGACCTCGCTGGCGTTTTGAGCGTGAACGTCTCACTCGCCTTGGCTACCCCGTGGTCTGTGTCGGGACCCGCGACCGTATACGTCCCACTCCGGGTGATCGTCCGAATCGTGCCTTCCCCCAGTCGTTCGATCTCGGCACGGGCGTTATCGTTAAGCTGGATCGTCACCATCACGCGATACCCGTCGTCGAGGTACGTCTCGGACCACTTTGCGGTCGCGTCTTCGGCGACTGTTGGTTCGTTCGGTTCAGGCGTGGCGGAATCGTCGAGACACCCGGCCAGCGTCGGTAGACCAGTCGCGAGCGTGGCCAGGAGGGCGCGTCGGCGCATCGATAGGCGGTGGGTTCTCTGGCCGTGTATTTCAAGTCTTGGCTATAGGTTCTCGGCGGGCCAGTCGGCGTGTGGCCATGCGTCGGCGAGCGCACGTAGTACTGCGGGCGGACGCGCCTACGAGAAGGTACCGTTGCGTATCACTCGGGGTCAGTCGCTTGCTCGTCGGGTGCCGTGGCTGTGGCGACCGCACTCTCGATGCCTTGAAACAGGCCGTGGACAGCGACGAACAGCCCCACCACGAAAATCGCGCCGAAGAAGGCGAATTCATTGAGGTAGTCGGCCGTCGTCGCAAGGCCGTACGTCAGCAGGGCAATGACGGTCCCGGTGACGACTTCCAGGGTTGGGAGGGCGTGGGACATGGGTGCTGGTTCCGGCACGGGGCTAAAGGTGGTTGTGTTTTGGCCGTGTGTCCGGTATCGGGTTCGTGGGTGTCGGGCCGCTTTTGGTGGGTTGAGCTGGGTGTAGAGTGTGTTGCGATGGTTGCTCTGCTGGGCGGCGGCTCGGTCGGCGAGGTGGTGGGCGCGCTAACCGCGTGGTAGGGCGCGGCCGGCGTCGGTGCGGTCGTCGGCGAGTTCGTCGAGCGCCTGGACGATTACCAACCAATCCTGGGAGTGGAGATCGGGAATCGGCGAGGGGTGGGGGCGACCTCCTACAAAAGGCGCGGGCCAGGAGTCGGAACACGGTCCAGTACGACACCGCGTAGTACACTTCTCGTCGCTATTGCTCGTCCGTCTCCCAGTCGTCAGTGAGCTTCGTCTGCTCCAGTTCGATCTGTACGTCGTCCACGAACTCGTCAACCTTCCGCTGGAGTGCCTGCAGCGACTTCGAGACCACCTTCCACTCGTCTTTGCTGCCTGCCTGCACCTTCTGAATGTGTTCATCTAGTCCTTTTCGCTGGTACTCCCTGATGATGGTCTCAGTGTGTGCCCGCAGCTCCCGTTTCATGTCGGCGTCGAGATCAACCCACAACGGGTGAGCGTCTTCTAGGAGATCGTCGGCGTCGAACTCGTCTTGATCCAAGGCGACGTGGACAGTTGACTGGAGAATGCTGATGGTGAACTGACGGTAGTCGTCGTCACCAGTGCCCACGTCGAAGGGGAAGTAGTCGGTGGGAACACGCTTCGTTTCGGTGTGGATGGGGAATTCGGCCTGTAGCTCGGCGAGGTTGAACTCGTAGCCGCCGAGCGTACGGATGATATACTGCTGTGCATCTTCGTCGAAGTGGACGACGGCAAAGTCGTTGTCCGGGAGGAGCGGGTTGCTTGAGAGGTCTGAAAATGACGAGTACGCGAACTCGGCATCGTAGTCGCCAGTGGCCTCGGCACTGGAGACGATACCGCGGGAGAGAAGGAACCGGGGCGACTCGTGGATGGCCTCGTACCGGTCGTTCTGGTGTTCCTTCAGGGTTTTCGACTTGCAGTCGATCACGATAGAATGGTTGTTGCCCCTCGACGTGAGGATCAAGTCCGGGTTCACCTCTTCGCCGTCGTGGACGAACTTGGGGTCGATGATATCGGCGGTGTAGCCGAGTCGACGAAGCGAATCAGGGAACGTCCTGTCGATCTGGCAGAGTGCGATCCAAGCGTTGATCTGCAGCGTGTGATCGGAGACGTTCTCCATCACGTCTGCACCTCCATCGTTGCGCCGGAGTCGTAGTGACGCTGGATGTTGGAGTAGATGCGAAGGGCCGTGTTACCGCAGGCATCTGTCCCGAGGTAGAGACGGATCCACTCGGGGCTGATTTCCATCGTGTACTTGTCGTTATTGTGCAGATCGACTCCCTTCACCTTCCAGTATTGCTCGCCCAGCCGGGTCTTCGCGCCCCAGAGCCGAAGTGGGTTTTTCGAGGTCACGATATTTTCGGCAAACCCCCTGACGTCCTCGATCTCGTTGTCGAGTTCGATTACTAATGGCTGGCCGTCGATCTCCGTGCCGTGTTCGACCGACTCGTAGGAGAGACGGTGGTTGGCCTCGATATTGCGAAGGAGTGTCGCATACTTGTTCTTGATCTCGTCCACGGTATCGAGGTGGAGCTGGATGGAGTCGCCACCGGAGGTGGTGAACCGGCCGTTGTGCGTCACCCGTTCGAGCACGAAGGAGCCGCCGATCTGTCGTCGGATACCGACGCTGGACAGCGAGAGAAAGCTGGAGAGTTCCTCGTGGCTGTCGAGGATGTCGAAGAGGGTGCTGGTTCCCCGGCCGCTGCTTCGGACGGAGAGGTCGCCGAAGGCAAGCCGGTCTTCGATGTAGTCCTCGCTGAAGACGTCATCAGCGTCGTAGCTGACTCCTACGTCTCGAAACTCGCCCATCTTCATGACGTCTCGTTGCTGCTCAATAGGCATCCACGTGTAGTCGAGGCCGTTCCGGACACCACTGACCATGTCGGCGACGACTTTCTTGGCGTCGTCGGACTCTTCGAGGGTGTACAGTTCCCAGAATCGATCATCCTCGGAGTCGAGGAAGAACGTGTACGTGGATCCGTTCCGTTCGATCACGAGTTCCTGCAAGTCGAAGTCCACCTCGCGTGCCTCGGCGATCTCCACCCTGTCACGGAGCTGGGCCGGTGTGACGTTAGACTCGATGAGGAAGGTCTTCAGCATCGTCTGGCCGGGCTGCAGTTCCTGATCCTCGGCGAGTTCTTTGTGGGTGCCCTCAATGGTTTGCTGGAAGACATCGAACAGGGCGCGCCGGTTCTGGATTTCCGTAGTGGACATGTTGGCCCTCTTGATTTCGTTGTCGTGTAGTTATCGTTCGCCCGATGTGTTAATAGTTATCAAACCGTGGTGAAAGTGATCTTCAATTTCTGGCAGTTGTTCGTAACGGCTGTGCGACTATGGTCTTGATATGTGTGACGGTGTCTCCCCGGCCGAGCCGTTCCGACTGGGTTCGAACTGGGTATGGATTACGTCGCAGGGCAGGCTTTGCTTGGCGACGATCCGGCCGATGAATGTTCTGGCATGAATGACGCGTGGTGGTAGCGGCCACGTGGGTGCATGCTGGTCTTTGCAGCTGAGAAGAGCAAATATACGCTACCAGTAAATATTATGGTGAGTGCCGTATGGCTATGACTATGCCCTCAGAGGGTAGATCTTCGGATGCCCCCTCAGATAGATGTGGATATACTGTCCGATATTTTGAAAGAGAATTTTGGGCTAGTGATGTTTGTTGTTGGCGTGAGTCATGGTTGGATCATGAACACTGTTTTTGGCATGCTAAAACAAATGGTAAGACGTCTAATGATATTCCCACAGACAGCCAGGATAGGTTAGAACGTCTTGATGGCGCATATTTGCCGAATATATCTATAGAAGAATTCCCGCTAACTGAAGAGTCTACCCTCAATTCTGCCAATCTCCGGGGAATACAGGCACCAAATACTGATCTTTCGAATTGGGTTCTGAATGGGGCAAATCTCTTTGAAGTTGATCTTCGGGACTCGAACTTATGCCGTTCTGAACTCCGAACTGCCGACTTATCTAATGCAAACCTGGAAGGTGCAGATCTATCAGGTGCCCATCTACGCCAAGCACAGATCGCCAATACTGAATTCAGTGAAGTGAACGCTACTGTTTGCAGTGCACCCGGAGCAAAATTCCATGGGAGTGAACTGAAAGGTACCGATTTCACAAGCGCATATTTAGAAGAGGTGATTTTTCGAGGCGGAAATATAGATGATGCTATTTTCACATCAGCTCAGATGCAGGACTGTGATTTTGAATCCGCTTCAGTACAGGAGAGCGACTTTTGTTATAGTGTCCTGAGTGATTCCATCTTCACCGACTGTAATCTATCACGAACTGACTTCTCTCATGCAGACCTTTCCTCAACTGACTTTACAGATTGTAGTGCGACTGAGGCCGAGTTTACTGATATTGATGGTCTAAACTGTGATTTTCAATCTACAAGCGTCCCGTATTCGGATTTTTCTGAAGCTTACCTTCGGCATTCTGGATTTAAAAATGCTACTGCGATTAATACTGATTTTTCTGGGTCTGAGGCATCACACGCAGACTTTTCGCATGCCTCCTTAGATGAAGCTACGTTTCGAAACAGTCAACTCCGCCATGCGACGTTTCAAGATTCAACATTATGTCGAGCCAATTTTGAAGATGTTGATCTAAGGGGAGGTAACTTAGATAATACGTCATTAGTGGGAACAGTCTTTGAGGATGTGTTGCTTGATGAGGATTCTAATATAGGAGAAATCAAAGAGGACTCTCCAGAAGACGCTGTCACCGTATATCGGAAGATCATTCGGCTATTAAAAGAGAATTCCTTGGATTATTTGATTCCAGAGTATCGCATCAAAGAGCGGAAAATGAAAGAGAAAGAGTTGTACAAAAACTCACAGTATCTAAGTGGATTCACATACACCCTGCTCGGCTTAACATCATCATATGGAGAGAGGCCTCGACGTGTCATTATTAGCTCGGGTATTACCATTCTCATTTTTGCAGCTGTATTTTCCGTATTGGGCCGAGTCAGTGAATTAAGCATTCAAGCACTTGATGGGTATTTGACAAATTATTTTTCAGAGATGATTGGCCAAGCGCTTGGCGGATTGTACTTTAGTGTGTCGTCATTCGTTGGTCTCAAACCCAGTTCTCAATCTTCACTTGTACACTTTCTATCGGTTTGGACGACACTCGCTGGAACCCTTCTAATGGCGTTATTAATCTTCTCGCTGGGGAGGATTGCAACCCGATAAGATGAAACCTAAACAAAATTGTAGGCCCCGGTTTCGAGTAGCTGATACGTATGTTGTATTCAGCACGGTATTCACAGAGCAATTATTTGCGATAGCGACCGAAGTCAATACTCTTCAGACTGAATTGAGTCAGTGAATCCGCTCACACTCCCGCAACCACGTGATAGCCCGCCCTGCGTGGCCGCACAACTACGCTAGTAAATGGATGTGTCGGGCCACATGCAAAATACAGCGTACGGATTTAGCGAAGTTTGAAGATCAGTCTTCGTCAAAGATCTCCTCCGCTACGATGTCCATCGCTTCAGAACGGGCAGTTCGCCCTTCTTGCTTGACGGTTTGGTTGTAGTATGCCATCGCTTCAGCTGGAGTTGCTTCCCCTCGAATTATTCGGTGCTCAAGTGCATCCAAATCTACCTTCTCACGTTGAAGCTCTATATTTGCTTCAGTTGAATATCTCACCTCTGGGTTTTCATCTAGGTCAACTTTGTCGTTGTGATAATCAAATATGGTTTGCTCAATCTGGTCCTCAAATTCATCTATATTGTTAGTCACGTCGTCGTCAAGGAGTACGGACAAGTAGGCGAATTTGATGAAGTGGGAGGTCAGGTTGCTTCGTAAGGGGGACCGATCATCCTCAAATGTTTTCTTCAGTTCTTCCTCATCAAGGCGGATAGAAATCACGGCCAAATCGTTTAGTGATTCGATGAGTCGCTGTCTGATTCGGTAGCGCGCATTCCGCAGTTCCTGCCCACTAAGATCTTTCCCGCCAAATATTAATTCTCTATCAAACTGGGTGAGGATCCCTCGTTTTCGGTCTGTGATTTCCCATTCTGGAAGGCTGCCGGAGTCATCTGTTGGTTCCTCTTCGTCGGTCATACTCGTATATGAGTATGCCATATCTCCTAACAACAATGAAGTTTATGGTCCACAACCGAAATCATGGAATTGAGAGCATAGATGGCCATTGAAAATAGTACAGACGAGAATAATGCGGTGGGTGGGAATCAACAGATTCAGCCAAATCCGCTGATTTCAGTAGCCGATTTGTCCGATCGGTGTTTCCCGACTCGTAGAATCCCTCAAAATGAGCGGACGTCGTTGGAACTGAACGGGATAGAAAGAGCAAAAAATAGCCCCGGTAGCACTCAAATCCAGAATGATGTAAGAGGAATTATTGGAGAGTACGTTGTGGCAGATCTGTTCGGAGCAGAAGTTAATACCGAGATTTACCAGGGCGGGGATGGTGGATATGATTTCTGCGTTGATGGGATGTTGGTTGATGTTAAGACACGGAATCCGAGATGCAATAATCCGGATCTCCTTGTGGACGCCAATGAAAACCTTCGTGCTGATTACTATGTATTGGCTCAAGAACTCAGCTCCTGCACGTACCGTGTGATCGGGTATGCGTCGGCGAGGACTGTTCAGAACGCTAGAATAATGGAAATTAGTCCTGAGTCCCCAGCCTCTCGTGTTGTTAAAAGTAACAAGGTCCGAGTTGTTGGCCAGCACGAACTGCGTCCGATTACTGAGATGATGTTCTAACAAATTGGCCAACAAGGAATACCCGATTACCTCGAGCTGGTTAAGTCAAATATCCATGTCTATCAAGGAACGGTTCATATTCAGAAAAGTGAAGGAACAAGTTAGAACCTGTTAAATAGAGCGGGTTGGATTAGCACGCCCCAATGTTCTGAATTATCGAATTTACTTATTCTTACTCTCAACAAATATTAACTACCCTGCAGAACAAGCATGAGATATGGATTACGTCAACGGCGAGAACGTTACGAACAACGACCATCTAGCTGAGGCAATTGATATGACGCGAGAAGGGAGTGCCCAGCCTGGATCTGCTGGCTACGATGAACCAGACAGTGCAGGTCCAGGTGTCACACTCCGTGATTCGTGTTTCCATGTGGCGATTGAAGAACTCCAAAAGATTCAGTCTGCACCACCGGAGAGCCAGGAAGAGATTGACCGCGCGTTACAGATGCTCCGAGGGGCACAGAATGCGAACAATGAGCGGCGCGCCCGTGTGATGGCGAACGCTCACGAAATTCTTCAGGACGTGTGGGTACCGCCGGAGTAGTGTGATCGGCGGGATTTGTATTCAGCAGGAGACTACGAACCCACCTCTTCGACTAAGTTGTCCTTCGTTACTGGAGGGGAAGCAGATTCATCGATTCTCATGCGCTCGCGACCACGTGGCACGGTCCTGCGTGGCCGCGCCTCTCGCCCGATCGCGAGCGCGTATAGCACTGGATAGAGTACCATCCACCAGATATTTTATCACAAACCTGCCCGTTGCACGGGACAATGGGTACAGGCGCTTCTGAGGACAAGGCTTCTCCCGAGGGCAAGATCAAAGACAAGTCGGTCGACGAATTGATCAAGGCGATCACCGACTGCAAAGGAGACTACGGGTTCTTGATCGGCGCTGGGACCTCCAAACCGGCGGGCATTGCGACTGCAGGAGAGCTGATCGAAAAATGGCAATCGGAAGCGTACGAGTTCCGGTCGCCAGAACAAGACAAAGAAGCCTGGATCGACGAGCAGGAGGCCGAAATTGGGGAGGACCAGAACGAATACGGGTTCTGGTTCGAACAGGTCTACACCACCAAGGAACAACGGCGAGAACATCTCGAAGACGAAGTGATCGGCGATGCAGACCCCGAATTCGGACACATCGTGCTCGCGTCGATGATGTCCGAAGAGCCTGGGGAGATGTATGTCCCGTTCACGCTGACGCCGAACTTTGACGATCTACTCTACGACGCCTTCTATCACTTCGTCGAAGAGCGTCCGAAGCTGGTGCATCACAACGCTCTCGCCTCGGAGTTCTCCCTTACCGGCGAGACGCCGACGATCGTCAAGGTACACGGCGATTATCTCTACCAGAACGTGAAGAATCTGGACACGGAAACGCGGAGTCTGCAGGGGGATATCGAGGACCGGATCGTCCAAGCGATCGGCGAGTTCGGGCTGGTCGTGGTCGGGTATGCGGGCCACGACGATTCGATCATGGAGCCGTTGATCGAGGCGACGCGGTCGGGGGAGGGCGTGTTCTGGTGTGTTCGCGAGGGCGACGAGCTGAGCGATTACGCCGAGGAGCTATTGCGGCAGCCGAATACGTTCAAAGTCGAAATCGGGGGGTCCGAGGAACTGTTCTCGAAGATGTTTGCACGTATCGACGGGTTGCAGACGCCGACGGGAGAAGACCTGCGTGAACGCGCTAATAACCGAGCTGGGAGACTGACTGAAAAGCGGGATGAAGCCCAAAAACACGCCCCGGAAGAAGATCAGTCGGCGTTCGAAGTCGCAGAGGCCTTCGATGAGTTCCGCGATTATGTATGGGACGGCGAATACGAGAAGGCGAGAGAAAGGGCTGAAGAAGCAATTGAGCAAGAGCCAGATCAAGAGGATATATCAAAACAGTTTGCACGACTCCGTAATGGATTGGGATACATCCTCTACGTGGAATTCGAGGAGAGTGAAGAAGCACTACAGCACTTTGAACGCGCTATCGAAATTGATCCGGAATTTGCTACGGCGCAAAGAAATGTAGGACGCCTTCTCTATGATGAACTCGATAATGCTGACGAAGCGCGGTGGCACTTAGAGCGCGCTATCGAGATTGATCCAGAGCAACACTTGCCACATGCTGATTTAGGATACCTTCTCCATCAGGAATTCGATGAGATTGAGGACGCACGGCGACACTTAGACCGCGCGATAGAGATTAACCCCGAAAACCCTACACCCCATATTCATTTGGGTGAGATATTTTACCAGGAATATGATGAGATAGAAAAGGCAGAATATCACTTTGAGCGGGCACTCGATATCAATCCTGAATCTGCGGATGCACACCTTGAATACGCCAAATTACTCGAAGAGATTGGCGAGTCCCAAAAAGCTGAGAAACATTACGAGCGAGCCGAGAAACTGAACGCAGAGTATGCTGATGACGAAGCCGATGACTCGCAGTAGGTGATACAACATCCTTCAACTATTCACACACCTGTAACTACGTGATACTCGGTCCCGCGCGGCTGGGCCTCACGGACGTGCCGGCGTGTGTCGGCGAGCGCGCGAAGTACCCCGGGCGGGCACGTCGCCGTCGTGAGCGTGCATTCGAGCGTCCAGGCGTCGTATGGGCCCGTGGCCGGGTCGAGCGCGTCGACGCCTACATGCATCTCTTCGAATCAACCCATATATACAAATGCGATACACCTCAAGACGCTCGTATCGATGGATCCTCTCACGACATCACTGGGCATCAACCTACTCGCAACGGGGATCGCCGCGGGGGCCGACGTCACGGCGGGCAAGGTCCGAGACGTACTCCGGCGGCGGCAGTACGACGACGACTTGGAACACGTCGCGTCGGTGTTCGCCGAGGAGCTGCAGACCGCGATCGAGGCCGAACACGACCGGCGGGACACGAACGAACTGGCGGGTGTCACCGACGACTGGGAGGCCGTCGTTGCGGAGGTGATCGGCTCGGATACCGACGAGATCGGCGACGACGATCGCGATCGCGACGATGTCGGCCACCTCTTCGCTGACGAGGAAGACGCCGCCATCCACATCGCCGAGGCGATCGCCACCGTCCAGGGATTCGATCTCGCGGACACTCCCCAGCTGCGAGAGGAACTCATTGCGGCGGTCCGCAACGCCTATCGCGAGGCGATCGTCGCCTTCGAAGGGCGGATCGCCGAGACGGATCTCGCCGACGTGTTTCAAGAAGAGTTGCAACTGGACATTCGGGAGGCAGTCGGCGATCTCGAAGTACGCGTAGGGAAAATCGGGGCCGACGTTTCGGCGCTGTTGACACAGGATGCCCGAAACGAAGGCTTCCGCCAATTGTCACCTGTGTACTTCGAGCGGGCGACGCCGACCCCGGAGACCTCCTGGCGGACCACGTTCACATTGGCCGATGTCGAGGCAGGTATTCCGGCCCGGCGAGATGGGCACGGCGATCAGTATGCCGACGAGGAACTGCTGGCGGCGCTGCGGGAAGGCGAGGATCGGCTCGTCGTCGGCCGGGCTGGCGCTGGTAAGAGCACGCTCTGCAAGCAGGTCGCGGTCGCGTGGTACCAGGATTCCGAGTTGGGAGAAGTGTTGTACCGGGACAGCGATGCAGGTGGGGCCTTCGAGAGTACGGAGGCGTTGCGAGAGGCTATCGATCGGGGGGACGGGCACGTCCTGGTGGTCGTCGAGGACATCATCCGGGCGAACGCACGGGCGATTGCCGACGTGATTGAGGAATACGACGCCGTCGCGGACGTGACGTTCCTGCTGGACGCTCGGACCGAGGAGTTAGACAGCGATCCCAACGCTCAGACGCTGGACCGGAGTGGTGAACGGCGACAGATTCGCGTTGCGAGTTCAATCGAACGATACTATCTGCCCGCGATCTCGGAGGCCGATGTCGAGCGGACGGCCGCCGCGTTCGAGAACGCGACCGGGCGGACTGTCGACCGGTCGGCCCGTGAGTTGCATGACGAGATTCGCGCAGAACAGGGTGAAGGCATCGGGCGGTTCTTACTGCTCTCCTTTCACCTGCCATTCGGTGACACGGAGATCGAGCGAGGGGGCAACGAGAGCGGGCTGGAAGATCACGTTCAGTCGCGATACCAGACGCTGATGAATCCGGGGGGCGAGGAAGCGTTGCGTGATCTCTCGCGCTTCGAGGGGGATCTGCTGGCCGACGTGGGTGTGATGGTCAATCTGTTGAACGCCAGTGGGATCGGCATCTATCCGGAGTTAGTCCATGCGCTCGGGTACGAGTACGGCCACAACGTCAAGACACACGACGAGATCGAAGAGATTCGTGGAGCTTTGGAGGGATGGTTCCTGTTTCCGACGACAGACGACAGCGAACTGGTTCGAACAACGCACGAACTCTGGTCAACGCTGTATCTTCGGGCGGTTGCACGGGATTACCAGAATCCAAAGGAGGGAAGTCGGCGTCGAAATCTGTCAGAACCACATACAGCTCGGTGTTTGGAATGTATATGTAATGTTGTGAACGGTGAAGACCAGGGCGAGAATGTTCGTCAAGAGTTTCCAGAATCACGTATTATCGGGCCATCCACGTCTGATCCAGAAAATCAATTGGTCACGTATATTGAGCCAATTTTCAAGTTAGGTGAGCGGTGGCCAGTTTTAGCTCCGTTATTCGGAAATGTGAACACAGCAAGATATGAACTCTCGAATTTTATAAAAGAAGAAGAATTAAAAAATATTATAACTATGAGGGGAAATTCACACCAACATCGCGGAGCCTATTCAAAAGCAAATGCGGACTATGAGCGCGCATTGGAGATATCTCAAAACATCCGTGACAAGCAAGGAATTGCAGAGAGTCTGAACAATCTTGGGGCTGTAGCTACCAAACAAGGAAACTACGATGTTGCAGAAAAACATCATAAACAGGGACTTAAGATTGGGAGATCTCACGAAGAACCCAATATCATCGGTATAAGCCTATATAATCTCGGAAAGGTTGAGTTTAGAAGGGAGAATTACAAAGAATCAAGAAAGTACTTCAAAGAAAGCCTCGAAACACGAAAAAAGAACGAAGATCAACACGGGGCGGCAATCTCACTTAATGGTCTCGGAGCAGTGGCCTATGAATTTGGAAATAACGAACTATCAAAAAAATATCACAAGAGAAGTATTAGGATCGCTGAGGACACGAATAGTCAAAGGTTGCTGGCAATGAATTTAAATAATATGGGGAGAGTAGAAAATTCAGAAGGGAATTATCTAGAATCGAAAAAGTACCATAAATACAGCTTACAGATCAGAAAATTGATAGATGATCAGATAGGTATAGCAACTAGCCTGTTGAATCTGGGTCGGGTAGCCGAAAAGGAGCAGAATACTAAATTAGCTCACGATTATTATAAGGATTCGTTTGAGAAATATCGTGAGATCGGCGCTATCAAGCGGTCATTGGACTCGCTTGATGACCTCATCAACATTTGTAAGGAGACTAATAGAACTGATGAAGCAATAAAGTGGTGCAAAAAAGGCCTCAAAATCCTAGAAGACAATAATATTCAAGAAGACGAAAAAGAATATGAAATTTTTGAAAAACATAAGAACGAACTACGTATTAAATACTAATTTTTCAAGGGTACTATAAGACTTAAATTCACGTCGTGCCGGCCGCGCAGCCGCGCCTCCCGCATAGACATTCACGCAAGCACAGGTGCGTATAATATGGGGCGGGCAGGTGCGCGCCAAAGGCGAGCGCCCGGGTGCGCCTACGGCCCCGTGAAAACAGTCGTCGCCTGCGTGCCGTCGCTGGTCTCGATTGCGAGTTGCCGAACAGGTTCGCTGCCCTCCTCGTGCCAGCGGCCGTCGACGTAGCGTTCGGTGACCCGGCGGTACCAGTCGTCGGCGTGGGCCGGGCGGACCAGATGTGATCGATCTGGGACCGGAGTGCGTCGCGTTGTGGCCCTTGGTTGGCGACTGACTCGTCACCGCATCTTGTTCCGGGCGATGACCGCGACGAATAGCGCGATCATGCCCGCCCCGGCGAAGGACTCGACGCCAGCGAGTACTTGGGCCCCCACGCCGTGCGGTTGGATATCACCGTAGCCGAGGGTCGTGAACGTCACGGCGCTGAAGTACAGGCTCGCGAGCAGGCCGCCGAGGGGTTCGGCTGCCAGCGAGAGATCGAGTGGCGAGACGAGATCGATGACGGGGCCCGACGCACGGCTCAGTTGGACGCCGCCGAAGAGCGGATACAACAGCCCGAAGCCGAAGATGACAGCAAGAGATGCGTAGACCAGTCGCCACGGTCCCTCACCGTACTGCATACTCCAGCGTCGAAGTGCGAGGTCGAGGTAGCTTCGCCAGTCGTTGTCCGCGAGTGCCTTCCGGTGTTGAGTCCACTTTGCCTTGACGTACTCTGGGCCGACGTCTTCGGGGAGTGAATTCTCGCGGTGGATGCGCTCTCGGGTTCGGTAGACGCTCCGGGCCGTCTCGTAGTTGTCGACGCGGTCGCTGTCGTCGCCGTCGTCGGTCTTGAAGAGGGCGAGCCACCGACTGAAGAGGGACTTGATGCTTCCACTATCCGTCTCTTCGGGTTCAGAAACGTCGATATTGTGGTCATCGTTGGTGATCCGTACCGATTCGAGGTCCGGTGAGAGGACGTTCCACTCCAGTTCGTCGAGTGGGTGGAGCAGGACGGATTCGGGAATGTCCAGGGGATCGGCCCGGTAGTCGTACCAGCATCGTTCTTGGAAGGTGGTCTGGTCCGAGAGGAAGACGTCCTGTAAGCGTGTTTTGTAGAGACGTACGTCGCCGAAGGTGGTCCCGTCGAGGTTCGCTCGTGTCAGGTCTGCGTTTTCGAGATTCGACCAGTGGATCTCTGCGTCTCCGAGGTCCGCCTGTTCGAGATGTGCGTCAGAGAGGTCGACATCCGAGAAATGGGCACTTCGGGCATCTACGCCGTGAAGGTCTGCAATTGAGAGATCAGTGCCGTGAAAGTCGGCGTGCCAAAGAATGGCGTTGTGAAACTCGGCATTATCGAGATGGGCGTCGTGAAACTCGGCATACACGAGGTTAGCGTCGTGAAGTTTGGCACCTCCGAGGTCGGTGTCGTGAAGTTTAGCTCTGAAGAGTGTGGCCTCTTCAAGTTCGGCATCCACGAGGTTGGCGTCGTGAAGTTCGGCAGCACTGAGGTCGGCATCGTGAAGTTTAGCTCTTGGGAAGTTGACATCGTGAAGTTTGGCACCCAAGAGGTTGGCATCGTGAAGTTCGGCAGTACTGAGGTCGGCGTCGTTAAGTTTGACACGTCCGAGGTCGGCGTCGTTAAGTTTGGCACCCACGAGGTCGGCATCTTGTAGTCTGGCCAAAAATAAGTCCACATCTCTCAGATCAGCACCCAGGAATGAGCATCGAGAAAAATCAATATCGTCTATCAATTCCACTGCGTTCAGAACAGCCCCATCGAGGTTTTCCCACTCATCGACCTCGCTTCCCGCAAGGGGACTTCCTTCGTCCCAGCCGTCGCGTCTCGCCTCAACGAGTTCTTCGGCAGGCTTCTCGGCAACGTCGGCGTGCCAGATACACCGGTCGTGGTCACGCCACGTGTCTCGCCAGCAAGTGGCTGTACCGCGTCTTCGGCGGAGTCCCTCTTGACTTAGCCAGTCATCGCGATCAAGATCTTCTGGCGAGAGTTCGAAACCACAGATCCCGTCCGGAACTCCCATGCCGTAAGTCCGCCATGGCTGGCTAATAATACTTGGTTGCCGATGGCGTGGAGGATGGCTCCGAGAGGCTAACTCACACGCCCGCAACCACGTGATAGTCCGTCCCGCGAGGTCGCGCTTCCCAGACGGACAGTCGCGCGATCGCGAGCGCGCATAATACGGGCGAGTACCCGAACGTGCCTAGGGCCCCGTGAAAACAGTCGAGGTCTGTGTGCCGTCGCTGGTCTCGATCTCGACGCGGCGGACGGGCTCGCTGCCGGTCTCGCGCCAGGATCCGTCGCGATACTCCTCGGTGATCCGGCGGTACCATTCGTCGGGGTGGGCCGGGCGCTCCAGCGGTTCGAAGCGGACGCGACGGTTCTCGCCGTCGGCAGTCCGGTAGGTGACGGTTGCGCCCTCGGTCATGCGTCGCGCTCACTCCCCAGCAGCGGATCGAGGCAACTGCACGAGCGGTCGAAGGTCTCGCCCTCTTTGGCGTACTCGTCGGCATCGATTACGGCAGCCTCGGTCGCGTCGCCGGTCGGATACGACTCGGGTGTGTCCCGACAGTCCTGGTGGTGGATCTCCGTGGGCGACTCGTCGGCAAAGATCTCCCAGTCGTGGGTGCGGCTCATTCGTCGACCCCCACCGTATGGGCGAGATCGCGGCCGCAACCGGCTGGAGAGAAGATTTACCCTATGTAATCTACTCTTCTTGATGATTCTCCTCAAGAAGTTCTACAAGACTCATGTCTTCGTCGTCAAGATCCTCAATGAGCTCTAAATCCATATCATTCGCATCCTTGGTCGACATAAGTTCTTCATCCCACTGATCGATTTCCTGTAGGAAGGACCGGCCATGGGTTAGGATACTGTGGCGACTTTCAGATTCAAGAAACTCTATTACAACATCATCAATGTCGTCAGGGAGTAGTTGTTCATCTTCAGACGCGACATGACGATGGAAATCTAGAACCTCTTCGTACCAATTATGCGATTCTGAGTGGTCCCGATAGAAATCCGTTGACCGACCGATCAAGGGTTGGAGGTGTTTTGCGTCAACACTGGCCAGATTACTTAATAGAAGTGCGAAATTCTCCGGGTAATTCCTTCCACGGGATTCGCCCTCCAAAATCTGGTCTAACTCATCATTGAGGATGGTCACTAACTCCTCCGGACGGGTGCGATAGATCTCCACAAAAGCTTGTCTCCATCCCTCCGGTGACGAGGGGTATCGACCTAACATAAATTTGGAAAGCTTATCAACAATTTCTGAAAGATCAGAATTTGGATCACAACCTTTCTTTTCTAGATAGATCGGTGCATGTCCGATTTTCCGATACCCCACATCAGCAACAGCTTTGAGCTGCCAGCTAGCACCTAAACCTGCTTCTTCAGAGAACTCTTTTAATCGAACATCGACATCGTCTCCGATGAGATCGGGGCGTGAATATCCGATTGACGTTAAGGCATATACAAGCCAGGCTTGACGATCATCTTGCTCTTCAAGCAACTTCTGAATCTTTGGCACCGAATTTGCGACAAGGGCAGGACGCTGATAACCGATCGTCCCGAGTGCTTTTGCACATTCTTTGGCCACCACCCAATCGGTACTTCTTTTGTACTCTTTCCGGTCCAAATTTTGAATTAGACTGTCAATCGCAGTTTCGGCAATCTCAGGAGAAACTTCATAGAGGTATCCAGGTCCAGCTGGGGCGGTGACAAATCGATTTTGATCAAGGCCTTCTTCCGTACTGGAAGAAGGCATTGGATCTGCCCCATCCCATTGAGGTAGTTTTCGGTCATTGGGCCGTGTACTTAGAAAATACGCCAACGAGAGAGCGGCTTCTTTTGCAGGCTGAATGCGGTTTTCGTTGACTTGTTGTGAGAGGGCCGAAACGACGTCGTTCAAATCACAGGCTCTCCGGCAAAGAATCATATTTCGACGGAGGACGACTGCCGCATTAGCACCGATCTTGTACTCCTCATGATTCAAACACTCACCAACAGCAGCAATGAGAATTTCTCGAAGCGGATGGATTTCGTGTTGTCTTTCGATGGTCCGCTGCTTGTCTCGAAAATCATCAAAGAGTGTGGCTGGCTCGGACGAATCAAGTAAAGCCTCGGCCAACGGAACGAATTCTTTCTGGTAGATATGGGCAACTCCAGTTGACATAAATTGTGTGAATGAAAGTTATAAATTTGGGTAGCCAATAAAATCCGGGGCTCGGTATGAGAAAGCGATTTTGAAAGATTGTGTCTATGGTTCGCCGTTGTGAGAGTCACCGACCTCAAGAGTGTCGATGGCTTCCCGAATATCACTGAGATCAGCACCATATGCATCCTGTGCCTGAGCACCGAACGGAGCCTCCCCGAACTCGAATGCCTCAATCCGACCACTGGTCTGAGCCGCCGTTTCAGCAACCCACGCTTCCCGAGTAGACTGATCAACCTCGGTGATCGACTCTGGCTCGATAGCGACGTTGACCCGATCTCCCGATTCGTAGGTCCGAATCTTGCCGATGATCGCGACATAGGTAGGCGTCTCGGCTGCTCGGAGAGCCGCCATCGCCTCTGGCTGGTACTGCCCACCGTAGACGTAGACGGGAGAACTGGCTGCGAATACCTTCCCTTGCCAGTACTCCGATTCCGTCCCGACGTCAGCCGTCTCAGTGAGCGTTCCAACGACGAACACCCGATTGATGCCGACTCCCGTTGGCGTCAGGCCGTACACGGGAGCCCGCTCTGCGTCCGAATCCTGGAACGTGTGCGTAGTCGCATTGAGTTCTTCAGCGAACAGCCGCGTCGCTGGCTGGCGCTGTGTGAGCGCTGGGGAGACTGCACCTCCATCCAGCCCACCCGACACAACGTCCGTCTCTTCTACCTCGTCGACGAGAAAGTACGTCCCGAAGATACTGCCAGTGAGCCGGAAGCGCCGTCCCAGGAGCTGCTCGCTAATCTCATCGGCAACGACATCGGTCGAGAGTGCATCCATCGCCATCGTCGTTGCCTCATCCAAGGAGATGCCCGTGACCGCTTCCGTGGCCTCCTCGTTGAACAGCACGCTGATCGACCGCTCACCATCGTCGAGAATCGCCTTGATCCGGAGGTCGAAGTCGCCGTCGCACTGGCCGTGTTCGGCACACCGGCCGTTCCGAAGGACGCGAGTGCAGTCGTCCTGTCCACAGCGCTTGATGAGGCCCGATCCCTCCTGGACGTCGACGATGCTCCCGATGACCGCAAGCGTGTTGTCACGGACTTCGACGGGCTGGTCGGTTTCGCTGATCGAAGTCGCGGAGTTGCAGCTCACCGTATATCGGCCCTGGTACTCGTCAGTGACGACGGACCCAAAGCGGTAGGTGCCACCCTCTTCGAGTTTCGGCAGGCCGGCACTGGCCCACGTGACGAACTTGAGCCGGCCTGACTCGTCTCCCAGTAGTCCGACTTGGGCGATCTTCTCGCTCCGGGGTTCCCAGAGCTCGACGACTTCAGCGACGATATCGACCCACTGGTCGGCCTCATCGATGCTGTTGAGCATTGTCCGAACAGTCTTCTGGGGACGCCCGCCGTAGCCTGCCAGTCGTGCCAAGTCGTTAGTGAGGTCATCCCGATCGAGGCCAGCATCGTCACAGGCCTTCCGAACGACGGTTCGAACAGCCTCGTCTGCCGGAACGCGGTAGGCACACATCCGCTCCAGTTGGTCTTCGATCTCGCGCTGGTCGAGCACAAACGTCGGGTCACTTCCGCCGGCGACTCGGAATTCGTCGAACGCTACGAATGCGTCAGTGATAGTCTGGACACGATCCTGCAGGTCAGGGGCAACAGTACTGGACATTGTTGTTCACCGAGGAGGAACTGGAGCAAGCGTTCGAGACACCCTGATTCGCTTTCAGAATGTGTTTTCGTCGCTCGCTCTCTGATTCTCCTCATCCCCTTGGGAAAAGATAAATCCCGGAAACAGTCGCTAGCAAGCCACGAAGTCTGAGAGCAGCCCGAGAGAATCAGGTCTCGCCCAAACGTGAAAGCAATTCGTCGGTTCTGTCTTTGGCCTCATCTCGAGAGATACCTTCGTCGACGTAACGCTCGATGACACGGGCACGGATCTGGCCATGATCGAGCATCTCACGGGGTTCGATGTACCCGTTGTCTTCAAGATACGTCTCCAGCTCGTTCGCCTTCTACCGGCAATCCCACACAAAATACTCAACAGGTGGGCTCGCGATTTACTCGACGAACTCGATGACTTCGGCGCAGACGGGACACTCGTGGTCACCATCGCTCGGTACCAAGTCGTCTTCCTGTCCCGTCCACCCACACTTCGGACACTGGACCGGTTCTGTCATGACTGAACCCTCCGGCTGCAACGGTATCAAAGTACAGGGTGGTGGATAGCTAAGCGGTTTGACTGCTTGGAGGTCCAGTTACTCCGGGGCAACCACGTCCTCGCAGTCTGGACACTCGGCCCAGATGCCTGTCTCGCCAGTGTCTTTTTCGTATTCAACCAGAAGCCACGCCTGAGAGATCCGCTTGCCGCAGTCGGGACAGCGGCCGAGTACTCGCGTGTCGTCGTCGCTCATGAAAGGGGTGGAAGGAGCGTGTGACAGGTTCCTTCCGTCCGTCACTCTCTCGTCCTCGAAGGTAAGTTTTCTGCGAGATTTCCCGGTAGTGTTCAGATAAGCTGGTTCCATGCGAATGCGAAAGATCTGAGCCAATCGTCAACTGTTTCTGCAGCGGCGTGACTGAAATAGTTTGAGAACGAAGATGTTCTACGTTTTACCTCACGAAAGACACGTTCGAAACTGTTTCGATTTCCAGCGCGTTCGATTCTGAAATCGAGGCCGTGTCGGTTGCAGGCGTCTTTCAACGAGGCCGATCCATCGATGAGAAACACCGCATCGTCAACATCGTGTTTCTCACGCAGTTCGTGGAAGAACGCGTGAGAAAGAGCCGAGTTTGTAGCCGGTTCAAGCTTTTTATGCAGCAATTCGTTCGTTTCAGAAGTTGTCGCAACGTACAGCCAATAGTTTTCATCGTCAAGCCGGATCACGGCTTCATTAACTACAACGTGATCCGGGCTCTGTCCAGTTCCAGGCTGTAGATCAGCTTTGTGAACCCAGGTGTGAACAGTTGAACGAACGCGGTGTGCACCAAATACTTCAAGAGAACTAACAGTATTCTAAATAGATAGTTCGGCAAGACACAATTGAATACTGAGCTTCATCAGAAATCGTGGTGTCGCTTTGCGCTCCACAAACTCAAAGTCGATCTGGTCGATACTTTTGTTGAAGCGTGTCCTTTTGGGCATAACTTCGGAAACACCACACCTCACTCTTCAATCCTTATCCGAACACCCCCAGCTCACTCGTCGCTATCGGGTGGATATTTGGTGATGCCGACGCACAGGTATCGTGTCAACACAGAATTTTGAATGGGAAATGTATTGGAAACAAGTCGCTTTAGGTGTTAGACCGAACGTTCACCGTGTCTATCTCAAGGAGTACCGACCTTCGATAGAATTATGTATCGGAATCCGCTGGTAACTCATGTTCACAATGCAAAAGCGAAAGACCTGCAACCATAACGATAAGTATGTCATCTTCTTTGAATTCTCCGACAAAGAGACGGAATTCGATCCGATCAACAAATCCCTCGATGAGATGGGACTGGCGTCAGAGGAGCCATGACATGACCGAAAGACGCTGGGATCCGACCTTACGAGAATGGGTCATCACTGCAACCCATCGCCAGGAGCGGACATTCAAGCCCCCGGCGGATTACTGTCCGTTTTGTCCGACCGAAGAAGACGCCGAGTATCCGACGGCAATTCCCGAACCGGAGTACGACATGGCTGTCATCGAAAACGGGTTCCCGTCTCTTCAGCCCGATCCACCGGCTCCCGCAGTCGAATCGACCGATCTCTTCCCGGTCGAGGCAGCCACCGGTCAGTGTGAAGTCGTCCTCTTCACAGAGGAACACGACGGGAAAATGTCCGAGCAACCTGTCAGTCGTTTCGTGAAACTGGTGAAATTGTGGCGCGACCGCTACGAGAAACTTGGCGCGATCGACGACCACGAGTACGTATACATCTTTGAGAACAAGGGTGAAGAGGTCGGTGTCACCCTAGAACACCCGCACGGACAGATCTACGCTTACCCGTTTGTACCACCGAAGATTGAACGTGAACTCGAATCCAGCGATCAATACCTCCGGGAAGAGGGTCGCTGCTTGTTCTGTGATCTAATCGATTCTGAGCGCGAAGACGGTCGTCGGATCGTCGCGGAGAACGATTCGTTTACCGCAGTCGTCCCGTTCCACGCCCGCTGGACCTACGAAGTCCACGTCTACGCGAACGATCACGTGCCGTCCATAGCTGACTTCACCGCTGAAGACGAACGCAACCTGGGAAACCTGCTCAATGAAATTCTTCAGCGGTACGATGCGCTGTTCGGCTTCGAAATGCCATACATCATGGCAACCCACCAGCAGCCGACCAACGGAGACGCCGAGCAGTATGCACACTTCCACATAGAGTTTTATCCGCCCTACCGGACCGGAGACAAACTTAAGTACCCCGCCGGCAGCGAACGCGGCGCTGGGACGTTTATCAACAACAAACTCGCCGAAGAAGGCGCTGCGGAACTCCGAAACGCGATTTGACAGGGCGACACAACGGACACGCTCTGATCGTATACACTGTCTGCGGAAGAACTGTCAGAAGTCAATTTTTCACCGGGCTGTACGCCCTTTGTGATTCGATTATACGATCAGGCCTTCGATGTGTCTGTTTCTTCAGTATCGTCTGTTCGCCGGAGTGGCACACTGGTACAAACAACTGTGCAGCCAAATGTAGACGTAAGACTCATACATATTTACTGCAGCGAGTACAATCAACGGAGAACGGTAAGTACGATGACGACAAACACCCGTTTCATATTTCTGGTTGCAGGACTGGAAAGCGGTACGTGCATTTGGCAAAAGTCGCTGACGAATCGACAATTGATGCTTCTTCGCTGACCGAAAAGAAGGGATATCTCACCGTCTATACCGACGACTTTCGAGCATACGAGTCGATCAAAGAGTACAACGCATTCGGCAGTGAATATGTCGTCCACGGCGACAGTGGGTATACCGAAGACGAGGTCCACGTCAATATTTGTGAGAGCCACGCGACGGTATCTCTCGCTTCAAATCAAGGCGTCTGTGAAGATCTGTTGACGCGGTGTCTCAGGTTCCAAATTTGACGAGAGTTATACAAAAGGCCGAAATGAAAGTCACTCAAACACGCTCTCAAAGCAAACAATGTGCTATGCAAGAGCGAAGAATATCGAATTTAATTGCACTCGTTTCCTGATGGTGAATACATTTAAAAGAACATATTGTAAACTAATCTTGATATAGTTGCATCATTGATCTATACGGACATATAGTGAGCAACGTAGTGAAAGCCGAAAGTTTACCATGATCGTTTGTAAATATATTCAGATGAGTTCTGAAGCGATGAGAGATCCGAATTATTGCTGTACAGGGCTGGAACCTTATCGAGTTTAGACGCAAATTCGAGTCGGGGTTTTGGGGCCAAAGGTGGCATCGAGCCAGTGGGACCGTATCTCGAACTGTATACTGTGGAATTGCGGTTGTTCCATACCGTGTTTGTCTAAGCTAGATTGGGTTCCAACAGAGTTTGTTTAATCATCCATAATTGTACATTTATGGTAATCTATTCTTTGTTTGGTTTCCTTAATCGATTATCGTCCGAAATTATAACAACAGTACTATTGTGATTCTACAGTAGTTTTGTATAATCTGTTTAGTATTAGCATATCAGTCTGGAGAGTGAGTGCCGTGTTACACAGTATGGAACCGGTAGACGTGCCTTTCTTGATATTGCGAAATGCTGCTCATCTGAATTGGATGGGTCAGGAAATACCAAATTTTGTCGAATTCAGTGACGTCCTTGAGATTCGTTTCATCAACTGGCACCGTCGTATGGTGGTCAGAATCAGAGCCAAACTGGGCCATCAACCGATGGTACGGCTCACGCGTAGATTCGTACGGGCTACTGACCATCTTCCCAACGTGTAAACACGATAATCCATCATGACACAAATTCGTCGAGTCGATGATCGTTCGGTTATTCTTACGCAGATTATATCCCACTCTACATTCTCTTTAACTAACTATTTAGAAATATACATATATGCAAATGTAATCTGGGTTGGCTGTGGTACTTTATACTATAGCTACACTTCTTCGGAAGTCTACAAAACTTATAAGTAGTTATAGAAATTTACATCAATTCGAGATAAATGACGACCAACGTCAAAAGAATCCTCGAAAGCCAGCAGAAGCAACGAACCCTTCTTGGAATTTGTCCGATGTCCCCTGAGATCGTCCGAGCAGCGTTACGAGAAGCAAGCGCGGAGTCGTTTGCTCCGATGTTCATCGCCACGCCACGACAGGTTGATGCCGACAGAGGATACACAGGTTGGTCACAGTCTGAACTGGTCACCTTTGTCGAACGCGTTAGCAAAGAGGAAGGTTACGACGGTCCTGTTTTGTTCGCCCGCGACCATGGTGGTCCATATCAGAGTGTCCGCGATCGAGACGAGGCTGACATCGACCTGAGCACTGCCATGGAGTTCGCGAGAGAACTGTTCTATGATGACCTCGAAGCAGGGTTCGACATCTTACATGTGGATGCGACAGAAGATCCTACCATAGAGGGTACCCTCAATCTGGATGAGGTTGCCCGCCGAACCGTCGAACTGATTACTGACATAGAAAACCAGCGAATGGACAAAGAGAGAGATGAAGTCTATTATGAGATCGGAACTGAGGAAATCTCTGGTGGCATGACGGAACCAGATGATTTCAGGAGATATATTCGTCAAGTTCGACATCGCCTTCGAGAAAAGAACGTCAGTGTAATGGACAGAATCATTTTCATTGTCGGTCAAGTGGGGACGACGATGCGGATAGACATGACAAACGACTTCACACCACAGAAAGCACAGAAACTAGTCGATATCGCCGACAAGAACGATTTGTTCCTCAAAACTCATTACACCGATTGGCTCGATAATTCGACCTTGGAGCAATTCCCTGAACTTGGGATAGGCGGAGCGAATGTTGGCCCAGAATTCGCAGCTGCTATCGTGGAGGCACTAGCTGAGTTAGAGAGAAAAGAAACAGAGGTGTTAGATACTCCCGTGGAGAATGGATCCCAGTTCATGGATACACTCAAAGAACACGCTGTTCAAGACGCACCCTGGGAGAAATTCGCCCCTTCATCGATCAGCAATGAGGAGATATCCGAATTTGCCGAAAATAACCGAGAAAATATCGCAAAGTGCGTTGGACGCTACGTATTGACTAACCAAGACGTGGTTGACGCTAGGATGGACCTGTATAATACGATTGAAGATCGTACCTCGATCGACCCAGACCAGTTCCTCATCGAAAGGGTTCAATCCTCAATTGACCGGTATGTCCAAGCGTTTAATTTGTCCGGGACCAGCGTAGAATACTCAGAGGTGTGATCTTATGCCAAAAGTAATAACGGCAGGTGAAATACTCGTTGAAATAATGCGAAAGAGGAAAGGAGTGCCGTTCACCGAACCTTCTGATTTCATTGGGCCGTTTCCAAGCGGGGCCCCCGCAATATTCGTAGACGCCGTCGCGAATCTTGGTATGAGTGCTGGAATCATTGGGAGTGTCGGAGAGGACGGTTTTGGTGAGTGCATTCTAAACCGGTTCAAGAAGGACGGCG
>Ga0207771_100300_pt1 | contig 33221 bp, 31 predicted proteins | sample A23M2SouthBayCA_2_FD_187731 | JGI IMG/M metagenome (GOLD analysis project Ga0207771, IMG submission 187731) | Aerobic enrichment media microbial communities from Eden Landing Ponds, California, USA - A23 M2 (2) (SPAdes) | ecosystem: Environmental > Aquatic > Marine > Unclassified | place... | reverse complement strand
ACTCCCGCCACGTCATGCGATTACAAACGGATCGGGATGTCGTACCGTGACATGGGGGACCGATCTCGTCAGCAGGCCCACAAACCCCGCTGAGCGCGGAGTGCGTGTGTCGGGTGGGGAGACAAGCGGGCCAATCCGGAACAACGACCGACTTCCTGGCAGTCGTGCCCGGACACGGGAGGCCTCACTGTCGAGGGTGTGATGGCTCTCCGAGCAGGAAGAATGTCGCGCGGCCGGAGGTCGAGTGGTCATCCCGCGCCTGTTGCACCAGGTCGCCCCGAGTGAAAGCCGCGCACCGGCGATTGATCGTCAGGACAGTAGAGACTATCGACTATCGGCAATCGTCGAAAAGTGATCCAGCGGTGTGAGTGGCCGCTTCAGATCTCCTCGAGATGTTCGACACCCTGCTTGGACACGTTGCCCTTGGTGATCTCGCCGGGCATCCAGTCGGGTTTGTCCGCTGGCGCTTCCTCCTCCCAGGCCCACCCCTCGTAGACGTGAACCTTTTCTGTCCCTTTCTCACGGAGTCGGATCGTCTCGGGTTCGGCGTCGTCCTCACTCGGTGCAGGATCGAGTCGCCGTGCGGCCTTCAGCGCCGCCTGGCGGGGCGTCCCGCCCGAGAAGACACTCGTCTCGCTCCCGTTCGACTCGCGCAGTGCAAAGTTGCGTTTGTCCGTATCGCGTGCCATGGTTTTCGATACTCCATGTCAACCCAGAACATGACACACTATAAAAATACCCCCCGATTCGGGGGAGAGCCGCCACAAACTATTTATGTGAAAAGTCGGCGGATGGCGATAATCGGCCGATTATCGAGCTTTCGACCGACAGCACGCGGTTCGCGCGCGCTGGGCACGCCGTGGACGGTGGGGTGACCCGCGAACGACAGCGACGACGGGACAGGCACGGTAGGCTTAAGTACGTGCTCCGGCCAACCACGGGTAAGATACCGCGATGGTGCGAAAGAAGAAGCTCAGCCCGAGTGGTGCGAAGGACGAGGACGGGGAGTACCACAACGTCCACATCAACCTTCACGAGGACGAGTTGGCAGTCGCCGGGATGGAGATCGGCGACGAAGTGTTCGTCAGAGTTCGGGACAACAAGATCATCATTCAGAAAGCGAATCCGGAGGACGTCGAGCACGACTTCTGAGCCATCGTCGCGGGTCAGACGTTGCGGACCCGGGATCGACACACCATGAGTCTCTATAACATCACCAAGCCGCTGTTGTTTCAGCTTTCACCCGAGACTGCGCACGCGCTCGCACACGAGGGACTGAAGCTCGTCGACGGGACGCCGTTCGAGTCGGGACTCGCACGCGCGTTCGTGGTCGACGATGACCGCCTCTCCACCTCGGCGTTCGGATGTGAGTTCCCGAACCCGATCGGCGTCGCGGCCGGCTTCGACAAGACGGCCGAGGCCCCGGGCGCGCTGGGTGCACTCGGCTTCGGTCACGTCGAGGTCGGCGGCGTCACGGCCGAGCCCCAGGACGGCAATCCGCGCCCGCGCGTGTTCAGACTCGTCGAGGACGAAGCGATCATCAACCGGATGGGGCTCAACAATCCGGGCGCGGACGTCATCGGCGAGCGTCTCGATCGCACCGACGTCTCGATCCCGGTGGGTGTCAACCTCGCGAAGACCGAGGACGTCCCGATGGACGAGGCCGCCGCGGACTACCGCTACACGTACGAGCAGACAGCCGACGGCGGGGATTTCTTCGTGATCAACGTCTCCTGTCCCAACTCGCCGGGAATCCGGGAGTTACAGAACCGCGAGTCGCTCGCGGACATCTTCGGCACGCTGAAAGACGCCGGCGCGAGCCCACTCCTGGTGAAGCTCTCACCCGACCTGCCGAAGCCAGCGGTCGAGGAAACCCTGGAACTCGTCGACGAGTACGACCTCGACGGCGTGATCGCGACGAACACCACGACCGAGCGCCCCGAGACACTACGGAGCCCAGATCGCGTCGAGGAGGGGGGCCTCTCGGGCAGGCCGATCGAGGAGCAGGCGACCGAAATGGTGCGATTCGTCGCCCGCCGGACGGACGTCCCGGTCGTGGGCGTCGGTGGCGTCTTCACGGCGGCCGACGCCTACCGGAAGATCCGTGCGGGCGCGAGCCTGGTCCAGATCTACACCGGGTTCATCTTCCGCGGGCCGACGATCGCCCGAAACGTCAATCGCGGGCTGGCGACGCTGCTCGAACGCGACGGCTTCGAGAGCGTCGAGGACGCAGTCGGTGCGGACCTCTAGGCAGGCAGACTACCGGAATTCTTCGAGAAATAGCCTCACCGCCAGTCGGCCGCCGACACCGCGTGGTCCACGTCGACGGAAATCCACGTGGTCCCGATCTCCGGCCACTCGGCGTCGGTCGGGAACACCGTCAGGATCGAGGGGTCCTCACGGTCGTCGTAGGCCCGATCCAGGTCGCGATCCGGCTCGCGAGAGCTGGCTGGCAATGCGGGCGTCGCAGTGTCGTCGGTAGTCGACATCGTTGCTCATCTCTACATTACAGTTGTTTCCTTATATATCGGATCGTACCGGAAATACTGGCGTCATCTCACAGAATTTTCGGACAAAGTAATACGATCCGAGCTAAATTCCCCAAATAAGGTAAGATATTAATTCTAATATCCGTGTCAATGAGTATCTCACCACTGACCGCCAGGTTTTCCATCGACATCGACACTTCTCGACCAAAACACGGGCTTGGCGAGTGAAGCGAGCGAAGGGCCGTTAGAGAGACACGCTGACGTCGGTGAAAACCGCGTGCCTACTGTAGCGCCGTCAGATCGAACTCGAATGCGACTACCGGCAACTCCAGATCGTGTTCGACGAGCACGGCCGGGTGAAGTTCACCGATCACGCCGACAGTGTCACCGTCGATCTCGACAGTCGCGGCCCGGCCGTCGATGAACGAGGGATGCGCCGTGGGTGGGGTCGCCAGGTCGGCATCGAAATCCGCTACCAGCGCCTGGAGGCGAGCCTTGGCGTCCTCGTAGGATACGTCGTGGCGCGCGAGCGCGCCCGCGACGTGACGGGCTTCGGCGACGCCGGTGTTCACCTCGTCGTCGCGCTCCGCGACGAAGCCGACCTCCGCGAGATCCTGGGGGTAGCGGCGGTGGGTGTTGTTCTCGAGGACCTGCATGATCGAGGGGAGCAACCACGTCCGGACGACCGTGTAGTCCTGGCTGTAGGGATTGCGGACTTCGACGGGGTCGCCGCCGCCCAGGGCGTCGGTCCCCGGGTCGAGTCCCATCCGGTCGTAGAGTTCCTCGGCACTCGTCAGATGGAAGTTCAGCAGGTCCTGGAACCCGAGACCGACCAGCGCGGTCCGGACAGCCTCCTCGAGTCGGGCGCGCTCGTGTCGCCCGCCGATCGTCCCGACGTCGGGATAGCACGGTTCGAGTTCGTTGAACCCGTAGGCGCGTCCGACGTCGTCGATCACGTCGACGGGGTGGAGCACGTCGACACGATACGGGGGGATCGTGACGTCGTAGGCCGGTGAACCGTCCGTCTGCGTCGGCTCCCCGTCCAGCCCGGATCGTTCGAGAAGGTCGATCACGTCGTCGGTTTCGAGATCGATCCCGAGTGTGCGTTCGATCCGGTCGTGGGCGACGGTCTTGGCTTTCGTCGAGAAATCGGGGCGGACGAGAGACTCGCGGTACTCCTCGGGCGCGTCCTCGTACTCGACGCGGACCGACTCGATCTTCCCGCCGCGGGCATCCAGGGCATAGCAGACAATCGACAGCATGTGGTCGATCGTCCACTGGTCGGTCCCCGTCATCTCGATGAACAGATCCCGCGAGTCGGTCGAGACCTCCGTCCGGCGACCGTTGACCACTGGCGGGAACGAGAACAGCCCGATCGAGTCGTAGATCGCGGGCACACTGTCGTACTCGGCAACCAGGTCGGCGTACTCCTCGCCGATGTGGTGTTCGGAGAGGACCTCGCCGGGTGTCATCTCGGCGTCGCCCTCCAGCGGCACGAAGGTGTCGCCATCGCGGTCGATCCCGGTGTAGCGGACGGACTTGCCCTCGCCGTCGTCGGCAGCGTCTCGCGGGTCACTGCGCTCCCCGCTCGACCGTTCCGAGGCGCTGCGCGCCTCGCCCCCTTTCAGCATCGTCAGATCGTGAACCCCGATCGCACCCTTCGCACGCTTGCGACCCATCGTCGCGTGAAGCTTCTCCTGAAGCTGGATCAGCGAATCGAGCGACGCCTCGTCGAGATCCAGCCCGCGGACGACCGCGCCCGTGACGTAGGGGCGTTCCTCGGGCACGTCCTCGACCTGGATCGTCCAGTCGGCATCGTTAGTCTTCGGGACGTAGACGCCCCGCGAATCCCCGTACTGGTAGCGCAGCGACCGGGCGACCCCCTCGACGGAGAGCCGATCGAGGCGATCGGGTTCGAACTCGAAGCGCAACTCGCCCTCCTCGGTCTCGCCCTCGTACTCCAGGCCGAGTTCGAAGAGATCCGCCCGAAGGTCGTCGTCGCTCTTCTCGCCGTGGCCGGTCAGTTCCCGCAGTTCGTCAGTGTCGATGTCGACAGTGGGCATCAGTAACGCACCTCCTCAGTGCGGAGATACTCAAGATCGGCCAGCGTCCCGTGGACGTCCCGGATGTCCTCGGCACCGGTGACGAGCATCATGAGTCGTTCCAGGGCGAGTCCCCAGGCCATCACGTCGGCCTCAACGCCGAGGGGATCGAGCATCTCTGGCCGGAAAATTCCGGAGTTACCGATCTCGACGACCTCGCCCGTAACCGGGTGCTCGCCGAACAGCTCGAAGCTCGGCTCCGTGTACGGGTTGTACGTCGGCTTGAACTCCAGGTCGGTGATCCCGAACTGCTCGTAGAACTCCGTGAACGTCCCCATCAGGTCCCGGACGGAGAGATCCTCGGCCATCACCCACCCCTCGATCTGGAAAAACTCGAGCAGGTGGGTCGCGTCGATCTCGTCGTTGCGGTAGGCCTTCTCGACGGAGAAGAAGCGCTGTGGCGGTTCGAGGTCGCCCTGCGCGACGCCAGCGAGGTGGCGAGCCGACAGCGACGTGGTGTGGCCGCGCAGGTCGACCTGGCGGGCCATCGCCTCGCCCCACGGCGAGTGATACCCTTCACCGTCGGGACCGACGCCCTCGCGGTGGGCGCGTTCGACGTCCTCGCGGACCTCGTCGGGCAGATCGTCCATCGGCGGGACGTCGAGGGCGAACTGGTCCCAGTGCGTGCGCGCGGGGTGATCCTGGGGCATGAACAGCGCGTCGTTGATCCAGAACTCCGCGTCGGCGTGGGGGCCGTCCATCTCCTCGAAGCCCATTCCGACGAGGACCTCCTTGACGCGCTCGGCCATCCCGCGTAGCGGGTGCATCTTTCCGCCGTCGATGGCTTCGGCGTCGGCCTCGACGTTGTAGTCGGCGAATGCGACGTCCTCCCACTCGCCGCTGGTGAGGAGGTCCGGCGTCAGGCGATCGACTTCCTGGGCTTCCTCGATCCCGGCCATGAGTTCCGTCACGCCCGCATCGGTGAGTTCGACCGACCGGACGGTCCGTTCGGAGCGCTCGATCAGCCCGCGTCGGTCGAGTTGGTCGAGGACAGCATCGTCCTCGACAGGGTCGCCCGCCTCGATAGCCGCCAGGGCGGCAGCTTCCGCGTCGGCGTCGGGATCGACGTCTGCTTCGGCGGTGATCTCGCCGGCGTCGATCTCGCCGTATCCCTTCCGGGCGAAGTTCGACAGCGCGATGTCGACGGCCTCGCCATCGAGATCAGCGGCCCCGATGACCTGTCCCATCGAGACGCCCCCCTCGTCGGCCCCCTGCTCGATAGCGGCGCGGTAGAGGCGGTGTTCGGGCAGGCCAGCGTCGAGGTAGGACTGGCCCTCGTCGGTCAGCGAGACGGATTCGTCGGTCGTCTCGGTGACGGCCACCAGCCCCTCCGCCTCGAGTTCGAACGCGGCGCGGGTGACGGCCGCCGTGTCCAGGCCGGTTTCCTCGCGTAGCTGTTCGACGGTTCGTCGGTCGTCTGCGCTCGCGGTCTCAAGTACCGCGAGTTGGTCGCTCGGGAGTTCCATCAGTTGTTGTCGGAGTACCGTGTGTTGCTCGGATAACGGTTCTCAATTTCGCTCACAGCGGAGCGCAACCTGCGACGTCGGTTTCGTCGAGGGGGCGAAGCCGACCCCCGAGTCCACCGACAGTCAGGCTGCGGTAAAAAAGCCGAACGCCCGACCGACTCGCGACTGGCTGGCGATCCACCGAGCGTGGGCGTTCGGTGCCATATGCCAGGATTGGGAAGCCACCACACAAAAGCGTTCCGTCGTCCGGGCGGGACTGGGTCCAGTCGTCAGCGAGAGCACCGTAAGAATTCATCGACCGGGACGTTTCAGTCTCGGCCGGGAAGAACAGGTGTCGTAGAACCGTTCAGAGGCCAATTGATTTCAGGACGTTTGAGTCTGCATCGGCTGTGCAATGAATAGGCAGATCGGTCACTTCCAGAAGTCATAGACACGAACTGGTTGTGCTCGAATTCGACAATATTATGCAAAAACGGAATCTACCACATGATATGACGCCCCTCCAAATGTTCGGAACCAATCCGCTCGGTAGTTTAGTGCTGGCACTCGTAGTTGGGTTCGCGATCGTCCTCTTTGGGACGTACTTAGGAGTCCTCGGGGCGCTACGGACGTTCTTCGGTGAGTCGTCGTGGCGGGACGTCTCGACCGCTGCTGAAGAGTGAAACTCTCCTCCGCCAACCGCCGATGCAGTGAGGGTAGTCAATTGACCCCACCAATTGGTGATAGATACACGTCCGTACTGGGCAGATGACAGGTCGAAAAAACAAGTAGGAGAACTGTCTTCTGCCATCCGTATCAAGAGAAGGAAGACAGCAGTCAGTCGTCCAGTGCGGTCTCCGGGCGGTACTCCCGGCTGATGGCCTTCCACTTGCCCGTCGAGAAGCGATAGTAGTTACCCACCGCAGGGACGAGCGTCTCGCCGAGGAAGGCGACGTAGATCCCCCAGACACCGATCGGGGTCGTCGCCCCCAGATACGCGGCGGGGATCGAGACGGCGAACACGCCCAGGGCCTGGTAGACGAACGGCCAGTTGGTGTCGCCACTGGCGTCTAAGGCCCCGGCGATGGTGCTGTTGACCCCCTGCGGGATGATCGCGATGGTGCCCGCAAAGACCATCCCGACGGCGATCGGGACCGCCCCGGCCTCGGTCCCGAACGCGACGACCGCCGGCCGGGCGAGGACGGCCACGACCGCCGCCGAGACGGCGTAGGTCGCGACGGCCATGAGAACGATCTCCCGGCCGTAGACTGCGGCGGTCTCCTCGTCGTCCTCGCCGAGGTGCTGGCCGACGAGACTGGACGCCGCGAGGCCGAAGCCCCAGCCGGGGACGTTCATCAAGCCCCAGATCCGCCGGGCGACAGTGTAGGCCGCCAGGACGGTCGTCCCGAACATCCCGACGATGAACAGCATGGGAAAGCGGGCGACCGTCCAGGTCATGTTCCGGCCGACGACGGGCGTCCCGATCGAGACGACGTCGGTGATGTCGTCCCAGTGGAAGTACGTCCCGCGCGGCGAGACCGACACCGGGAACGCACCGATTCCGGGGAGCCAGCCGGCGATTAGCCCGACGATGAACAGGCCGGTGACGAGGACGTTCGCCGCGACGGTCCCCCAGGCCGCACCGGCCACACCCATCCCGAGGCCGAAGATGAACACGCCGTTGAGAACAATGTTGAGAACGGCACCGCCGCCACGGAGTATCATCGGGATCTGGGCGTCGTCAGCCCCGATGAGGACGCGGCTCCCCACGAGGTTGAGCCCCGCGAATGGGACGCCGAGACCGAGGATCTTGAGGTAGGTCGCGCCGTAGGTGATGACCTGCTGATCGCTGTTCAGCAGGCCGATGAGGCGCTCGGGGAAGAACCAGAACGCCGCGCCGATCGGGATCGTCACCGCGACGACGACCACGAAGCTCGACCGGACGGCCTGGCCGAGCTGGCCGAACTCCTCGGCACCGAATCGCTGGGAGACGAGTGCGATCGTCCCGGCGGCGAACCCGCCGCCGAAGGCGAAGGCCAGCCCCCAGAACGGACCAGCGAGGCCGACGCCCGAGATGGCGTCGTTCGCAACGAGCCCCGAGGCCGCCCCGACCATGGCCACGTCGGCCGCGTTCTTCGACATCCGGGCGATCCCGGTGACCACGCGTGGCCAGGAGAGATCCGTCGCTCGGCGCGCGCGTTCGGCGTCGATCAACCCGAGACGGGCAAGCCCCAGGCCGATGAGGAGGATGACGCCACGGACGGGATTCGCGCGGGACCCGGCGCGCTTGATCGACTGGACGGCGCTGCCGACCGACGACTGGGGGCGAGACACGAAGTAACGGTTCGTAAATCGTCGTCGGAAAAAGGCCTTCCTATCTGGAGCGATCGAACAGTCAGTCGTCGCTGATCCGACGGCGAAGACGGTCGTCGGCTGCCACGACGAAACCGACCTCAGCGCGCGCGATCGGAATCGAACTCGATGTCGAGTTCGTCGAGTCGGTCGGCCCATTCGTCGCGTTTCTCCTGGTGGTCTTCGAGGAACGCTTCCATGAGTTCGGCGGCCTGTTCCTTGCAACCGCCACACAGCCGCTCGCCGCCGGCACACTCCTCGTAGACCTCGGTCGCGAACTCGTCGTCGTCATCCGCGAGCAGGTAGGCGTACAGTTCGTAGACCGGGCACTCGTCGGGTTTCCCGCCGAGTTCACGCTGTTCGTCGGCCGTCTCACGACCGCCCGTGGTCGCCGCCCGGACCTTGTCGTAGCCCTCGGCGGGGTCATCGAGCAGACTGATGTGACTCTCGGGCACGGAAGAGGACATCTTCCCGCCGGTCAGACCGGTCATGAAGCGGTGGTAGATCGACGACGGCGGCAGGAAGCCGTACCCGCCGTGGGCGAGTTCGACCTCGCGGGCGAGTTCCTCGGCCTCCCCGCGCGAGAGGTCGAAGGCGTCGATGTGCTCGTCGTAGACCCGCTTCTCGCCGTCGATGGCTTCGATGAGCGCCTCGAAGGCCTCTTCGGTCGCGTTACGATCGAGAAACCGGACCCGTGGACGGAGCGGCTCCTTGCCGGCCTCCCGGAGCATCGTGATGACGCGATCGGCCGTCATGGTCGAGGGATCGGTCGCGTCCCGATCGCGGTCGTTGTCGAGGTACGTGGCGGCGTCGCCACACCGGATCGTCTGATGCGGATGTCGTTCGGCGAGCGTCTCGTAGGCCTCCGCGAGGAGTGCCCGCTCCTCGTCGTCGGTCTCGAAGGAGGCATACGCTTCCGTGACGCCGAAATAGCGCATCCGCGCGGCGACGTCCCGCGCCAGGCGCATGTGCGGGTCCTGGTCGGGGCCGACCGGGATGACCGTCGGTTTCGGTTCGTCGAGTTGCGGGTAGAGGATGTCGGCGATCTGGGTCACGACGCTTTGCATGTGGCTGACGTCGGTCTCACCGTCGAACCCGTAGATACCCTCGAACTCCGCGAAGCGGGCTTCAGCGCCGAGTTCGAACGCCAGGTCCTGGAGCGCACGGTTCTCCGACTGTCGATAGAGCGTCCCCGCCTCCGGGTCGAAGCCGAGCGCGAGCAGCGAGAGGATGTAATCCCGCGCGTGCTCGTCGATCTCGTCCCACGTCAGCCCGCGGGCGGCGTGAGCCTCCAGGTCGGCGATCAGTCCGTACGCGTCGCCGCCCTGCTGTTGATGCCAGATGATCTCGTCGAAGACGAGTTTGTGGCCGATGTGCGGGTCGCCGGTGGGCATGAACCCCGAGAGGACAGCGAAGGGGTCGCCCTCGCGCATCGCGCGAGCGACCGGCCGGTAGTCCCGGTGGCCGAAGATGACCCCGCGGCGCATCAGGTAGTGGGGATCAGGGACTTCGGGCAGGAGCGCCTCGAACTCCTCGATGCCGAACTCCTCGAAGAGGTTGCGGTAGTCGGAGACGGTTGAGGAGCCCCACGGATCCAGGGTCGTGTCATCAGCACCGGCAGCTGCCCCGCCGTCGGCACGTGGTTGGGGATCGGTCGACTCGCGTCGTCGGTCGTCTGTCGGTTCGTCGTCGGTGTGTGTGTCTCGCGTCATTGGTGTCGTGTCTCGTGTGGTTGGTCCTCGAAGCCACCGGGCCGAGAAAGCGGAGGGAGCATCGCCCGCCGGGCGACGAGTTACGCCCGCCGGCCGGCGACGGCGACACTGTCCACTTCCCGGGGGTGCCAGCGACGGACGTCGGGGGAAGTGGACGCCATGTGCGTACGTCTCCACCAGCAGGGGTTTAACTGTTGTGAGACGACACGCCCGAAAGTGGATTACAGCACGTCTGAACGATCGAACGAGCGGGACACAGCCACAAAAACAACATATCCGGTCGTGGAAACGTATATAACTCTCTATGCCGTATCAATCGTATGAGCGATACGAGCCCGGGCAGTCGGTGGCGCGAGGAGCGGACGACGTTTCAGCGAGTCTACGACGTGATCGTCGGCACCCAATCACCGTGCACCGCCGGCGAGATCGCCGAGCGAGCCGATTGCTCGGAGACGGGTGCCCGGGAGTCCCTGGCGCAACTCGTCGAGATGGGAGTCGCCGAGCGACGTGACGGACGCCCGGCCACGTACCGGCGCAACGACGCCTACCTGACCTGGAAGCGCGTCGAGCGCCTCGCTCGCGAGCACCGACCGGCGGAGCTTCGCGAGCGCGTGGACTCATTGCTCGAAGAGGACGAGGCCTTTCAGACGCGTTACGGCGTCCCGGAGCCCGACGCCGTCACGAGCGAGGATGTCGAAACCGAGGATCACGACGCACTCCACGACCACTGGGAAGGATTAGGCGAATGGCGGACGGTTCGCCGGGATATCCGTGTCCTGCGTCGGGCCGTCCAGCGCGCCGAGACGCGACTTGACGGCGAGGCGCGGGCGTGAACGACGACGAGATGACGGGTGGATCCCGCCACGATCAGGCGAGTGGAGCGCTCGACGTGGCGACGCTCTCTTTGCTGGCCCGACGCGCCGAAACACACCCGCTCGTCGCAAAGTGGGCGTTCGATCCGGATTCGATGTCGCCGCGATTGCTCGAAGTCCATCTCGACGCCGGCCAGTACCCCCGGCCAGTCACTGCCGTTCGGCTGGACGTTCGCTGGTTCGAGGGCGGCGACTACACGTTCCACTATCTCGAATCCCGCGAACGAGACGACTGGCAGTGTCGGTGGGACCGCCATCCAAAGCCCGAGGCTCCTCGAGTGCACTTCCATCCCCCACCGGACGCCGCCGCGCGCGTCGAGCGCGGGATCGACGAATCACACCATCTCGGCGTCTTCTTTGCCGTCCTGGAGTGGATCGAATCGCGCCTCGAAGCGCTTCACGAAGACGACTGATCGTCAAGAGAGAGAGAGAAACGACCAATACCGTCTATGGCGTCAGTCGCCCGACTTCGAGCCACTCGATCCGGGGTCCGTCGGCGTCATCAGCGTCGGCCACCAGCGCGAACACCATCCGCTTGCGAACGCCGTGAGCCAGTCGGACGTCCAGCGCGAGGTCTCGCGGCGTGAAAGCGTGATTCGCCGGTAACACCCGCACGAGCAACTCGGAGTGGCCAAGGGAGTCGACACTCTCGACGTCGGCGTACGTCCGGAAATCAGCGCCGAACTTGTAGCCCGTCTTGGGCACGACGCCACGGTCGCGAAGGTCCCGATACACCGCCAGCCGGCGGTCGAAGCGCTCGCCCTCGACCTCCCGACCGCACTCGACGATCGCCGCCGCGCCGCCATCCACGTCGAGAACCCCCTGGTGGGCCAGCGCGGCGGCCTCGACTAGGGAGAGCTGTAAGGGCTCGCCCGTCTCGTCGTCGAGCGGCTGTCCGTAGAAGCCCTGCTGATAGAGTGCGTCGGGCGGCTCCCAGACCAGTACCCGATCGCCCAGCAGGTCCGCCGCGACGTCACTCGGCAGGTCTGTCGTCGTCGACCCCCCGATCTCGGGGTGGCTGGTTTCGAGATACGTGATCGCCGACTCCTCGTCGACGACTGCCAGGACGCCGTCCCCCAGCGTGGCCGCCGAGACGGCCGTTCGCTCGCTTATTGCCCGGATTCGATAGGCGACCGCGTCGTCCCAGGGGCCCTGCCCGCGGGGGTAGACGACGAAATCCGCGCCCACGGGATCGTCGACCCAGCCCTCACGGGCGGGCGAGAGGTAAAAGCCCCGATCCCTGAGGTCCTTGTAGACGAGGACGTCGATCTCCGAGACAGCGGCCGAAGAGACCAACGCCCGGAAGTCCAGAGCGTCGCCGCTTCTCGCGTCCCGGACGACGTCGACATCGCCCCGGGAGAGGAGGTGGGCGGCTTCGACGGGAGCCAGCACCAGTCCGCCGGCCTCGACCCGACCGTACCCACGGGAGTCATAGAAGCGTTCGCGGGCGTCGCTGTCCCCGCGTACCACGTCCCCGTCCAGGACCAGTTCCATGGTCCGACGTACCCGCGGGTGGGCAAAGGCGCTACGGTCGAAGCCGCGCTGACAACCGACGTGACGACGAGCGAGACGCCGCGGCGTCAGGGTTCCGCCGGAACACCGCCCCTCCCGTCCCGCCAGGCCTCACAGGTCGCATCCAGACACCGCCGCCCGCCCGCGGTCTCGAACAGCGGGAGGCCACAGGAACATTCGCCGACCACGACGCCGGCCGGGAACGCGAAGCCGGTATCACACTCGGGATAGTTCTCACAGCCCGCAAGCAGGCCGCCCCGCCGGAGGATCCGGAGCGCACCCTCGCAGTTGGGACAGTCCCACTCGCGATCGAAGACGTCGGCGACGGCGTCGTCCATCGACTCACAGTCGCGATCGACACAGATCTCGAAGGCACGGCCGCGTTCGACCCGCATTTTCGGGAGGCCGCACTCGCAGTGATTGTCGAGTACTTCAGCGTCGCCGGGGAGGCCGTGCCGGGCGTCACAGCCAGTGCAGGCGACGGCATCGGTAACCCGAACGAGCGCTGCCCCGCAGTCAGGGCACTCGCCGACGGGCGACCCCGCGACACTGGCCGGGTAGCGGCCACTCGCCGTCTCGTCGTGGATCTCGACAGTGAGGCGCTGATCGCCGTCGGTCGCGGCGAGGTGCGTGCCGTCGATGGTCACCGTCTCGGCGCGGGTGAGCCAGGCGACCGGCTGGTAGCCCTCGGCGTCGTGGACCAGAACGGTGTTGTCGGGCTTGACGACGACCAGAACCTGGCCGCGCTGTTCGTGTTCGCGGACGCGCGACCCGTCGAAGGTGGTCGTACACTCTCCCGCGACGACGTGAATTCCGTCGTGCATACCCCCGCCTGGCCGCCCCCTCCGGTATAAACGCGCGGCCTGAGCTGTGGGTACCACTGGATCCGGCCACAAACAATCCCGGAAAGTGCCTTCCTGCGCCCGAAAGTTCGTGTTCCCGGGGTACCTGAAACCGGTATGCGCGGACGTGACGTGGTCTTATTAATCGTGATCCTGCTGCTGGCCGGCTGTACGGGACTGCCAGGGGTGCAGCCGGACGCCGGGACGGCCACGTCGCCAGGGACAACCACGGCAGTGGAAAGCCCGGCTGCGGAAACACCAGCACTCCCGGCGGGCGAGAGCTGGACGGTGACGATCACCGAGGTTATCGACGGCGACACGATGGACGTCAGATTCGAGAACGGATCCACCGAGCGGATCCGACTACTCGGCGTGGATACGCCCGAACCCTACGCCGAGGTGGATCCCGCCGAGTGGGACGACGTGCCGAATACGGACGCGGGTCGGGCGTGGCTCCGTGGCTGGGGCGACAATGCGAGTGCGTTCGCCGAACAACGACTGGGCGGCGAGGACGTCCGGATCGTCACAGACGAGATGGCGGGCCGCCGCGGCGAGTACGGCCGGCTGCTCGTCTACGTCGTGATCGACGGCGACGTCTTCGGCGGGCAATTGCTCGAGGACGGGTACGCGCGACGCTACGAGACCGAATTCCAGCTGTACGATCGATTCAGCGCCGCCGAGGCGCAGGCGCAGGCGGCCGACCGCGGCGTCTGGGGCTTCGGCGACGGATCGTCGTAGGTTACCCAGCGGAGGATCGAACGGGCAGACCGAGTGCATCGACTGGCACTGTGACGTCCGTTTTTATACGGGAGCGAGATCACTGGCAGCCATGGCCGACGAATACGACATCGAGGGCATCGAATTGACCGACGACCGCTACACCGTCGTCCAGTCGCTGGTCCGCAACAAGTACCGGGCCGAAGACGAGCAGGGCAACGTCTTGCTTCGGGGCAAGCAGAAGATGCTCAAATTGAAAGACGAGTTCCCGTTCGTTGGCCCAGACGGCGAGGCGGTGTTCACTGTCAAAGCGGGTGGGATCCTCGACGTCGCCGGCGACTACGTCCTCACCGATGCACGGACCGGCGAGGCGGTCGTCATCCTCGACAACGACTACTCCATTTTCCAGGACACCTGGAAGATCCGGGATGCCCGGACGGAAGCCAAACTCGCGGAGATCAACTCCCGCGGCGCGATGGTGACCCTGGCGCGGGCGTACGTCCCCTTCGGTGGCTGGATCCCACACAAATACGAGATCACGGACCTCGAGGGCGACCACGTCGGCCGGATCGAAGGGGAGCTATCGCTGAAAGACAGATACGAGATCGTCATCGACGACGCGAGCGACGTCCCGAAGGAGCCGATCGTCGCCGCCGCGATGGTCGTCGACGCGATCCAGGGGCACTGAGAAGGGCGGCGCGGTCGACGTTCGTCGGCCCCGAACGCAAGCGAACCGCCACGGATTTGTCCGGCCTGCCCAACCACCAGGTATGACTGCAGTCCTGTGCGATATGGATGGTGTGATTATCAGTTCGGAGGCCCACTGGAAACGCCACGAGAGCGAGGACATCTACCCGGCAGTCGTCCCCGACCAGGACGTCCCGCCCGAGGAGACCACGGGCATGTACTACCGCGAGATCTACGATTACCTCGACGACAACTACGGTGCGGCCATCTCCCGCGAGGAGTTCCTCGAGTTGTTCGAGGCGGCCGGCCGACAGATCTACGGCGAGGAGGCCGAGATCGTCGCGGGCGTCCCCGAACTGCTTCGGGACGTCCGCACCGAGGGCCACAGCGTCTCGCTGGTGACCTCCTCGCCGCACCACTGGATCGACGTCGTGCTGGACCGCTTCGACCTCGCCGAGGACTTCGACGCGATCGTCAGTGCCGCGGACGTCGAACGTGGCAAGCCCGCGGCCGACGTCTACGAGCGGGCGGCCGAACTTGCCGGTGAAGATCCCAGCGACTGCATCGCCATCGAGGACTCGACGAACGGCGCGTCGGCGGCGAAGGCCGCCGGGGCGTTCACCATCGGCTTCACCGGCGTCCACAACGACATCGACCGCTCGGTCCCCGACGTCGTCGCCGAGGACGTCGACCAATTGCGGGAACTGTTGGTCGAACGGTTGTGAACGGGTGGGGTTTCACCTCGTTACCGCCGTAAGGATACATAGGGTCTGCGCTCCAACCGCCGCCGATGACAGCCCTCGAACTCACCGTCGACGATCGGAATCTCGAAGCTGAGTGGCTCGAAGACAACCCCACGCTCCGCGACGCTCTGGCTGAGACCCTTCCCGTCGAGGGACAGGCGGCTCGCTGGGGCGACGAACTGTACTTCGACGCGAGCTTGGACGGCAAGCCGGAGACGACGAGTGAGGAAGTTCCAGTCGGGACGATCGCCTACTGGGCGGGCGGCGAGGCGCTCGCGCTGTTCTGGGGCCCGACGCCGGCGAGCACCGACGAGACGCCGAAAGCCGCGGCCCCGGTCGCGCCACTGGCGCGGATCGTCGATGTGCGTCCGCTGGGGGATCTCGACGGCGGGGCGACGGTGCGGATCGAGTCGGCAGAGTGACCCACTGCGTCGTCGCCGTGGTCACTCGACTGCGACCGTCCGCGTCTCGACGACCGGCCGGATCGGCAGTTCGGGGAACGCCACTTCGACGGCGAACTCCAACTCGTCGGCGTCACCCCCGAAGACGCCGACCGGAAGCGTCGCCTCGCCGAGATAGGTCTCGCTCGCGGTCATCTCGACGCCGTTGACCGTCACGCGGATGCCAGCCTGCCCGCCGCCGGCCGTGTTCCGGACCGTCACCTCGCACATCTCGTTCTCGCCATGGGGGATCGACTCGGGGAAGTCACCCCAATCGATCCCGACGGCGGGCAAATCAGACGCGCTTTCGAGGACGCGCTCGGCGACGCCCTCGCTCAGTCCCGCGTCGACCAGACCCTCGACGCCCGCCGCGACCACGTCGGCTGGCGTCGCCAGTCCCTCGGCGGCGAGTTTGCTCGCCCGACCGGACCCGACGCCGTCGATCGCGGTCAGTCCAACCGCGTCGTCGCTGATGCCGTGTTCGACGCGGGCCTCGATCCGACGGGCGAGATTCGCCGCGCGTGCGCCGTCGAACTCCGCGAGGAACGCCTGCAGCGCCGCAAGGAGGCGGTTGGCGTTCTGGCGGATCACCCAGGCGTCGCTCTGGAGTTCCGAGGGGGTGGTCCCACGCATGCTAGCCTCTAAGATCGCCAATACCTTCCGCTGGCCGGCGTCGAGATCGACGTTGACGACGGTCTCGGGATCGGTTCGATCGTCGCCCAGCACCGCGCGGACGGCGTCGCGCTCGTCGGTCCGGGCGCTGACGCTGTCGAACTCGCCCGCCCCCGCGACAGCGGAAAGGATATCCCGCTCGGTGAGTTCCCGTTCGCCTGCGGCGTCGGCGAGATCGCCGAAGTGGCGGGCGGTATCCAGCCGGAGGTAAAACCGCGAGGCGAGGCGACCGAGGGCAGTCGCCGAAACGCGGAGGTCGTCGTCCATCTCGACGAAGCCACGGTCGACCAGTCCCCGCATCGTGGAACTGGCCTGCTCCCGAAGCGATCCCGCGGCGTCGTAGCGATCGGGGGCGTTCGTCGCGCGAACGTAGTAAAACGTCGTTTCCAGCCACTCCAGCACGTCGTCGAGATCCCGGATCGTCCCCATCGCGATCTCGGCGTTGAGGTGGGAATCGAGGCTCTCGGCCAGTCGGGACTCGATCTCCTTGCCGTCCCGGAGGAGTCGCCGATACTTGTCGGCCTCGCTACGGTCAGTGATCACCCACGCGTACCCGTGTTCGTCGTAGCCCGGCCGACCCGCCCGCCCGAGCATCTGGAGGACGTCCAGCGGGCTCATGTCGACCTCGCCTTCCAGCGGATCGTGGAGTTTGGTATCACGTATCACGACACACCGGGCGGGGAGGTTGACGCCCCAGGCGAGCGTCGACGTCGAGAAGAGGATGGCGAGTTTGCCCTCGCGGAACCACTGCTCGACGCGGTTCTTGTCCTCCCGGGAGAGGCCGGCGTGGTGGAAGCCGACGCCGTCGAGGACCGACTGCCGGAGGGTGTTGTTGTTCAGTTCGGCCGCGTCATTGTGAAAGTCGTAGTCGCCCCGGGCACCGATCGGAATGTCCCGTTCGGCGAGTTCGTCGCGGGTCTTCTTGGCGGCCTGGACGGTGTCCTGCCGGGAGGAGACGAACACGAGTGACTGCCCGTCCTCCCGGAGGTGGGGTTCGACGAGATCCAGGGCTCGATACAGCCGCCGGTACTTGTCCGCGAAGGCGTTCTCGCCGTGGCTGTAGGTCTTGACGTCGGCGTTGAGGGGGACCGGGCGGTAGTCGTCGCCGAAGGCGAAGGTCGTCTCGGGCGGGGCCTCAAGCCACTCGGCGACGTCGTCGATGTTGGTCATCGTCGCCGAGAGGGCGACGATCCGGGGGTCACAGAGGCGTCGAAGTCTGGAAATGGTGACTTCGAGGACGCTCCCGCGGCGGTCCGCATCCAGCAGGTGAACCTCGTCGATAACCACGCAGTCGACGTCGGTGACGAAGCTGTACCGGCTGGAGTCGTGCTTGCGGGTCGCCGAATCGGCCTTCTCGGGGGTCATCACCAGCACGTCCGCGCGCTCGGCGCGCCGGGGATTGAGATCGCGCTCGCCGGTGACGACGTACACCGAGTATCCCAGGTCCTCGAAGCGGTCCCACTCGCTCTCCTTTTCGTTGGTGAGCGCGCGCAACGGGGCGAGAAACAGCGCCGTCCCGCCCCGATCGATGGTCTTCGCGATGGCGACCTCCGCGACCGCGGTCTTGCCGCTTGCGGTCGGCGCGCTCACGACGACGTTCTCCTCGCGCTCGAGCAGTGCGGGCAGCGTCTCTGCCTGCATCGCGTTGAACGACTCGAAGGGAAACGCCGGCGCGAAGTCGGGCAACACGTCGGCGACGGGCACCGCTTTTGGGCTCTCGAGTGGCTCTGCCACGCGTAGGTTGGAGACGGGGCGGCGCGTGCATAGGCGTTTCTGTCGGCGACAGATCGTTCCGGTCGACGACGCGATCCACGAGACCGATCGGTCAGGCGGCCGAATGGTCCCCCTGTTTTTATCCTGTCGGCAAGTGAATCTGGAAGTATGTACGATCAGATCCTGCTCCCAGTCGACGAACAGACTGGGGCCGCCGAAGTCCTCCATCACGCGGGCGAGATCGCCCACCGTTTCGACGCCGAGATCCGGCTGTTGCACGTCGCCGACACCGACGAGTACAGTGTGACCCTCACCGACCAGGGGGTCGTCGACGGGCTCGTCCAGCGCGGCGAGGAACTCGTCGCCGACGCCGGCGAGACCTTCGAAACGCTGGGTGTCGAGTACAGCACCGACGTCGTCCAGGGCAGCCCGGCGGCGACGATCGTCGAGTACGCCACGGAGTTCGACTACGACCTGATCGTAATGCCGACTCACGGTCGGGAAGGCCTCTCGCACTTCCTGCTCGGCAGCGTCACCGAGAAGGTGGTGCGGCTGTCTGACGTCCCGGTGCTCACTGCCCGGATGATCGAGGGGGACACGTTCGCGTTCCCCTACGAACGCATCCTGCTCCCGACCGACAGCAGCGATACCTCGCGGCGCGCCGCCGAACACGGCCTCGACCTCGCGGCCGCCGTGGACGCCACGGTCCACGTGCTCTCGGTGATCGAGACCGCCGCGCTCGGGCCGGACATCCAATCGAGCATGACGACCGGTGACTTCGACCAGGGGGCCCGGGAGGCAGTCTCGGACGTCGCTACCATGGCCGAGAAGCGGGGCGTCGACGCGACGACGCACGTCGAGACTGGCTCGCCCGACGAGGAGATCCTGACGGCCATCGACGAGTTCGACTGCGGGGCCGTCGTGATGGGCACGACCGGCCGCCGCGGCGTCGATCGGATCCTGCTGGGAAGCGTCGCCGAGAAGACCGTCCGATCCGCGCCGGTACCGGTCGTGACGGTCGGAAGCGATCACGACGAGTAACGATCGAGCGTCGCGGTGACGGGACGGACGCCAGCCGACGCGTTTTAGAGCGCCGACGGCGAGTTGCCGACAATGGTAGGATCGAACGCGAAGGGCGACCGCCGCGAGCGCGAACTCGTCAATCGACTCGACGAGGCCGGCTTCGCCGTGATGCGTGCGCCCGCGAGCGGGTCGGCCACCGAGCGCGAACTCCCCGACGTGCTGGCGGGCGACGGCGAGGACTTCTACGCCATCGAGGCCAAGTCCAGCGCCGGCGACCCGATCTACCTCGACGGCGAGGAGGTCGAGGCGCTTTTGTTCTTCTCGCGGAACTTCGGCGCGCGTCCGCGGATCGGCGTCCGCTTCGACCGCGAGGAGTGGTACTTCTTCCACCCGGCCGACCTCTATACGACTGACGGCGGCAACTACCGCGTCAAGCGCGAGACGGCGATCGCCGAGGGGGTCGACTTCGCGGAACTCGTCGGTCACTCCGAGAAGGTCCGCCTCGACGAGGTGGGTGAGGACGGTCCCGACTCCGCGACGCTTGACGTCCTCGCGGCGTTCGAACGCGGCGATCTCTCCCGGGAGGAAGCCGCCGAGATGCTCGAGTGATCGTCGCCTCCGGTGAGTCCGTCTGTCGAACGGCGTTCCAACCGCGAGTACGGGAACGCGTAGGCTTTGGGCTCACGTTCGCGAGCGATCTCGCTCGCGTAGACGACCTCGACGACGGGATCGTCGTCCGGGTAGGACTTGTTGGTCGGGTACTCGGCGACAGTGCAGCCAGCCGCCGGGAGCCAGACCTCGCTGGCGCGGCGGTCCGTGATCTCGGCGACGACGAGCCAATCACCGGACTCCCGGTCGACGACGCGATCCCCGGGCTCGAGTCGACAGGTATCACAGAACGCGGGGTTCGCTTCGTCCTCGGTGACGAACGTCTCGACACCACAGGAGTGACACAGTGCCCGTCGCTTTCCCGGCGGCGGGACGCGACCGAGCGTGATTTCGAGTGCAACGCGCCGAAGATGCTTACAGCGTTCCGTTCGGATCTCGTGATCGAGGCAGGTACACGAGCCGGCGGACAGTTCGACGACGTACGTCGCGCCGCTTGCGCTATCGACGGCGTAGGCCCCGTCGCCGAGTGGCCGGACGGCCATCGGTTCGGTCCAGGCCCGGGCCGCGCGGTCGTCCATCGTCCGCGGGTCCGGTGCAAGTGGACGCTTTCGCTCCCGGGTAGGGCGTTCGATTTCGGTCATAGGGGATCGGACGCGGCTGGTTTCTCGTCTGCGTCCAGTTGAAACGTAGGTGTCCCATGGCCCTAAATCACACGGTCAGCGCAGCGACTGGGGTGGGCGACGTCAGCGGCGCTTCGAAGCGCTTTTGGAGCGGCCTGTGGAACGAACGGGCGAGACAATGGAGCGCCAAACCGCCCTGGAGGCCGCCGTGTCCATCATCATCGTCGTGGGGTTCATCGGTGTACTGGCAGTGCTCACGACGACGTATTCGACCGACAGCGGTCTCGGACCGACTGGCGGGTACGCACTGGTCGCCTCACTGGTCGGGTTCATCATCGTCATGTCCGGGGCGGGACTCGTTCTCACGCGCATGGATGCAGACGGCGACGTGAACGACCTGACCGACGGGGTCACGAACGACGCTGGCGAGGATGCTGACGACGGTGCCGACGAAGTCCCGGATGATACTGACGACGAAGCCGACGACTCCTCGAAGTGATCGTCGAGCGATCCGACAAACGAACGCGTCGATCTACTCGTCCGCTTCGTCGCGCTCACGCCAGTCGATCGTCTCCTCCTCGTCGGCGTCTTCGAGTTTCGCCTCGTAGTAGCTGAGTGGGTGGGAGATCGCCTCACAGAGGTCGTCCATGTTGACGCAATCGCCGTAGGACTGCATCGTCGCACACGACGGCGGGGAGTACTCTGTCGGCGAAGTCTCCCCCCGGATGTGATCAGTCTGGTAGCGAGTCATCTCTTCACCGAAGCCCGGATTGACCTCGTAGAGGTCGACGATGTCGTCGGTCTCCATCCCGATCGACGCCAGGAAGGACGTGATCGCGAACCGCGAGTGATGGGGGAGGTGTTCGCCCTTCTGGACCTGATCGAGCAGCGCGGTCATGCACGGCGGGAACAGCTCGGGGACGACGGTGTCGATCTCTCTGGTCAAGTCGAGTTCGTCGAGGCGCTCCTCGACCGCTGTGACGTCGGCTTCGAGCGCGTCGGCGATCGGTTCCGGAACGGAGAGCGGCAACCCCTCGAAGATCCGCTCCTCGACCGCCTGCCGGAGGAGTTCGAGCAACTCCTCGCGGTCGACCGGTACCCGGCCGTCGGCAAGTGACCGATTGACGAGTCGCCACCGTTCGCCGCGCTGACCTGCCGCGAGATCGAGATACGCGCCGACGGCGACCGAAAAGCGATCCGCCTCCGTCAGTCCGCCGGTCCCGCGGGCCTCGACGGCTCCCGTCAGATCGAACTCGGCAAGCAGGGTCCGGAGGTCGAGGCGCTGTCGGTCGGTCGTCCGAAACTCGCCCGCGGAGAGTTCCTGGGAGAAGCGTTCGTGGGCCGTCGCCGCCTCCGCACGGGCGTAGCGGTGGGTCAGCGCCGGCTGGTCGATGAGTGAGACGATGACGCGCGCCACCGGATAGGAGAGCAACTCGACGCGCGTCCGGCGATGGGTATCACCGACGGTCCCCTCGAACAGCGCCGACTCCACGCGCTCGCGACCGCGATCGACGGCCGGACCGCGCTGGGCAACGACCGTGGCGAGATCGACGTCTGCCGCCTCGACGGCCTGGCGAGACGCGTCGAGGAACGGATACCGGGCGTGAAGCGACTCCATCGACACGTCGATTGGACTGGCCGGGAATAAAGCCTCGGGACCGCGACGCCTCGGGACGGTGTTCGAAATCCGGGCCGTCGCTCGTCACCCTCGCGTGGATCCTCGCTCAGTTGTCGTACTTCGACTCGATCTCGCGGATGACCCGCTCGTCCTCGCCGCCGTCACTGATCGCGGCCGCATATCGCCGGTAGTCGTCCCGACTCACCTCGACGACCCGGGACTCGCCCTGACGCGTCAGGCGTAGTCGAACCGTTCCGTGAGGGTCGTTACGGACGTGAGAGTTCGCGAGCGTCGCGAAGACGAACCACAGCGCGAGCGCCCCGCCGAGGAAGTAGACGCTAGCAGTGTGAAACGCGAGCGAATGGTCAGTCGCCGTCCAGTGGGCGGGGTAGGCGTACCAGAACAGCGCGACGCCGCCGAACGCGACCGCCGTGCCGAGGACGACCCCGAGTCGCTGGCGGCGGCTCGAGGGCAACACGGCGACGACGCCCAGGAACGTCCCCGGCACGCCCATGCCGGCGATCACCCCCGCGATTCGATAGGTTGCCACTGAATCAAGCCCGAGTGCGTCCGAGAGCGGGGTCGTGACGAGTGCGATCGCGACGACGACGGCGAGCGCGCCCGCGAGGAAGACGGCGATCCCCGCATGAATCTGGCGCGGGCGTCGATCGCCCCAGCGGGAGTCGTCGTAGGCTTCGCCGAGGCTCGGCATACCGTACCCATCGATCCCCACACACAAAACGATACGTCAGACGAGCGCAAGACGAGAGCGGCCCGGACGAGCGAACACGAGCGGAGCCAGGCAGTGAGAAGATGGGAGCGGATCGCCATCGCGCGGTCGGCGTGGCTGTGCATTCCCGGGGGGTGATCGAGCGAGGTCTCGGTCCCGGACTGCCCCGGTGCTAGTCGCTCTGGACCCGCGGCGCGAGCATGTAGGTGACCGAGCCCTGTCCCTCGGCGATGTCGAAGTGCATCTTGACGGGGAACTCCTCGCCGAGTTCCATCGTGACCTCGGCGTCGTTCGGGATCGCCTTGTTCATGTCCTTGAGGTAGTCCAGCGAGAACAGCGACCGGGCGGAGCCGGCGGTCAGGTCGATGAGGTCATCGCGACCGAGTTCGAGGTGGACGTCGTCGGTGTCGCCCTCCGCGTCGACGTAGAAGAGTTCGTCGGTGTCGTCGACGCCCAGCGCGACGTGGTCGCTGACCATGTCGGAAGCCGTCACGGCACGGTCGACGTCCCGGCCTTCGAGGACGATCTCCGAGGCGAGGTCGAGGTCGGGCAGGTCGGGCTCCTGGCGGATCGAGTCTGGGTCGATAAGCGCGAGCGTGTATTCGAGGCCGTCGATGGCGATCTCGAGCTTGCGGGTCTCCTCGTCGAGTTCGAGGTGGATCAACTGGTCAGCGTCGGCCATCCCCGCGATGTCCTGGAGTCGCGAGAGGTTGACGCCGATGACGCCCCCGTCGGTCTCGTAGGACTCGAAGGCGGCGGCTGACAGCGTCAGGTCGACCATGCCGACGTTGGCCGGATCGACCGCTCGAATCTCCAGGCCGTCTGCTTCGAGACGCAACTTGCACTCCTCGACCAGCACGCTGACGGAGTCGAGTGCCGTCCGCAGCGTGTCCGCACTCACGATGGCGTTGAACATCTTGGAGCGAGGTACGACCGCATCCATTAAAAAGACTTCACGTTGGGTCGGCGACAGTCCGCAACTGCGATCGGTGACTGTCCCGGTCGAGACCCGTCTTTGTTGGGACGGATCTCCGGAAAAGCGACAATCGGGCATCGAACACGGCCGAACAATGCAGGACGATTTTTCTGCCCCGGCCCCGAGGTCCACCCTGATGAGTGAACAGACTGAGATCCCGGAGCACTGGGAGCGTGGATTCGTCGAGGCGAACGGCATCAAGTTGCACTACTGCCGGACGAACGGATCGGGGCCGCCCGTCGTCGTCTCCCACGGCTTCACCGACGACGGGTACTGTCGACTCGACCTCGCCCGTGAACTCGGAGCCGATTTCGACGTCGTGCTGTACGACGCTCGCGGGCACGGCCGGTCCGACGCCCCTGAGGAGGAGTACGGCCCGTCCGAGCGAGCGGCGGACTTACTCGGATTGCTCGATGCGTTCGGTCTCGAAGACCCCATCCTGTTCGGCCACTCCATGGGTGCCGACACGGTCACGGAGGCCGCGGCCCGCCGACCGGACCGGCCGCGAGCCGTCATCCTCGAAGACCCCGTCTGGATGGTCGAAGGGGTCAACGACGACCTGATCGAGGAAGACCCGGGTGAAGGTATCGAGGAACAGATCGCGTGGTGGCAGGATCACAGCGTCGAAGAACTCCTCGAAGCCGAGACGATGTTCAGCGAACTCGCCGAGCGCGGACAGCCGGATCTCGCACGCCGCGTGGCCGAAGCCAGACAGCGGCTCAGACCCGAAATCGGCCGCGTGTCCGAGGGGGAATTTGTCGATCCCACCGAGACCTACGGCGATATCGAGGCACCGACGCTCATCCTGAAAGCCGACGCGGACGAGACCGAACGCGAGCGGGAACGCGAGATCGCAGACATCCTCCCGGACGGGCGACTCGTGCACGTCGAGGACGCCGGACACTGCGTCTTCTGGGACGAGCGCGAGCGTGCAACCGAGGAACTCCGGGCGTTCCTCGAAACGGTTTGAAGGTCTCCGCCTGTGGGTCCCGGCCGTCCGAAAACGGCGGGTGGATCGGGACGTACCGTTGTGGCCGATTCACACACGTCGGTCACGTGGAGACACTCGATGACTCAATAGTTCACCAACCGCCACTGTCATTGATCACCCCGTACTGCGGCAAGACATGGACGAAATCTGGTTCGTCGCCGGTGGGGTGGGTCTCGTCCTCGCGATCGTGGTGGTCCTGTGGTGGGGCCGATCGTCCGAGACAACCGCGTCCAGGCAGGCACACGAGGCCGCCCAGGGCCGGGAGCCACCGGTCGAACTCGGCGACGTCTGCGAGTTCGGTATCGTCGAGTTCACCGATCACCACTCCGGCGAGCGCATCGCCGTCGGGAAAGTCGAGGGGTTCGTCCTGTTCACCGAGGACGTCCCGGCCGACGTCACTGAGGGCGACGTCATCCGCGCGAAGGTGCTCTCGTTCAACGAGGGGCGGACCTCGGCGGACGCGACGTTCGTCGCCAAAAGCTGAACTGACGGGCGCGATTCCTCACACAGAGGCCTTATCCGCGAAGCGCTTTCGCGCCCTTCGAGAGGACCAGGTACAGGACTGCGAACGGCAAGAGGGGCAACAGCAGAAACAGGATCGGGAGCAGGACGAGATAGCCGACCACGTTCATCTGCAGGTTGGGGCGTTCCGTCGACAGCGGCGTGACCGTCCGGAGCGCCTCCTCGATGGCCCCGTCGTCCTCGGATGTGCTCATACTCCCTGTAAGGCCAGAGAGGCTATAAAAGGTCCGCACTCGCTACAAGATGCGCCGGTTGTGGACGGCCGCGAGGAACGGCCGAGTCGGAGAGGGATCGTCCGGATCGCGTTCGAGCGGATCGACCCCTCAGGAGACGACGCCCTCGCGAGGGAGTTACCAGGAGACGACAGTCTCGCCCTCGGGGGCGTGCTCCTTGACGGTGAGCATCTCCTCGCGGGCCGACTGGCGGGTGTCGTGGGCCTCGACGCTCTCGGCGATCGGCGAGCCGTTCTCGTCGATGAGCCGCCAGATCCAGCCGTCGTCGCGCTGGGCGAACTCGAAGGAAACCTCGTCGATCTCGAGGATGCTCGCCTTCTCGGTGGTCCTGCGGGCCGCCTCGATCGCGTCGGCGATCGCGTCCCGACTCTCGTAGCTGCCCGCGCTCACCGCCCGAACCGTCTCGCGTTCGTCGATGAGTCGCCAGCGCCAGACGCCGCCTGAATCGCCGTCCTCGTCACTGCCAATCGACGTCCCACCGTCGAGATCACCCTCCCGGTAGGGCTCGAACGCGAGTGTCTCGATGTCCATCCGGTCGGCATCGGCTGCCTGGGCTTGCACTGTTTCGATGTCGTTGACGACGGCCCCATAGGTCTCGTAGCCCTGGGGGCTCACGGCGAGGTCGGTCCGATCGGCGTCGATGAGCCGCCACCGCCAGTCCTCGCCGTGCCGGTCGATCCAGACGACGCCACGGCCGATGTCGAACACCGGTGCGTCAGCCGCGTTCTCCAGGAGGCGATCGACGTCCGACTCGGCGGCGCTCCGCGTCTCGTAGGTCCGCTCGCCGCTGGCGAGAAGGCTGCGATCCCGGTCGATGAGTCGCCAGTGATACCCGGCGTTCTGGCGGATCTGCACCGTCACGTCCCGCATCGTGTCGATCGGCGCTCCCGTCCCCGCCTCGCGGATATCGGCGATCGCCGTCGTCACGCCGTCGTAGGTGGGATAGTCCTCGACGGACTCGGCGAGGATCGTGCCGTCGGTGTCGATCAGCCGGAACCCCCAGGTCTCCTCGTCACTGAGGAGCTGGAAGGTGGCGTGTTCCATCGCTCGCACGGCCGCGTCGTCGACGTGCTCGATCAGGAAGTCGACGGCCTCCCTGGCCAGCGTCCGCGACGGATAGGACCTGGCACTCTCGGCGATGAGTTTGCCCCCCTCGTCGATGAGTCGCCACGCGTATGCCCCGTCGTCGGTCAGGTGGATCTCGAAGGCGGCGGTGTCGATTTCCAGGACCTCCGCGTCGGGTGCGTTCTCCTTCAGCGTCCGCATCCCCTCCATGACCTCGCTCTTGTCCTCGTAGGACTCGCCGCTGTCGGCCATCACCGTGCCGTCCTCGTCGATGAGTCGCCAGCGCCACTCGCCGTCGGACTCGTACTGCTGGAAGGCGGCCTGTTCGAATTCGATGAGGTCGGCCACGAGGGCCTGTTCGCGAACGCGGTCGGCCGCACTCTCGGCCTCGTCTCTGCCCTCGAAGGCCTCGGTACTGTCGGCGAGGACGTCCCGCTCGGCCGAGACCAGCCGCCAGTGCCAGGCGTCTCCGGCGGGATAGACCTCGTAATCGGCCCCCTCGAATTCGATGGTCTCGGTCCTATCGAGGACCGATCGCGTGCGCTCCGCGCTGGCAGTGGCGTCTGACTCGTCGACTGGGCGGCCGTGCATGGCGGCGACGATCTCGTCGGCACGATCTCGGAGTCGCCAGGTCCAGCCACCCCCCTCGAAATCGGCGTCTCCACCTGCCCAACTGTTCGTTTCGTGGACCTCGTAGCCCGGTGAGCCGTGTTCGATGACGGCCGCCGCCGAGAGATGGTCGGCGATGACCGTCGCGGCGGTCTCGGCGTCGCCTCGCGAATCGAACGTGGCGTCGCTCGTCAGGAGTCGGGTGTCCGCGGCGTCGATGACGTGCCACCGCCAGCCCTCGCTATCCTCGAACAGTTCGATGGCGATCGTCTCGACGGTCAGGACGCGCGGATCCTCGACCCCCTCGACGAAGCGCTCGATACTGTCCTCGGCGGCCGACTCCTCGCCGTAGTCGTCCGGTCCGGCGGCCAGCGGGCGGTGGCGTTCGTCGATGAGTCGCCAGTGCCAGCGGTCGCCCTCGTCGCGGGTGACGTCGAAAGCGGCCCCCTGGATCTCGAGCCGGCTGGCCGCCGGGGTCTCCTCCTTCAGGAAGTTGACGGCGGACTCGATCGCGTCACGGTCCGCGTAGGACCCGTCGCTGGCCGCGACGATACTCCCCTCGGCCGTGACCAGCGACCACTCCCACTCCTCCTCGCCCGTCCGGTACAGTCGGAAGGCCGCCGTCGTGATGTCGAGCAGTCCGGCCCCCGCGATCGTCTCACGGACCGCCTCGACTTCCATCCGCGCATCGGTATCCGTCGCCACTGTCGTGGCACTCTGTCCGATCGCGTCGCGACGAATGGTCCGCCAGGTCCAGTCGTTCGTCGGCGTCTCGTAGACGGTGAAAAACGCGTCCCGTGTGGCGTCACCCACGAGTATCGATGCCTCCTCGGACCCTAACCCGAGTTCGGGTTCGACCAGCAGCCCCTTCTCGCCGGTGATGACCGGGACGAGAATGGCGACGGCGACGAGTATCCCGATCCCGAGCGTATAGAGGGCGATGATCTCGGCGCTGTAGGCTGGACCGACCGACCAGGATCCCGGATAGACCTGCGTGAAGGCGAAGATACTGAGAAAGGCGATCGCGAGTCCGAGAACGCTCGCCTGCATGCCACGCCGGCGAACCGGCAAGAGCACGACGACGGCAAACAGCCCGAGCGCAAGTCCGATCGCCGAAAGCACGATCGCGACCTCCCGGATTTCGAAATTCCCCGGGAAAATGCGCTGTTCGATCTGGAAGACGAAGACCCCGAGCAGTCCCGCGACACTGCCCAGAAGCAACAACCAATACCCGTAGACGTCACGTTTCGACTCCGGTTCCCCGATATACCGGTGGTACAGTTCGACGAGTTTCTGATCTCGAATGTCGTCGATTGCCATGCGTGAACACCCCTTATCTAGCACAGGACTAAATAAATATACGACACGTTTCACGATCGTTCAGATCGAAGCCATTCATATATTATCCAGTACAACAGTAATTTATTCCCGATGGTAAAGACGTGAAACAGATCGGAGCAGGGCCGAGAGCTTACCATCGCATCGAACTGAAAAATTACCATCGCATCGAACTGAATGACCACTGTCACGCACTATCGCGCGGTCGAAGGGGGCTGTGACAGGGACTTACCGTTCGAGAGATCGTTCGAGAGAGATATCGCGGGCCGACCGGCCGATCTCGACCACGTACTCGCCGGGATCGACAGTCCAGCCATCAGTCTCGTCGTACCGGGCGAAGGCCCGCTCGTCGAGGTCGATGTCGACGGTGACGCGCTCGCCGGCCGGGATCTCCCTGGCAGCGAACCCGGCGAGTGCTCGCTCCGGGCGCTCGACCCCGTCGATCGCGGGCGGACGGACGTACACCTGCAGGACCTCGTGGCCGTCGCGGTCGGTGACGTTCTCGACGGTGACCGTCGCCGTTGCAACGTCGACCGAGGCCTCGACGTACTCGAAGTCTGCATACGAGCGTCCGTGACCGAACGGATAGGTCGGCTCGGTCGCTGCCCGATCGAAGTGACGATACCCGACGAAGATACCCTCGTCGTAGTGAACCGTGCCGTCGACGCCGGGGAAGCGACGTTCGTCCGCAGTCGGATACGTCCCCGCCGGAGCGAAGGTGACCGGCAACCGGCCTGCCGGATCGCGATCCCCGTAGAGGACGGCTGCGATGGCGTCGCCGTGTGCCTGGCCGGGATACCAGTTCTCGACGACAGCCGCCACGTTCTCGCGCCACGGCGTCTCGACCGGTCCGCTCGTGTTGAGAACGACGACCGTCCGGTCGTTGGCGTCGGCGACGGCCTCGATGAGTTCGTCCTGGCGATCGGGAAGCGACAGTGACTCCCGATCCAGGGCCTCCGTCGCGACGTCCCGGGCGAAGACGAGAGCCACGTCGGCCGCCGCCGCGGCATCGGCCGCCGCCTCGATCTCGACCGCCCCGTCCGGTTCCGACTCGTCCGGACCGCCCGCAAACAGATCGAGCAGCGAGACGCCCTCGACCCGGGGGAGTCCCCGGCGGACGGTCACGGCACCGTCCGCCCGCGCAGTGATCCCGTCCGTCGGCGACGTCTCGACGATCGGCGACGTCTCCGATGAGCCCCCACCGCCCAGGATCGCCTCGTCGACGTTCGGACCGATGACTGCGACATCGGTATCATCCGACAGCGGCAGGACGCCGTCGTTTTCGAGGAGGACGGTCCCGCGGGCGGCGACTCGCTCGGCGAGGTCACGATGTCCGGGCGTGTCTATCGCCCCCTCGACCCGATCGCCGTCGTCCAGCAATCCGATCCGATCCATCTGCCCGAGGACGCGGCCAGCCATGTCATCGAGCCGGGATTCGGGGACCTCACCGGATCGAACGGCGTTCGCAAGCGTCTCGGCGAAGCGCTCGCAGGTGCTCGGATCCGGCATCCCGTCACCGACCACCTCGGGTATTTCCGCGTCGTCCAGCCCTTCGTTCGGGCCGGCGTCCGGGACGTCGGAGCCCTCCGCGGCCGTCTCGGCGGTGTTTTCTTCGGGAGCAACCATCTCCGCCATCGGAACCCCTGGCATCTCGACGTCGAGACCGCCGTTTGCGGCCCCGGTCGCGCTCTCGGTGCCGAACCAGTCCGAGACGGTGTACCCGTCGAAGTCGAACTCGCCCTTGAGGACCTGATTGACGAGCCGATCGTGATCGCTCATCCGCGTCCCGTTGACGGTGTTGTAGGCGGTCATGACCGACCCCGCACCGGCGTCGACGGCCGCCTCGAACGCCGGGAGGTACAGTTCCCGGAGGGCGCGCTCGCCGACCTGGACGTCGATGCTCGCGCGGTCGGTCTCCTGGTTGTTCGCGACGTAGTGTTTCGGCGTCGCAATGACGTCCATCGTCTGGATCCCCTCGACGACCGCAGCCGCGAACGCCCCAGCGTGGACCGGATCCTCGCTGAAGTACTCGAAGTTCCGACCGTTCCGGGGCGTGCGAATCAGGTTCACGCCGGGCGCGAGCAGGACATCCTGGTCCTTCCCGCGCGTTTCCCGGCCCAGGGCCTCGCCGAACTCGACGGCGAGAGCGTCGTCGAACGTCGCCGCGAGCGCCAGTGGCGCCGGAAACGCCGTCGAGGACTCGCCGGGGATACGGACGCCCAGCGGCCCATCGACCATCCGGAGCGCCGGGACGTCCAGGCGCTCGACGCCCCGAACGTACCCCGTGGATCGACCGTCCGGGTCCACCGAGCCGTGCGTGAGGCTGACTTTCTCCGCGATCGTGAGTTCTGTAAGCAGTTCTGTGACGGAGTTCTCCATAGAATGAATTACGAAATCATTCATCACAAAACTATCGATCCGGCGATACTGACGCATCTGTTTCCATCAGTCCGGCGACCCGGGAGAACGTTGGTCGATCGACGGAAGTTCGTCGAGATGAGTGACGCTGGGGGAGCCGAATGCGTCGCAGCATCCGCTCAGGCTGAGCCAACACGGATCGACGGCGTCAGAACACTCCCCGGACAGCCGAGAGCCGTCACTCGGCGATGTCGATCGCCGGACGGCCGGGTTCGGCCTTGCCGGCCAGATCGGCGGGGGCATCCTCGGCTGAAAGTACCGTGACCTCGGCGTCGAACTCGCGTTCGATCAACCAGGCGGCCCGCTCGAGGGTGGCCCGCTCGCGCTCGGGAGCCAGGAACGCCTCGACGTGGCCCCGGCCGGCGAGTTCCTTCGCGTAGTCGGCCGCGTCCTCGCCGTACTGCTGGAGGTCCTCGTTCCGCATGACGGCGGGAACCACGTTGTCAGCGTCGCGGGCGACGTCTGCGACGTCGTGCATCCACTCGGGCGCGATCGCGAGCGTGATCGTCTCGGGATCCGCGATGCCGACCGTCTCGACGATGTCACGGACGTCCTCGCGAGTGTCCTCGATCAGGCGGCGTTCGAGGTCGTACTCGGCGGGTGCCTCGCTGTCGGGCCAGGCGGCCTCGGCGAGTAAGCCGTCGTTTCCGAGTGCGTCCCAGATCTCCTCGCCGACGTGCGGGGCGACCGGCGCGAGGAGCTTCGTCGCCGTGACCAACCCGTCCTCGAAGGTGTCGGGATCGACAGCCGTGACCTCCCGATACCGCCGAAGCAGCGAGACGAGTTCCCGGACCGCCTGCAGAGCGTGGTTGAACCGGAAGTCCTCGTACTCCCCGGTCGCCCTGTCGGCCGTCGCCGCGATCTCGCGGTCGACGTAGTCGGCGACGTGTGAGTCGCCGTCCGCGCCATCCGTAGCCGTCGCCACCTCGCCCGCTTCGTACTCGAAAGTGAGGGTATAGAGGCTCTGGAGGAAGTCGTGGGCCGACCGAACACCTTCCGCGCTCCAGGCGAACTCCTTCTCGGGCTGGGCGGCCTCCATGATGAACAGGCGAGCCGTGTCCGCGCCGTACTCCTCGATGATCCGCTGTGGTGAGATGCCGTTGCCACGGCTCTTTGACATTTTGCGACCGTCCTCGCCCAAGACCATCCCCTGGTTGGTGAGATTCTCGAAGGGCTCGCGGACGCCATCGAGCAGGTCGACGTCGTCGAGCACCTTCGTGAAGAATCGCGCGTAGATCAGGTGCATCGTCGCGTGTTCGATGCCGCCGACGTACTGATCGACGGGCATCCACTCGGAGGCGCGCTCGCTTTCGAAGGGCGCGTCCTCCAGGTCGGGGGAGACATACCGCAGGTAGTACCACGACGAGCCGATGAAGGTGTCCATCGTGTCGGTCTCCCGGACGGCGTCGCCGCCACACTCGGGACACTCGACGTGCTTCCATTCCTCGGCCGCGTCGAGCGGATTGCCGGTCGTGTGGACGAACTCCGGCAGTTCGACGGGGAGGTCGTCCTCGGGGACGGGCACCGCACCGCAGTCGTCACACCACACCATCGGGATCGGCGTCCCCCAGTAGCGCTGCCGGGAGATGCCCCAGTCCCGGAGGTTGTACTCCGTGCGGTGTTCGCCGTCGAATACCTCGACGAAACGGTCGCGGGCTTCTTCGCTCGTCAGCCCGTCGAACTCGCCGCTGTTGACCAGGATTCCGTCCTCCGTGTACGCCGCCTCCTGGACATCGATCTCCTCGGGGTCGACGTCTGCGTCCGCCGTGGGTTCGACGACCTGCTGGATCGGGATGTCGTGGGCCTGGGCGAACTCGTGGTCGCGGTCGTCGTGGGCCGGGACTGCGTACAGGGCTCCCGTCCCGATGTCGGTCAGCACGTAGTCGGCGACGTAGACCGGGATCTCCTCGCCGGTCGCGGGATTGATCGCGTACTCGCCGGTGAACACGCCCGAGGTGACGTCGAGTTCGTCTTCCTCGGCCTGCTCGGCCATCTCGATGTACTCGGCGACCTCGTCGTTGTTGTCGGCGATCTCCCGGGCGACGGGGTGGCCCGGCGCGAGCGAGAAATACGTCGCGCCGTGGATCGTATCGAGACGGGTCGTGAAAATGTCCACCTCACCATACCCAGGGATCTCGAAGGCGACGCTCGCGCCCTCCTGTTTACCGATC
>Ga0207771_100299_pt1 | contig 33257 bp, 34 predicted proteins | sample A23M2SouthBayCA_2_FD_187731 | JGI IMG/M metagenome (GOLD analysis project Ga0207771, IMG submission 187731) | Aerobic enrichment media microbial communities from Eden Landing Ponds, California, USA - A23 M2 (2) (SPAdes) | ecosystem: Environmental > Aquatic > Marine > Unclassified | place... | reverse complement strand
CGGTCCGGGTTGGCCTGGCCGTCCGGGGCGCGGATCTCGACGGTCCCGTATTCGGTGTGCGGGCGAACGTCGAACCACAGCTCTCCGCGGTCGTTGATCGAGTCGGTGTCGAGCATCCGCCGTTCGAACGCCCGGAAGTCCTCGATCGAGTCGAATTTCGTGGGCATACCGGTGTTGGGCAACCCCTCGAAGATCTTAGCCCGCGCGGAGGCCAGCCCGGTGTCGAAGCCGTTCCAGTACGGCGAGTTCGCAGACAGCGCCAGCATCACGGGCAGATACCACCGCAATTCGTTGGCGATCCACATCGCCTTCTCGCCGTTGTCGACGCCCACGTGAACGTGGACTCCGGCGGTCGTGTTCCGGTGCTGTGGATACTGGATCCGGTCGAGCTGTTTGCGATACCGGGGCTTCTCGGCGTGTTCGAGCTCGCGCCATTTCGCGAGTGGATGGAGGCCAGCGCCGGCGATGTCGAGGTCGTGCTCGCGAGCGTGCTCGACCAATGCGTTTCGAACCTCCAGGAGCGCCTCGCGTGCGTTGCCGGGCTCTTCGATAAGGCGCGTTTGGATCTCGATGACGGTCTTGAACAGTTCGTGGTCGAGTTTGTCTTCGAGCACCGCTGGTGGGTCGGTTTCGTAGACCAGTTCGTCCGTGCCGGAGGTCGGTAGACCCGCCTCGTCGACGACGTAGAACTCCTCTTCGATACCCAGCGTTCCCAAGCGGGTGAACGGCGACGCAGAGCCCGTATCCATCGATACGACGGGTTTGGGTGCTGGCCGCTAAAACGTTCTCGTTACGGGAGTGTTACCGCTCGCCCGCTTTGGGCACCGCAACCACACCCAGGTGATCGTCGTGATACGGCTCTAACCGTCGACGGTCGACGATTTCGTAGCCGTCTTCGAGCGTTTCGGCCACGTCGTCGAAGACTGTCTCAGGATCAGCCGTCACGTCCTCGCTACGGGCTTTGATTGCCATGAGCAGCCGACCGTCGTCGCGGAGGAACTGGCGGTTGGCGAGCGCGACCTCGGCCTGTCCGCGCGTCGCGACGTCCTGGATCAGCACATCGACTGGCTCGACGACGTGGGCGTAGGTTTCGGGCATTCGAGCGTCTTTCAACAGCGGGAACAGCCGATCGCGGTCTTGGGCGACGCCGACGAGATTGCGCATCGGGCGCGCCGCGAACTCGACGGCGTAGGTCGGGCCCGAGAAATCCGCGATGTGACTGACAGTCGTCCCACTCGCGGCACCGAGATACAGTACCGTCTCCCCGCCCGCCAGCCCGTGATCCATCCCGTGTTCGAGCATCGCACCGACCTTCGATCGATCGGGGTTCCAGCGTCGCCAGCCGGCAACTGTCGGTTCATCCGAGACGGTCGCCCCTTCCGTCGCCAGTGCCTCACGACCGTCGAACTCGCGTCGCTCGACGCCTTCGGGGAGGGTCATTCGTCTTCCCCCCTGGCACGGATGGTCGCGATTCGGTCGTCGAGTTCAGCGTCGAGTTCGGGTTTTCGCTCGCCGCTGTAGTGGTCGACACGTGCGGCGAGCGTGAGCTTCCCAGCCAGCGCACGAGCGGCCGAGCCGCGGTGTTCGGGGTCGGTCCCGCGGACGTACTCGTGGGTGTAGATGATCCCGTGTTTGGGCGAGGGAGCGTTCCCCTTGAGATGGGCGAAGAGGGCGTCCTCCGCGCCGAGGACCTGTACTGTCCCGCTGGTCGAACGCGCCAACTGTTTGAGCCCGCCAGCGAGTGAGAGAAGCCGAGCCGTGAGCGCTGGTCCGGCCATCGCCGCGAGATTCGGCGCGACGTCCGGGGCGAGTCGCTCGATCGTCTCCCGAATGTCTCGGGCTTCTCGGTCGAGATCGGCGACTTCCTGGGCAAGCGCTATCAGTCGCTCGGTCGCCGGATCGTCGGCTGCCCGGTTGGCGATCTCTACAGCGTATTCGACGCCGCTTCCGGATTCGCCGAAGCGACTGCCGCCCCATTCGGCGACGCGCTCGGCCAGTTCGTTGGCGGTGCGTTCGGCGTCGTCCATCGCTCGGAGGAGATGGATCAGCTGCTGGTCGTCGGCCCGCTCGCGGTCGCTGGCAGTCGCTCGTGCGGCGTCGACCGTCGCCGATCGGAGCCACTCGTAGTAGTCCTCGTGATCGTCGACGACGCCCGCCTCGACGGCTTCGGTGGGCCAGTCACGTGGTTTCGCGGCCGACCCTTCCTTGATCGCTGCGCGGGCGGCGTCGGTGTCGTCTCGGTCGAGCCCGGTGAACCAGGCGTCGTCGGGGTCGCTCGTCTCGGTCATTACCGGGCGTAGTCGGCCTCGGCCTAAAGGCGTTCCCGAACGGTGCCGTGGTCGGAGAGGTTTCATATACCCATCCGCCGTCGATTCGGACGAGACGATGTCCTGGCAGTACCGCGTGAGTTTTCTGATGCCGGTCTACGGCGGGGAAGACTACGTCGGCGACGCGATCGAGTCGGTCCTCGACCAGTCTCTGGACTCGGTCGAGCTCGTGATCGTCAACGACGGATCGCGAGACGACAGCGAGCGCGTCATCGAGCAGTACCTTCCCCACGAGGACATCAGTTATGTACGCCAGGAGAATCAGGGTGTGACCGCCGCCACGAGCAAAGCGATCACGCTGGCCAACGGAGAGTATCTGGGCGTCCACCCGCAAGACGATATCTCGTTGCCGGGGCGACTCGAACAGCAGGTCGAAATTCTCGACGGCCATCCAGACGTGGGACTGGTCTACTCACCCGCGGAATTCGTGGATCTCCAGGGCGAGGTGTTCACGACCTGGGGCGACTGGCAGGGGCCAGGCAAGATCGACGCGAACGAGTTCTTCAGCGACCTCTATGTCGAGGGGATGTCCATCGCAAGTCCCTCGGTACTGTTCCGCCGTGACCACCTCCCGGACGGCCCGCATCCCTGGGGCGATCCCGGCCTCAGGGTGGTGAGCGACTGGGAGCACTGGCTCGACGCCGCCCAGTACTACGACACCGTCTACGAGATGGCTGACCCGATCGTCCGGATGCTTCGCGACGAGGGCCACGCGAACATCGGGCGTGCCTCCGACACTGTCTTTGCTGAGGAGAAGATCATCCTTCGGCGACTCCGATGGCGGTACGCTGACGGGGACCCACCCGTGACGCGGCGGCGATTCACCCGAGGGATGTCGAATCACTCGTTGCGAAAGATGCGCTACCGTCTCTACGATCAGGGCGACTACGCGGGCGGTGCGCGGGCCGGACTCAAGACACTTCTCTACAATCCGCTCAACACGGACTTCTACCGTGAATGTGCCGACGTCGGGCGATCGGTGCTCTGGGGAGGGTAGCTTTTTCGCCGCTGGCCGAGAAGCGACCTTATGCCCGACTGGAGTGGACGCCACGTCCTGGTCACTGGGGGACTGGGGTTTATCGGCAGCAACATCGCCCACAGGCTGGTAGAAGCCGGAGCCGAGGTTACAATTCTGGACGCGCTACTGCCACATCTCGGCGGCAAGCGCGCGAACGTCGCCGACATCGCCGAGCAGGTCCGGATCGTCGAGGGTGACGTCCGAGACGAGTCGCTGGTGACCGACCTCGTCGCCGACAGCGACGTCATCTATCACTGTGCGGCCCAGAACGACCGATCACACGCCGGCCGCGAGCCCCAGATGGACGTCGATATCAACGCCAAAGGGACAGTGAATATCCTCGACGCGGCGGCAACAGCCGACTCGTCTCCGCGGGTCGTCTATACGAGCTCGCTGGCGGTCTACGGCCGTCCCGAATCGAACCCGGTCGACGAGTCGACGCCCGCGCGACCGATGGACCTCTACGGCGCGAACAAACGCGCCTCCGAACACTATTGCCGGATCTACAACGAGCAGGAGGGTGTGCCGACGACAGTTTGTCGGCTGGCGAACGGCTACGGCCCACGAGCGCCGATCGAGAAAGGCTACGGCGTGCAGGGAACCTTCGTCGCGAAAGCCCTTCGCGGAGAAACCATCGAGGTCTTCGAGCCCGGCGACATGATCCGCGACATCGTCTACATCGAGGACATCCTCGACGCACTGGAAGCGCTCGGTACACACGACGCGGTGCTCGGCGAGGAGTTCGTTCTCGGAAGCGGCGATCCGATCGAACTGCTCGATCTGGCCGAAACGGTCGTCGACGTTGCTGGGACAGGCTCGGTCGAGCTGGTTCCCTGGCCCGCAGAGTGGACGAAGATCGACCGCGGCGACGTCTACTGTGATCCCTCGAAACTCGAATCGACGATCGACTGGCAGCCACGGACGGATCTGGAAACCGGCCTCCGAGAAACGATCGAATTCTATCGTGCGAGCCGGGAGACGTATCTCTAGCGGAACGCTCGGAGCTTGTCAGCCAGTTCCGCGACACCCTGGTCCATGTCGTAGGCCGGCTCGAATCCCTCAGCGCGGATCTTCTCGTCGTTGACGATGTAGGAGAGCTGATTGAGCTGTTCGACCTCCGTGTAGCCCACTTCGACTTCCGGAAAGTGTTTCTCGATGGTGTCGATCACGTCCTGAAGGCGGCCGTTCTGACCGATGACGTTGTAGACCTCTCCGTCGCCCAACTCACTGGCGGCGAACAGCAACGCCCGAACCGAGTCTTTGACGTGGATATACGGCCGGCGCTGATCCTCCGCCCCTTCGTAGACGGTTAGGGGCTCACCAGTGGCCGCCAGTTGGGCGAACTTGTCGACGACCGTGTCGAAGCGCATCCCCACCGTCCAGCCGTAGACCGTTCCCATCCGGAGAGCAGTGACGCTCATCGTTCCGTCGTGGGCGTCGAGCATCTCCTGTTCGGACTGTAATTTCGACTCGCCATAGGGCGATTCGGGATTGCAGGCGTACTCCTCGTCGATCTCGTCGTTCGTCCGACCGTACACAGAACACGAAGAGATGTTGACGAAGTCGGTCGCGCCAGCGTCTCGCGCGGCCTCGAAAACGTTCATCGCCCCCACGTGATTGACCTCCCAGGTCTCCTCGGGGATGTCGAACGTCTCGGGCGCGTTGGTGATCGCTGCCAGATGGAAGACCGTATCGACACCGTCCATCGCCTCGCGGACTGCGTCGGCGTCGCGGATATCAGCCTCGACGAAGTCGTACTCGGCGTAGGCGGGGAGGTCCCACATGGCCTGATAGCGCGGCTTGCGGTAATTGTCGAGGATACGGATCGGTTCGTCGGCGAATTCGGGGTGGTCCGGAAGGTCGCGGATCAACTGCGATCCGAGATAGCCGAGTCCGCCGGTGACGAGTACTGTCATCGTACTGACTAAGACACCTGACACGCACAAAAGTCTATGTCTCGGTCGGACGGAGCCGATTTCGGACGGTCGACCGGATATACCTTTAAGAGATTTCCGCGCGTGATGTACCTATGACTGTAGGCGCAGATAATCTCACTTGGCTGGGAGTTCGATGAAGGGGGTCTTGCTCGCCGGCGGGACGGGGTCGCGACTCCGGCCGATCACCCACACCGGGCCCAAGCAGTTGATACCCATCGCGAACAAGCCCGTGATCGAGTACGCGATCGACGACTTCAAAGAGGCCAGCATCACCGAGATCGGTGTCATCCTGGGCGAGCAGGGACGAGAAGCCGTCCGAGACCATCTCGGCGACGGTTCACAGTTCGGCGTCGAGATTACCTATATCGTCCAGGGGAAGCCGCTGGGGCTTGCCCACGCGGTCGGCTGTGCCCGTGATTTCGTCGATGGCGACGACTTCGTCGTCTATCTCGGGGACAACATCCTCAACAAACCGATCACCAACTTCGTCCGGGAGTTCCAGGAGGGCGAGTACGTCGCTGGCGTCGCCCTCCAGCACGTACCCAACCCCGAGCAGTTCGGCGTCGCGACACTGGACGAGGCCGGAAACGTCATCAGGATCGTCGAGAAGCCCGAAGATCCGGAGACTGACCTCGTCGTGATCGGCATCTACCTGTTCTCCCCGCAGGTGTTCGACGCCATCGAACGGGTCGAACCCTCCGCCCGAGGAGAGTACGAGATCACCGACGCCTTCCAGATCCTCATCGACGAGGGCGGGCCGGTCCACTCCCATCGTGTTGAGGGCTGGTGGAAAGACACTGGCAAGCCCGAGGACATCCTCGAAGCCAATCGGCTGATACTCGACGATATCCGGCCCGCGATCGATGGCACGATCGAAGAGGGGGCCGAAGTCGTCGGCAAGGTCGATCTTCACGAGACGGCGACAATCGAGGCAGGAGCCGTCGTGCGCGGCCCGGTATCGATCGCTGAAGAGGTCGTCGTCGGTGAGGCTGCCTACGTCGGTCCCTACACGTCGATCGGACCCCAAACGACGATCCGCGGCACGCACATCGAGAACAGCGTCGTCATCGGCGAGTCGACGATTGCGGCTCGCGAGACGTTCGTCGACAGCCTGCTCGGTCGCCGGACAAAACTGGAGAGTAAAGAGGGGTACCTCCCCGATGGCCGCCGCCTGGTCGTCGGCGAAAACTCACGGCTGAGGTTCTAAGCATGCGCATCATCACTACCACATGTTCGAACTGCGGGACGATCGTGTCGGGAACGCTGCTCGAAGCAGAACGTCTACTGAAGTGTCCGGGGTATCAGTGCCACGAGATCCGACGGTTCGACGAGCTTTCCGAGATCGATCGAGCGTATCTCATCGAGCGAGCTACTCGGATCGATGACTGATCCACTGGAGAAAGTCCGATCGGCCCCAAAAGTTGAATACAGCACCCAGAGAGTCGAAGGCATATGACCGAGGAAGCCTGCCGGGAGATCGACAGTTGTCGCGTCTGCGAATCGGACGCGCTCTACTCGTTTCTGGATCTGGGCGACCAGCCCCCGGCCAACGCGTTCGTCGACGATCCGGGCGAGGACGAGCCAGCTTACCCCCTGGAAGTCGTCGTCTGTGAGACGTGTGATCACGTCCAGCTCGCACACACCGTCGACAGCGAGATTCTGTTCACCGACTATCCCTACTACTCCTCGGCTTCGCAGCCGCTTTTCGATCACTTCGGCGCGTACGCTGACGCTGTCCAGCAGCGATATCTCGACGTCGGCGACCTCGTCGTCGAAATCGGCTGCAACGACGGCGTCCTCCTGGGTCAGTTCGACGAGTCCATCCGGACCGTCGGTGTCGACCCCGCAGATAACGTCACCGAGGAAGCCCGCAACCGCGGTGTCGATATCGTTACCGCACTGTTCAGGCCCGATGTCGCAGCCTCGATTCACGACGATTTCGGCGACGCTGCGGCAATCTGTGCCAACAACGTCGTCGGCCACATCGACGACCTGTACGGTCTGATGACCGGGGTCGACACGCTACTCGGTCCGGATGGCGTGTTCGTCGTCGAAGTGCCCTATCTCGTGGACTTGCTGAGCAACAATCAGTTCGACACGATCTACCACGAACACCTCTCGTACTTCTCGGTCCGGGCGTTTCAGGCACTGGTCGAGCAGTTCGATATGCAGGTACTGGACGTCAATCGGATGTCCGTCCACGGCGGGACGATCCGTGTACATATCCAGCGCGAATCGGCCGGCAGAACGCCCAAACGCGTCGTCGACGATTACCGAAAACTCGAACTCGCACTCTCGCTGGACGAACGAACGGCCTACGACGAATTTGCCCAACAGGTCGAGCGGACGCGTGAGCGAATTACGACGCTTCTCGAATCGCTGCGGGAAGATGATTCTTCGGTCGTCGGCTACGCCGCGCCAGCCAAGGGGAACACGCTCCTGAACTACTGTGACATCGGCCCCGAGACGCTGGAGTACCTCATCGACACCACGCCCGCCAAACAGGGCACGTACTCGCCGGGAACGAATATCCCTGTCAAGAAACCCGCTGTCTTCCACGAGGACGCCCCCGAATACGCGTTCCTGCTCGCCTGGAACTACAAGGACGCCATCCTCAAGAACGAGGCCGATTACCGCGAGAGTGGCGGACAGTTCGTCGTCCCGATCCCCTACGTCAATATCGTTTGATCCGTTGTTCTGTCCCACCACCAATGCTCCGTCTGGCGGTTAGATAGCACAGCTCTCAGCAGACATATATATCTCAGACAGCCAATAGAGTAGTGACTATGAATACCCGACGAACACCAATTGACGAGATGAACCGGTTCTTCGACCAGTTCCGCGGTGACGCGTTCGACTGGCCGACAGTCCGCAGCAACACCGAGACGGACCTGAACCTCACGATGGAGCGGACCGACGACGCATACGTCGTGTTCGCGGATCTCCCGGGCTTCGAACGCGAGGAAATCGAGCTCACGTTCGAGGACGGAATGGTCGAAATCAGCGCGACCCACGAAGTCGACGAAGACAGCCACTACCGCAGCCGAGCCGTCTTCGACCGTATTAGCGTCCCCGACGACATCGACGTCGAGGCCATCACGGCGACCTACCAAAACGGCGTCCTCGAGATCTCCCTCCCCACCCTCGAAAGCCACGACACTGGCCACCGGATCGATATCAACTAGATCGACAATCGACAGGGGCACTGAGCCGGATAAACGAACAGCCCGTTTCCAATTTCCGATTTCCTAGTTATTTTTTACCAGCAATGTGAATAGAGGGGATATGAGAGCTGGGTTCTCGCTGGCCGAGGAGCAGGGGTACAACGACGAGATTATCGGGGACGACACGCTGCCAGCGATGTTCGAGGCGACGGTCGAGCGTAACGAGAACCGCGACGCACAGCGGTTCAAAGTCGGCGTTTACGATCGGACGCTTCCAGGGTTGCCAACAGACGGCGCAGAGAGCGGATCCTACCGGTCGATCACGTACGGTGAGATGCAGTCGTACGTCCACAATCTCACAGCAGGGTTTCGAGAACTCGGACTGGATGGGGGCGACCGAGTCGGGATCTATGCGAACACACGTATGGAGTGGGCCCTGTCGGATTTCGCGCTGCTTGCGGCCGGCGGGGTGGTAACGACGGTCTACACGGAATCCTCACCTCGTCAAGTCAGCTACCTGCTCGACGATCCAGGTGCGAGTGGCGTAGTCGTCGAGAATCAAGAGCTACTCGACGTACTTCTCGAGGTCGAAGACGCCCTCGACCTCGAGTTTATCGTCACTATCGACGATGTCCAGAGCGACCACGAGGACGTCTATACACTCGGCGAAGTCCACGAGATGGGTTCAGCGGCGTTCGATCACGAGACCTATCAGTCCTGGATCGACGCCAAGGATAGCGAGGATCTGGCCACGCTGATCTACACGTCAGGGACCACCGACGAGCCAAAGGGGGTCGAACTGACCCACTGGAATATTCGCTCGAACGTCAACCAGAACCGAAAGCGGATGGCCGAACGGCCGGACAAACCTGCGGGCATCCCTGCGCTCGAACCCGGGATCGATACCATATCGTTTCTCCCGCTGGCCCACGTCTTCGAGCGGACGGCCGGCCACTTTCTGATGTTCGCCTCAGGCGCGTGTGTCGGCTACGCCGAGAGTACCGACACCATCGCAGAGGACATCCAGAAGCTGCAGCCACAGGTCGGGGCGAGCGTCCCAAGGATCTACGAGCGAATCTTCGACTCGATGCGGGAATCAGCAGGGGGTGGCGTCAAAGGGTCGATATTCAACTGGGCTATCGAGGTCGCAAAGCAGTACGCCCGCGCCGATAAACCGGGTGCAGGGTTGCGGTTCAAACACAGCCTCGCCGACAGACTGGTCTACAGCACGGTCAAAGAGCGATTGGGCGGAAACATCGAGTTCATGGTCAGCGGTGGCGGCAGCCTCAGCAAAGACCTGGCCGAGCTGTTTCTCGGATTGGGGATTCCGATTCTCGAAGGCTACGGCCTCACCGAGACGGCCCCTGTCGTCTCGGTCAATCCACCCGAGGACATCAGACCAGGAACGTTGGGCCCGCCCGTCACCGATGTCGAGACGAAAATCGACACCTCGATCGTCGGCTCCGATCAGTTCACCGACGCTGAGGGCGAGGTCGGCGAACTCCTGCTGAAAGGGCCAAACATCTTCGAGCGCTACTGGAACAAGCCCGACGCCACGGAGCGCGTCTTCACTGACGACGGCTGGTTCCGCACTGGGGACGTCATCGAGCAAACCCCTGACGGCTACCTCATCTACCGCGATCGTATCAAGCAGATTCTCGTGCTCGACACGGGCAAGAACATCGCGCCAGGACCGATCGAAGACGAGTTCGCTACCTCCGATCGGGTCGAGCAGATCATGGTCGTCGGCGACGGCCAGAAGTTCGTCTCGGCGCTGGTCGTTCCGAACTTCGAGCAACTCCGACAGTGGGCCGATTCCGAGGGTCTCGACCTGCCCGACGATCAGGGGGAACTGCGCCGTGACGACCGCGTCCACGAATGGATCGACGAAGAGATTCAAGCAGTCAATGCCGAGCTCGAAAAGGCCGCCCGGATCAAGCAGTTCCGGCTCGTCTCTGAGGAGTGGACTGCTGACAACAACCTCCTCACGCCCTCGATGAAGAAGAAACGCCGATCGATCCTCGACCGGTTCGCCGATGATATCGACGAGATCTACGGTAGCAGGTAGGGGTTTCGGAGAATACCACCAGCGAAGACCATCCGAACTGGGAAGAAACGTCCAAAATCGCCTATGGACCGGGATGGTATCGACCGGGATGGGAAAGATCACGAGCGTGTCCCTCAGACGTGACTACCACCAGTGCCAGGTCTGCGGTGCATCCGCTAAACTCGGTCAAAACCTGGATGTCCACCATATCTCATCGGTACGCTGGTTTGTCGATTCAGATCAGTAGGCCCGTATCGTCGCGCACACGCTCTCCAATCTCACTTCGCTGTGCCGCAGCTATCACAGGAATGCAGAAGATGGCAAAATTCCGAAAGAAGCACTGCAGTTACTAGCTCAGCGAGAAGGGAGAATTATTACAATGTCTTATATAATCAGAAGATTTGATTGTTAGAGAGGGTTTACTGGTCGGTTTCGCAACTCTAGCGTTCTGAGAAAATGTAAGATGAAGTTCAGGTCCGGGTGCGAGAATCGAACCGAAACCAGACGTGCTCACTTCGTTGCGCGCGACTGGTAGGGTTCGATTCTCTGCGGATTTCTGCGGCTCGCGGGTTGCTCGCCGCAAGAAAGTCCGGGTGCGAGAATCGAACCCGCGTCCCAGCCTCCACAAGGCTGGAGGATAACCACTACCCCAACACACGCGTTGGGCTGTGGTTTCCGTCGGTTCACGCCCCATACCTGATCATAACACGGCCCTATCAGATAAAAGACCCGCGTAGTGAACTTATGTGGCTGTTAGGTTAGAACGATAATTTCACTGCTACATAAAAAGGATATAGTTGAGACTGACACCCTGATCTACGACGATGGAGCACGGTGATTAGATCGGGAAACATCACTGCGCGAGATAGAAAGGTGATATGGCACTCACTCCTACCCATCGTTCCTCCTCACCCCCCGAGCATGGGTTCGTCGTCACGAGGCGTCGTCGTTCGTGCCGACACTCAAGCGCCGTTGGGCTTTGAATGATGATGGTAGGAGACAGATTTCTCCCTTCCTTAGGATCTTGTCTCAGAGTGGGGAGGGGACTGACTAACTTCTCTTCGAGATCGGCCTGGTGGAGCCATTATCTTGGAACAGAGAGTGACCCACATTGCTGGTCCGCCTTGTCCGCTCGAACACTGGTGGTGGCTCTATCATAGACATACCTCTTACTGGGACATACCCCTTACATAGACAGTACCCTTATTATTGTAAGATTAATAATATACGGGGCACTCTAATGACAAGACAGGACCGTACCTGTCTGCCACAATCATGGCGATGGTGAAGATGTCGGAGATAGGGGGAATGAAACCCCTTACTCCAACACCGTCACAGCCCAATGCCATGACCGTGGCGACCGCACCCGCGAGGTGGGGAGTAACGTAGGGTTGATGGAGAGTTACTGGTGCTGCATCAGAGCCCTATGTCCGTCCCACAGGCACCTCTTTCTCGGTGCGGTCTGTCTACCCACATATTACCCCTGGAGGCACTTTAATGACACGGTCTAACCAACAGACACAGAGAGTTTTTAGGATTGAATTGGCAGAAATATTATTTTATAAGAATGCCCTGTAGCCAGATCTCTTGGCTACCTACTACACACCTTCCACCGACCCAGGAATAACCGCAGAGCTGTGTCTCAATTGTATCAAAAATCAGTATTGAGTGCCTTGGCGATCAGTGAAGTGGGATGGTGTAACTGTTAGTCTCGACGTTGACAGGGAGTAGACATGCTCCTCTTGTGAAGGACACGGCCATGTCTCGCGCGCGAAGGCAAACCTAAGAGTAGAGCACCACTGGTCTCCCACTTGTTCATTCCCTTGAACTTCTACACCACAGAAATTGACAGACTTCTCCGAGTCAAGCAAGCATCCTGGCTCCCTACTATCATCAATTAAGCCATGTGGCTTCGGAACACGAGCGAGTGTCGAGGAGCGCAGTCGCGCTACGCGCAGTGAGCACCGCAGACACCGCTCATATACCCACTCCCCTCAGTAACAGACTACTGGGGCCATAGATGCCCTGCCTGCGTGGAATAATGGTATCCTCCCTCCCAAGGAAGGCAGGTCCATGATTCACGCAGTACCCCGATGGCCACCCCACCAAAATTAGAGTGGCATCAAAGGTCGCTGATGGTTGGCGGGAGCAGTTCACGGGCCTGCCATAGAGCCAATATTTTTCTCTGAATGCCGAAGTAATCTCACAGTGCTGATTTTCCTTTAAGTCAATCGCAAGACGGCAGTCACTTCCACCAAGGTCAGCGAGGGTTTTTATATAAGGCATCCATCTGTCAAAACGCGTTCGACAGGTAAAGCGGGTAAATGCCCGCGAGTGGCTTGATAAGGCCAATATAGTCATGAGAGCCATCGCTGTCGAAGGCGAGAGTAGAGTGCGCCACGAGCCGACCAAGCACGGTGGCGCACCCAAGTAAGCACCCACGATCACCGAGGTGGCCCGATGACCGAGGGATATTCGTCTCTACGAATTGAGGCGTACTGAATCTTCGGTCATTTAGGAAATCGGTGACACCACGATGAGAGACATCTATGGCGAAGAAAACCAATCAGACCGATCGAACCGACATCCAACCAGCGACCGAGCCTGCCGCGACACCACTCGTCTCAACAGCCGAAGTCTCTGCTGCGAAGATGCCGTGTCAGCCGATTGAGGAGAGTCGGCTCTACGTGCTTGACGAAGTCGCCAGTCGAATTGCCGAGACAGCACCAGGGACGTCCGACAATCACCTGACGGGCAAGCTCGGTGAGCAGGCATTCGCCAATCACGTTGGGATCGGCGGGCGGCTGGACACCGAAGTGCGTGCTGACGGTGGTGACGGGGGCAGTGATCTGACGTACAGAGGTGCGACGATCGACGTCAAGACCGTGGGTCGCCATCGAAGTGACCCCGCACTCACCGTCGATGCCTACGAACCACTGCGAGCCGATTACTACGTCCTCGCCAGCCGTGTGGGACAAACGGACTGTCGGCTCATCGGCTATGCGCCACGGCAGTTTGTCGCCAACGCACCGATACACAACTATCAGGGAGATCCGTACCACTTCGTCGATCAACGGTATCTCTTTCCAATTCCACGTCTCTGACTCCCTCAGACCTTTTCCTTCCTGACTCTATTCAAACGTCTCAGAGCCGATTTGACAGCCACTTTCAGTCTAATGATTGAATGGCCATAGAAGGAACTTCGACCGCTCATTAGGCAATTGACACCGTCATTTGGGCCAATATTCTGGCAGCCACAGGTGCAGTAATGGGAGGAGTTCTTTGTTTACTATTCCGCCCCCGACATGGAGTTGGCTACCCACCCCACCAAAGTTAGCTCACCAAATGGCAGTATCCTCCCAGGTGGGGGAGGGGATCACGGTCGCCCTCAACATTGGTTTCTATGCCAGAGAAGTTGACAATCCCCTCTCCGAGTCAAGTGAGCATCTTGGCCCGCCACCATCCTCAATTAAGCCATGTGGCTTTGGAACATGAGCGAGTGTCGAGGAGCGCAGTCGTGCTACGCACAGCGAGCACCGCAGACACCGCTCATTTACACACAACTCTGAACTGTTATGCTAGTGTCGGTAGTATTGAAGTATCGATGTATGATGCTACAGAGGTCGAAGCAGCTAGATGGAGAATATTTTGTCTAACAGTGGGCCATCGAAGTATTCCATATAGAAAATTGTCTGTTCCGTCCCCTGAAGAATGGTACTACGTAGCTATTCTACGAGCATCAACGAATCTCTACCAATGTGCTCGTCAGTTAACAGTCTCCGCTGCTGAGGAGTATGATAGGGATCTCCGCATCCGTGAGGAGGCTGTTGGTAGGGTTATTGATCACTCAATTCCCGTTCGCTTCAGTAACTCGCTAACAAACGTAGCCTATCTAATCCAGCAAGGTGAGGATCTTCTGCCAAAGTATTCAAATCGGATAGATGAGCTTGCTGACCTTGCCCCCTTTGAATCCGATACTGTTTATCAAGACGCAGCTTTAGCCGCGATAAATACGAAAGATAATCTCCACAACATGGCGATGCTAAATCTCCATACGCATCTCTGGGGTATATGGGTCAACGAAAGTCTGAGTCAGGCTAGCCAGGTGTACGAACAGATGACTAATCAGGATCGGCTCGGACAGGAGAGTTCATCAATCTATCCGTATGTTGCCCATCCTCCATTAATGGTGGCCACTCTTGGAAGCACAGCGATGATTGAAGAAGTGGGTACCTACTATATCAATAAATTTACAGATAGGCATGTGAATACGGATAACACCAGTTGCACCAAAATATTGGACGAGCTTTCAGAGACATACTCGGGCTATTCAGAGTTCGATACATCATCTATCCGTGAAGCTGTCATTGATGCCCGTAATGTATACTCACACTACTTATTGAAGCGAGCAGATCCTATCTCTGGCGAAAATCTGTATGATTATATCGAATGCTGTCAAGAGTCTGTTCGGCTCAGTGGTATCCTAGCCAGGACAATGGCATATGAAACCTTCAAGGATTATCGAGAGAGGGTATTAGACCCTGTATGACCCAGAATATTCAAATTACATCGGAATAGAATAGTGATACTATGAGTTGGGTTCAGAGCTACAGTTCTGTCGAACTCGTATTATTCATACTTTTCTTTACAGGGACAGTTTCGATCGGGGTCTACACAGGCTCATTGTTGCACGAATTAGCTCACTACTTTGCCGCTGCCTGGAACAACCTTTCCGCAAGGACGGGTCTACCACTGAATTTGTGGAGAAACAGTCGACCAATTTGTCAGACATCAGGTGAGGTATCTATTCGCGGGTATATCGCTATAATAGGGACACCGTCGTGTCTCTTGATTCTCATTACTTTTCCAGTGATTGTGTTCACAAGTTTTTGGAATCGACCGACACTGATAGAGGGGTTCCTCTGGGGACTAGCATTCTCTTCTTTTTCTTCAATTCCAGACTTGGTTATGATATATAGAATTCTGAGAGATCCGAGTCAACTTGACTACTATGCGCCTTCCAAAGAGACGTTCGAGACAGAGCCCGCACCTGTCTCAGGTATCTGGCTGATGATTGACCCGCTCACGCTAATGAATGAAAAGAGAATCTCATTTGTCAAGCCCTAAGGCGGAGGTTTTTGATAGAAACAGGACTGTGACAACAAAATAATCGGGTCCTCTGTTCTACACACATTCTTGTATATAATGAGAGGGATGGAAAACTCATTAGTAGATCCTGTGTAATCGGGGCATATGGCTGAAAAATACTGGGCTCAGGTACTTGATGAAATATATAAACTGGGAGGAAGTGCAGAATATCCAAGTGATCAAACAGATGAGAAACTAGATTCTGATGTTGACCTATCTCAACGGCTGGATTTAGATGTTGACACAGTCCAAAATGCTGTAAAGACACTTCTTGATCGACGGTTGGCGACGGATAAATCGATTGGGCTAAATGATGGAGAAACTCATCGATATAGTGTTACACTGAAATCAGATGGTTTTCAGTTAGCTCACGACAGAGATCAAGCCCAGCGAGATCGGGCTAGCAATCGGGCTGTAACTCTCCTTACTCTTGTTTTGGCTTTTGTAGGAATGGCACAAGCAACTGCACTCACAGCGCGGGTATCTAATACAATTACGGGTACATGGGCCAACACAGCTTGGGCTGGAGCATTTTTGATACTATTAATAACATACATTGGCCTATTGAAAAATGACGCACTGGAGTTTGCCGACTTGCAGAAATAAGTAGTATGCAATAATCTCTTTAAAGACACGTCTAATTGATCGTTAAGAGAGCCATCGAGCTGGTTCACTCGATAACAATTATACACCTTTCTTGTTTTACACACTTATAGATAGCCGTAGAGCGGCAGTTGATAGAGGCGAATTATATAGATATTTATATTTCAATAAACGAATAAGTATTGGTGTAGACGCTTGTGCTACACCCAGCGAGCACTGCTTCCTCGTTCTAATACTCATTTCGGAAATGACGTTGCATATAAATATTGGACTGACATGGATTCAACATATGGATTTTACAGATACAGCATCTCAGTTCATCTCTAAGAATTTCTTGACTGTATTCAACACATTCCTCATCGGAATTACAATATTATTGAGTTATCAATCATATCAGTTTCAGACTAGAACAGGTATCAGAGAATCCCTGGAGCAATTAGATGATGTTGAATTTAACCAAGAGAAGTTACGACCAATCTTACATGACTTTGTTTTCCGACCACTACGAGGTCATCGCGCCACAGTCCATCTCAAGTATTATCGATTTGGCACTAATCCCGCAAGTGCCAACAAAAGTCACTACAATGTCTTTGAAAGAACGTTTTTCTACCTAAACGATCGGGATGCAAGCGGTATTCCTGAAATAAGGCTACGTAACGCAATTACTGAAAAGCTGTCTGGAATGGCTGAAATAGAAGATGTTTGGATCGAAGATACTGGGATATTCCTTGAACTCGACACGGGAAATGCAGTCGAAGTACGTCGCCGTACAGAAGCTGTCTTACAAAATCTCACTGATTGGCACACAACTGACAAAGATACCTTCATGGACAGATTTGATATGGACTCTTGGGAGCCGATTGACCAATCACGTCAGTAAAATCGGGACATCGGTATAAACAAAATCCCTCATAGCCACGTGGCTTCGGAACACGAGCGAGTGTCAAGGGGCGCAGTCGTGCTACGCACAGCGAGCACCGCAGACACCGCTCCCCCCTACCCACCCTTCTCAGAAGCAGATCACTGGCTGTGAGGACTCTTTGTCAGAGGCAGTGGTCTTACTCGGCAATTTGGGATCTCAACCGTTCTGACTGCTTCCACGGGAAGAGAACTGGATATTTTCGGTGTAGAGAAGGCGTCACATTCTTATCCCTACCTTGGTACCTTGTGCCCATGGGCGAACGGACGACAGCTACCTCTCAAACGGTGGAATATGAAACAGGAACCTGCATCCACTGTGGTGATGAGGTCTTTATTGACGATGATATGGAGAATGTCGACGGACTTCCTGAAGCGGTTCATGTCCTAATCGGCGGTGGCAAACACCTCTCGACGGAAGAAACTCCGATGACTGCGAGGAATAAGAATTATCGTGTCCCAAAAGTCGTTCTCAAATGGTTCGGCGGAGATAGTCAAGGAGAGATGGTACGGACACAACACATGTGTCTGTCGTGTGCTAAGACCGTATACGGGTTTGAGCCAGATAATTAACTATGGGAAGAGAAACAGCAGTTACGAACGAAGTCACGTATTCTACCCAGGAGTGTCACCTCTGCGAGAGAGAAGTGGCAACCGATCAAGCTGCTCCTTCCGATACGTTTGAACCAAATGGATTCGCTGTTGTGCTGGGTGAAGGTGAGTTACAAACAGATGTTGAACACGATGCCAACTGGGACAGGGAATTTACGTTTGCGTTCAGTGAGGATGAGGGTCAGCTCCCTACCGTAGAGGGGTATATTATTTGTGAGGAGTGTGCCCAGTCATTCCACGAACACCCTGACAACGCGAGAAATTATACTGGTAAAATCCATTCTGAGCTGTTGCCAGGGAGAAATCCGTCTTTAGATCAAACAACACTCGTAATATTGGGTGTAATAGCGGTTCTAATCATCCTGATACTGATGATATTGTGAGTCAGATCTGATCCATCAACTCTGACTTCTTTTCTTCAAACTCCTCTTCTGTGATCGTCCCGTCATCCTTCAGGTCTCTAAGTCTCTCAAGTTTGTCTAACGGGTCATCAGAGGTGTGGTTTTGGGATTGAGCCTGCTGATTAGCTTCTGAAACCTTCTCTCTGACAAACTGATGCATACGCTTACACTCATCGTCATCCAAGTATCCAATACCAATTCCGTATGATTTCATATCAGTCTGGACAGAAAGTCGTGTATGTACCATCCCTGTCTTAAGATCGGCAGTAGAAATACTCTCATATGGGATCGATATTTCTTCACTTCCAATCAAATTTGGTATCTTACAAACAATTCTCTTGTCAGTTGCCGCTGATCGGATGTGACCTCCACTTGCGACCTTTTTATCTTCCTCTCCACCAGATGTTACTTTGACACCCTCTCCTGCCTCCCTCGCCAAGAAATGAACTTTCTCTCCCCTATCCAACACATCATCAATTTTAGCGACAGTGTCTATGGAAACGTATTCGTTTTGAGGCTGGCAATCAATATCCGCGTTCTCCAAATGAGTTTCTCCGCTATCAAATAGTCCCATACTCAATGCCATCTACTCAGCAAATCAAAAAGACATCGGTGGTGAATCAGAGAATTTTAACTCTCTTTACTGAAGCGGTCGGCGTCTGAGACTGAGGCGAGTGTCGAGGAGCACAGTCGCGCTACGCGCAGCGAGCACCGCAGACACCGCTCCCCACCACACACATTTAGCCAGAAACCTCAGTATACAACGCCTATCCTATCTTGTTGAGTGCGTCACGCAGATCTTCGATAGGAGTCTGATCGTACCGCATGGTCGTCTGTTCAGACTTATGGCGTAGTTGCGATTGAGCAGCAGCTAACCCCTCTTCACGGGCCATATATGTCGCGACTGAGTGGCGAATCGAATAGAAAGTCAGATCTCTGTTCTCAGTTGGGATGTCGGCCACTTCACAGAGATCTCGAAAGCGCCGATTCAATGAGTAATGCTGGTAGCGGTTTCCGTTACGGTTCAACCACAGTGCATCACTGTCATCGTACTTCTCGTATGTTTCTCGCTCGTTGAGCCACCGCTGTAGTGCTGCGGCAGTACGGTCAGTGATTGAGACGATCCAGTTGTCTCGGTTCTTCGAGGACTCCTCTTTCGGAATACGCAGCACCTTGTTCTTGACATCGACCCACCGAACGTTAGCCCGCTTCACTTCGATAGGCCGCAGTCCCGTGTCGAGTGCAGTCCAGATGAGTGAGGGCCACTTCCATCCGTTTGCCCGCTCAAAGTCGTCAGGTGTGACTTCTGACTTCGGCTTCTCAAACCGCTGTGCGAGATGGGCCTTCCACCGATCACGTTCCTCAGGATCGAGGTTCGAGTAGGAAGGGACAGACCCGTGTTCGAGGACAGCCTCACGGACCTGCTGACGCTCGTCTTTGCTCAAGAAGTCTGGCGGGTTAGTGTTGCTCGCGTTCCCGCTACTGAACGTGACAGATGGCTCCCAGTCCGCGTCTTCATCGAAGTCCCATGCCCGCCAGCGGAATAGCATCTTGATCGCCTTGACGTGGCTTGCTTTGTCTTCCTCAGAACTGTCCTTGTGGACAAGGTGCTGGACAAAGTCGTCGGCATGATCGTGGCTGATGGCCGTCGTATAGCCATCATACTCCTGCCAGACCCAGCGATAGAAGAGATCGAGTCGATAGGCGTACCCGTCGACAGTGGTCTTTGCGTAGCCCTTTGCCTTCTCAGGGTTCTTTCCGAGAGCCAGTGCCCACTTGAGCATTTGCGTTCGATGCTCGGCGTAGTCAACGAGTTCTCGTTCGCTAAGAAGGTCTCGTGACGGCTCTGGCACTGTGTTGATGCCCTTGACTTCGTCGTTGATGGCCGATGCCCCGCTATCGGTTGAGTTGAGTTCGTTGTTAGTCATGGTTTCTCTCTCAGCCATGATAGGTTCGTGGAACCGCGGGACGGAACGGCGACGGATCTGAACAGCCGATGTTTCAGCCTGATACCGTGCCTTTGCATTCACGGTCGCTATAGCTGAAAAGTCAGTGACGGCGTGGGCCAGAAAGGTCCGGGTGCGAGAATCGAACCCGCGTCCCAGCCTCCACAAGGCTGGAGGATAACCACTACCCCAACCCGGACACGCGTTGGGCATCTCAATGTAGCCGGAGTGCGATTGATATAGGTTACGTTCCGAATCGGGTACGACAGAGGGTCACGGAGTCAGAAGACAGGGACCCTACGAGTCGTCTCCTGTTGCGGTCCGGATCGACCACGGAACGGACCACCCCTTCTCTTGTCGACAGACGTTACAGACCTTCGAGAGGCGAACGACCTCGCCGTCGGGACCCGCGACCCGAAGCCGTTGTTGCTGGTCGTTCCAAACGACAACCTTCGACGGCCCATCGAGCGCTAAGTCCGCTGAATCGACGTATCGACACGCTACATCCGGACAGTGCCACTTGCTTCCGCCCGCCAGTTGGCGAATCTCCGTTTGGCTTCGTTCTGACATCGATCACTCGGATAATCTGATCCTCGTGTTCTGCCGACCGTTTCGACTCTCGGTGACAGTTATGGCGAGGACATCTGGCGGGAACTGGTGGCCACACGAGAGGACCGTCGTCGCCGGCCCCGTCGTTGTCGTCGTCGCGACCTGTCCGCACCCACGAGGACAGTCCATACCTTGCTGTTTGATACTACAGTATAAATAATTACGACATTATTGTAGGAATGGCAACTGGAAATCCGCAAAGCAGTAAGCCAGTCAGGACACACGTGCCAGACGAATCAGAATTCGGCAGTCCTGAACCTGAGATATCCGATAGCGGGCGGAAAGACGATCCAGGCACAGAGGATCGCCAGCGCGACCGGTGTCGACGCGAACCACTGCGAGCCGACCTCGACACCCGTTGCTCCAGAGCCGACCCCGAGCGTCGTCTCCAGGAGGTACGTGAAACTGGTGAAGGGGGTACAGAATTTCGCGGATTCGGCCCACAGCGGTAGCTCCCTCAGTCCGACAGGCCGGAATCGGAAGAGGAGCAGGACCAGCACGTTGACCACCTGGTTCCAGAGCAGTATCAGGAGGACGTATGCGCCGAAGGCGGCACCGATCACACGCCGCGACGACGACATCGCCATCGAGAAGCCAGTCGCGAGTGCGACGAACGTGAAGGTGTAGACGATCGTCAACAGTGCGAACACGGCGAATCGAGGCAGATCGAACGTCGGATAGACGGCAATCGAGACGACACCGCTGCCGACTAACGCGAGCGCAACCAGCGTCCCCGCGACGACGAACCGACCGAGGAGTTTCCCGATGACGACCTCGACCCGCGAGTGGGGGAGGGACATGAGCAGCGCGATGGTGCCGGATTCTCGTTCGGCGATGACGGACTTGTAGCCGAGTGCCACGCCGATTAGTGGTGCCAATAGGACGAATATGCCCGTAAGCACGTCTAGATACAGGTCGAAGCCCGAAGAGAGGAACGCTCCAGCAGCGTACGTGAGCGCGCCGAACCCGAGCACGACGGTCGCCCCGATGAGCCAGAGCACAGTGGACTGTCTGGTCTCCCTGAGGTCGTTGCGTGCGATGGCGATCGCACTCACAGGTCAGTCACCTCGAAACGCCGGTAGCCAGCGGTGACTGGCACGACCACCCAGCACACGAGCACGACCAGCGCACTCCACTCGCCGAGATAAAACGGGGCGTCGGATCCGAGATACGCGCCTTGACTAGCACCGGCGAAGAACGCCTGCACGATGCGCTGATAGCACATGCCCGGTTCGAGCCCGTAGACGAACAGCGCCCAGTTCGGCAGGCCATCACTGGCGAGGCCGAGATAATCGAGCGCGATCCGAAACGGGATTCTGAGCTCCGTCCAGAGCACGACGAACACGAAGAACACGCCGAACGTCCCAGCCGTCGCGCGCTGGCCGGAGGACGTCAGCGTCGAGATACTCATCCCGATGCTGACGAAGGCCAGTCCGTACAGCAGGGTCACCAGCACGTATGCTACCATGATTCCCGGTTGAATGCTGCCGAAGGGATAGGCGACGAGCGCGCTCGCGAGGACGATTCCACTCGCGACCACGAGTGCGAGGACCCCACCACGCCCGAGGAACTTCCCAAAAACCGCTTCGAGACGGCTGTGTGGGAGCGAGAGCAACAGCAGTAGCTGGCCCGACTCACGCTCGCTCACGATCGTCTTGTAGCCGAGCAACAGCCCGAGCAGGGGCAACACGAGCGTGACTGCCCCCATCATATACGGAGCAAGATCGGCCGTTTCCGGATTCGTGGTATTCAACGGGAGAAGATATCCCCCTATAACGAACACCAGTGCCACGAGGGCAAGCCCGGCCCGTCGACGGCGTGGCTTCAGGAGCCCGCGGAGCTCTTTGCGGGCGATCGCCTGCCAGACCATCAGGACCGCCCCCGGTGTACTCGACGAACAGATCTTCGAGCGAGGGCTCTTCGACGGTGAAGTCAAACACGTCAGCGCCACCGTCGTTCAGCGCGACCAGGACGTCGATCTTGGCCGCGCTAGAACAGTTGACGGCCAGTCGCTCGTCGTCGATCCACGCCGAGTCGACACCGTCGACGGCCTCTATTTGGTCGAGGTCGACTGTGTCGAGAGCGTCGACAGCGATCAGGAGTTTCGTCCCACTTTTTGCCGCCGATCGCAGGCCCTGGATCGTATCGACAGCGACCACTTCGCCATCGGAGAGGATGCCGACGCGATCACAGATCGCCTCGACCTGTTCGAGGATGTGACTGGAGAAGAAGATCGTCGCCCCGCGCTCGTTTTCCGCTGTCAGAATCTCGCGCATCGCTTTTGCCCCGTTGGGATCGAGTCCCGTAGTCGGCTCGTCGAGCAAGAGGAGATCAGGCTCGCCAACCAGCGCCATCCCGAGGACGAGTCGCTGGGCCATCCCTTTCGAGTAGTCCCCGGCTGCCCGATCGGCGGCGTCGGCGATCCCGACACGATCGAGGACGTCCATAGGGTCGCCGTCGACACGTTTCGATTCCATCGCAAACTGGATGTGCTGGCGGCCGGTCAAAGGGTTGTAAACCTCGTATCCCTCCGGGAGCACGCCCATCCGTTCGCGAACGGCGACGCTCTGATTCTGGCAGTCCATCCCGAACACTTCTACCTGACCATCGGTCGGGCGAGCGAAGTCCAACAGCATGTTGATCATTGTCGACTTGCCGGCCCCGTTGGGTCCCAGAAACCCGAAGATCTCCCCCTCTTCGACGGTGAGGTCGACGCGGTCGACCGCCGTCACTGTCCCGTACCGCTTTGTGAGATTCTGCGCTTCGATCGCAGCCATGACCGAGTGGTTCACCATTCGCCCACATCAACTTTGGGTATCTGACAAGTCAGTAGCGACGTAAGTTGTTGATCGCGGCTGTCAGTCGAAGCGAGCAATACTCGTGTCGGAAGCAGTGACCAACAAATACACAACTGCACCGCGAGCAGTGGCGGTATGCCCACTGTCGACGAACTTCGCAACGAGATCAGGGTCGCTGTCGGTCGCTACGAACGTATCGAATCGACGTCGTTCACCAAAGAATCCCTCGCAGCCATCTGTGAGGCTGTTGGATACGAGATCGACCAGAACAACTTTCCGTCGAAGCCGGAGATGCGTGCGGGAATTCTCTACACGATCGGCGAACTCGACGAGAACGACCCGAACCAAACCGAACGAGCGTTCCGAAAAGGCCAGTTAGAAGCGGTCGCTGCAGCCGTGGCCGAATGACCGGTAGACAGGTATTAGTTGCAAATCATAAACAGATGCGAACGTTGAAATCCCATACTACTGAAGGATGAACTATGGGTAGAGAGCGTTCGCGAAGAGCGGTTCTCTACGGGATGGCCCTGACGAGCTCGTCTTTGGCTGGGTGTAGTTCGGACGACGAAGCAACTGAGACGGATATCGAGGACAGCGACGGCGATGGCGTCGTCGATAGTCAGGACTACGCACCCAGAGATCCTGACGTCCAGTCCAAAGCTGACGTGCAGACAGCCGTTACTACCGCCGAGACGATTACGACGCCACCCGACACTGAAACGCCAACTGAGAGGCCAACGCCGACTGAGGCCCCCACACCAACACCGACTGAAACTCCCACCCCGACGCCGGAGCCGACACCAGAGCCCGGGCCCCAAGATAGCGTAAACACGCTTTCGGTCGAGAGACACCTGACGAATCAGTCGCATATCCGGTCGTATTCGGCGACGGACGTCGCCGTTCGCGTCAGTTCCTATCCCGAGATTCCCCAGCGCCGCGTGAAGGTGTTCGTCGCGTCGTATCAGTATCCTCGCGGTGACGCAGTCGCGTGGGGAGAGAGTTTACCGTTCGACGCACCGACAGGCGATGAGACTGTCGATATTTCGGTGACGATCTCCAACGGGGATATTCCGCGTGGAACACGCCTGCATCACATGGTATTCACGATGCCGGCGGACGAGACTATCGAATCTGTCTCGACGCAGGATCTGTCGTATCTGTACGAATCAGATCCCTATACGGTCGAACCTTCGAGCGACGAGATCCGCCGGTCGCCACCCGAACACGCCCAACCTGACGACAGCGCTGACTCATTCGAACGTCAAAACGTCGAGGGTGCGTACCGACTCGTCTTCGACGGACAGACCCAGGGCCGATCGTGGGGCATCTCGCTGTACATCTGGAAATCCAGCTACAGTGAAGCGATCAACGAACCTCGCGGCCGGAGTTACAGCGAGTACGTCGCCGTCGCACAGAACGGCAACGCCTCGACGATTGCGGAGATTCTGGACACAGCGGCTGAGAACAACGGCTTCACGGAAAAGCGAGAGAAAATCGAACTCGTCATCGACTGGGTGCAAAGCTTCCCGTACGTGACTGACAACGTGAGCCGTGGGTACGACGACTATCCAAAACTGCTACCGGAGACTCTTGTCGATGTCAGTGGAGACTGTGAAGATACATCCATCCTCCTGGCAGCGACCTTGCAGGCCGAGCCTTTTGGCTACGACATGGTTCTCATCCAGCCACCCGAGCACATGGCTGTCGGCATCTACGGGTCCGATCTTCCGGGCTACTACTGGCAGCAAGACGGCCGAAAGTACTTTTACATCGAGACGACCGGTGAAGGATGGGGGATCGGCGACCTCCCCGAAACATACCAAAATGCCGATGCGATCGTCCATCAGGTCTGAGGAGCTTTCGCCGTTTCAGCCACACTCACAAATTATCAGTCCCACCATCATTTATTTCCAAGATAAATACATTCAAACGAACGCAAAGAAATCTATACTGGAGGTTTCGTCCGAGGATATCACCGACGGCAATCTGTTTCGGTCCATGCTGATCCTCGCCGTGCCACTGGTAGTCCAGAACGTCGTCCAGGTCCTCCAGCAGGTGATCGATATCGTCTTCCTGGGCCGGTTAAGTGGTGATGCCGTCGCAGCAGTGGGCCTCGCGACACCGTTACTCGGACTGTTGTTTGCGGGCGTGTTCGTGACGTTCGTCGGAACCCAAATCGTCGTCTCACGACGTGTCGGTGCGACAAACCAAGCAGGAGCTCGGACAGCACAGGCCACCGGGATCGTGATGGCGCTCGCTGTCGGGGTGATCTTCAGTGGCCTGATGGCCCTGATGGCGGGACCGCTGCTTCGGTTGCTTTCGATGGTTCGCTCGGAGAGTGGCCTGGCAGTCACCGAACTGGCGATCCAGTATCTCTCGGTGCTCGCGCTGTGTGGCAACGTCGTCCTCGACCCGCTGTTGATCTTCGGGCTGGGGCCGTTTCCACAACTCGGCATCACGGGCGCTGCACTCGCGACGGCCCTGGGTTCGCTGGCGGGTATGCTCCTGGCCATCGGGTTGATCTCTCGCGGCCGAAACGACAGCATGCTCACTCTGGCGTGCCTGGGTATCGACCGCGAGACGATCAACAAGATACTTTCAGTCGGTGCTCCCGTGGGTGGCCAGCAGGCGGCCCGACAGTTGCTTCGGCTGCCGATCTACCTGCTAGTGTTTCTGGCCGCCGGCGGGGCTGGGCTGGCCGCCTACACGATCGGTGCCAGGGTCGCGTCGATCGCGTTCGTTCCACCACAGGGGCTCCAGCAGGCAGCCCAGAGCGTCGTCGGGCAGAACCTCGGAGCAGAACGACCCGATCGAGCCCGACGGACGGTGTGGCTGGGCGTCACCGTCGCGAGTGGGGCGCTGTTGGTCGTCGGCCTCGGGCAATGGATCGCGGCTGGCCCGCTGGCGATTGGGTTCGCACCCACACTGTCCAGCGAGGGGTTCTCGTTGACAGTCGAATACCTCCAGATCCTGGCGATCGGGTATCCCACGCTGGGAGCGATCTACCTCTTCGAGGCCGGCTTCAACGGCGCCGATCGCTCACGCATCAGCTTCGTCTCGACGCTGTTGCAGTACGGCGCGGTCCGCTTGCCGATCGCCGCGATAGGCGTACTCTTCCTCGGAGGGAGTGTCACTAGCGTCTTCTGGGCGGTCACGATCTCGAACGCCGCGACCGCGCTCTGGCTGGCCTGGTACTACGATGCGGTCGGCGACGGACTGATGGGCCGTGCTGCTGCAGTTGCACAGTGAACGACCCGCCTTCACGTATCCGTCGGCGGCTCTGCGAGAAGAGTGAGGTGAATCTCTGATCTAATCTGACCGACTGGAGTAGCTCGTCTGTTCGCGCCGATCCGGAGTCGAGAGCCAGTCCGTCGGCCGGCCCACTGTGTCGAGAAGCGACCGGCTGCCGATGACGGCGAATCCAGCGACGATCACCACGAACCCGACGACGGTAAGCGTCGAGACTGTCTCGCCCAGCAGTGCCCACCCACCGACCGTCGCCACCGTGGGCACGACGTAGAAGACTAGGTTGGCACTAATCGCGCCCGCGGCGTCGATCAGTCCGAAGTAGGCGACGTATGCGATCGCACCGGCGAAGATGCCGACGTATCCGAGCGCGAGCACGGCTTCGGGCGTCCAGACGATCGCACTCGCTGATTCGCCGGTCCCAAGACTGAGCGCGTGCGTGAGTGCGGCCGCCAGCGGGAGGCCCCAGGCAGTCCGGGCAGTGCTGGACAGACTCGTGTCGGCACGGCGGATGAGGACCGTCCCGAGTGCACCGCTCACGGCCCCGGCGAAGATGAGGAGCTTGCCGACACCGCCCGCGAGGAGAGTCGCCGGATTTGGGTCGACGACGAGCGCGACGCCGACCAGTCCGAGGACCATGCCGAGTGCTCCTCGGCGGGACAGTCGCTCGTCCGCGAGGAGTACGGCGGCGAAGACGGGCGTCAGGATCGGGTTGAGGCCGAAGACGATTGCACCGACGGCGCTGGTCGCGTCCTGCTGGCCGACGAACAGCAGGGCGTTGGCCAATCCAATGGCGAAGGCACCGGTCGCGACGATTCCGAGGAGGTCGCCCCGTGTGCGAGGTACCAGATCGGATCGCGGGATCGTCACAAGAGCGAACACGGCAATCGCGACAGCAGCGATATCGAAGCGCAACGCGACGAACAGGATCGGCGGAAAGTAAGCGAGGCCGGCCTTGGCGGCGACGAAGGTTCCGCCGAACAGCAAACTCGCGAGTGCAAACAGGGCAGCAGTGCGCCGATCTATCATCGGCTACACCTCCAGTGGAGAGAGATCCGGAACATATCCAGATAGAGGGGCCGGAAACCCATAGATGACGCCAGAAAAGGTTTCACGCTGGTGGAATGGCCGTCGTCGTGCGTGAGTTGCGACGCGTGCAAAAGTTGCATAGCGTGCAACGACCGAGGCGCCCGGCCAGAGTAGCGACAATAAGGCTTTCACGCGAGGGCGAGCAACCGGAGGTATGGAGTCAGCACTCGAAGAGATCGAGTTTCTTGCGCTCTCGGAGAACCGCGTCGAGGTGCTGACGTTGTTGTCGGCGGAGCGACACACGCGACCGGAACTCGAAGCCGAAACGGGTGCGTCTCAGGCGACACTTGGACGGATCCTCGGCGACCTACAGGATCGCTCGTGGGTCCGACAGGACGGCAGCGACTACGTTGCGACCGCGACAGGCACACTCGTCGCTCGAGGGTTCAACGACCTGCTCGACATCCTCGAAACCGAACGCGAACTCCGAGGCCTGGTTCGATACCTCCCAACGCACGCCATGGACTTCGACCTTCGGCATCTTGCGGACGCGACGATCACGACGCCGACCCAGACGCGACCGAACGCACCCGTCCAGCGCCTGCTGGATCTCGCCGAAGACGCTGCGGAAGTACGGGCGTTCTCACACGCGTTCAACGAGCAGAATCTGACGGTTGTCGAGCGCCGCGCGAGCGCCGGCGACCTCTCCTTTTCGGGCGTCCTCTCACGGAGTGCGGTCGAGGCCCTCGCGAGCGACGACGATCTGTGTACGCGGCTACAATCACTACTCCAGGCGCCCGACGCGTCGGTTCGGGTCCGTGAGGAGGGGATCCCGCTGGCAGTGACCATCGCCGACGAAACCGTACACTTGCTGTTGCGCGACGAGACGGGGGTCCTCCGGGCATCGATCGACACCGACTCAGAGGCGGTCCGATCGTGGGCGATCGACACGTTCGATCACTACTGGCGAACGGCGACCGAACTCACCGTCGCGGATCTGAACGGGCTAGAGGAGTCGAGTTAGCAAGAGCCAGAGGACGACCAGTGTCCCGACCTGCACAGCGGCGAGGACGGCCCACGTTCGGCGCACTGTTCGAAGTCGTTGCCGGGCCATTCCTCGGTCGTACCGCGGCAAGACGACGAACGTGAAGAAGCCGACGAGCCAACCGTAGAGCACGAGACTGACCGTCAGCAGTGCGATGACCCCACGTACGCCGAACGCGCCCGGCCCGATACCCAGGAGCCACCACGCGATGTCCAGCAGCGCCAAAAAGAGGACACCGGACGCTGCTCCGGCGAGATAGTGAACTGTGTTGGCTCGACGCTCGGTGACGTTCCGGGGGTCGACACCGGTGAGAACGCTCGCCGCCACCTGGGGTACCGTCTTCCCTCCGTCGAGTCTGTTCATCACGACGTCCATCGCGAGTGTCGCGATCAACCCCACTATCGCCCCCTGGAAAGCGATCGACACGATCGAAACCATGTTCGATGATTGGGAACTGACAGGGAAATACCCGTCCGTCCAGGACTGCTCACCACGAAGACGATTTACTAACCCATTGGATTTCAGTTGTTAATTTTCCCCACTCTAGGTCCAGTGAGTAATAGCTGGTTTAATAAATAACCGTGGCTTAGAGCCGGTAATGACAGGCGGCGAGATGTCGGAGGACGACCGCGAACTCGAGAGTGTCTCCTACGGCGTCCCCGAGATGGACTGTGCTTCGTGTGCGGGCAAGGTCGAGACCAGCGTCGAAAAGCTGGACGGCATCGAGGCCGTCGACCCACAGGTCACGAGCGGGCAGCTGTCGGTGACCTACCACACGGATTCGACATCGGCCGAGGACATCGCCGAGCGAGTGGAAAAGGCCGGATACAGCATCGCTTCCGACGAGCAGACGGCGACGTTCTCGGTCCCCGAGATGGACTGCGCGTCTTGTGCAGGAAAGGTCGAGAACGGACTCGAAGGCGTCGACGGAATCGTCGACTTTGAGACGCGGCCGACAGCGGGGACCGTGGTCGTGACGTACGACGACGCTGTCGTGACTCCAGAGGCTATCGTCGGCGCCATCGAGGGCGCGGGGTACGAGGTGACGGGCGGGGACCACGACGACAATCAAGAAACCGAACGCGAGAGCATCTGGACGAGTTCGCGGGCGATCAAGACCTGGATCAGTGGCGCCTTCGTCGCGGTCGGTCTCGCCTTCGAGTTCTTCATTGCCAGTCAGAACGCGCTGGTAGGGGAACTCGCGGGCAGTGAGTTTTACCTCGCTGACATCGCCTTCTTGCTCGCGGTCGCGATCGGCGGCCAGGCCATCCTCCGGAACGGCTACTACTCAGCACGGAATCTGAATCTCGACATCGACTTTCTGATGTCGATCGCGATCCTCGGTGCACTTCTGGCGTCGGTCGGCTTCGGCGAGCCACTCTACCTCGAAGCCGCGACGCTTGCGTTCCTGTTCAGCGTCGCCGAACTGCTCGAAACCTACTCGATGGACCGCGCCAGGGAGTCGCTGCGAGAGCTGATGGATCTCTCGCCGGACGAGGCGACAGTCAAGCGCGATGGTGAGACCGAGACGATCCGCGTCGAGCAAGTCGAAGTCGGCGATATCGTGGTAGTCAAACCCGGCGAGAAGATTCCGATGGACGGTGTGGTCCGTGAGGGGTCCAGCGCCGTCAATCAGGCACCGATCACTGGCGAGAGCGTCCCAGTCGACAAGACCGTGGGCGAAGAGGTATTCGCCGGGACGATCAACGAGGGAGGGTATCTCGAAGTCGAAGTCACCTCCGCAGCAGGCGAAGACACGCTCTCACGGATCGTCGAACTGGTCGAGGATGCCCAGTCGAACAAGACCGAACGCGAGCAGTTCGTCGAACGGTTCTCGGCGTACTACACGCCTGTCGTCGTCGCGTTCGCCATCCTCGTCACGCTCGCGAGCCCGTTCGTCCTCGGGCGGACGTGGTCGACCGCGGTCGTCTACGGACTCACGCTGCTCGTGCTCGCGTGTCCCTGTGCGTTCGTCATCTCGACGCCGGTCTCGGTAGTCTCTGGGATCACCAGTGCCGCGAAAAATGGCGTCCTCATCAAGGGCGGGAATCATCTCGAAGCGATGGGTGCTGTCGACGCTGTCGCCTTCGACAAGACTGGCACGCTTACGAAAGGTGAACTGACTGTGACGGACGTCGTTCCGCTGCACGGTAACACCGAAGAAGATGTCCTTCGATGCGCTCGCGGGCTGGAAGCGCGCAGTGAGCATCCGATCGGCGAGGCCATCGTCGCTGAAGCAGGCGCGGCAGGTGTCTCTAAACAGGAAGTCGAAGACTTCGAGAGTATCACCGGCAAGGGCGTCCGTGCCGACCTCGGCGGGACTCCCCACTTCGCGGGCAAGCCTGGTTTGTTCGAGGAGCTAGGTTTCGATCTCACCCACGTCCACGCGACGACCGACGGCGGTGTCGCTACGACTACTGCCCGGCAAATCTGCGATCGGAATAACTGTCTCGATCTGTTGGACGACACGGTCCCAAAACTCCAGTCGGAGGGCAAGACTGTGGTCCTCGTGGGGACCGAAGACGAACTCGAAGGTGTGATCGCTGTCGCCGACGAGGTTCGGCCGGAAGCCGAGCAAACAGTTGCCCGCCTTCGAGACCTCGGCGTTGAGAAGACAGTCATGCTGACCGGCGACAACGAGCGAACCGCCCGCGCCATCGCCGAGCAAGTCGGCGTCGACGACTTCCGGGCGGAACTATTGCCCGAACAGAAAGTCGAGGCTGTCGACGAGCTCGCGGCCGAATATGAGGATGGCGTGGCGATGGTCGGCGACGGCATCAACGACGCCCCCGCGCTGGCGACCGCCACAGTAGGCGTCGCGATGGGTGCGGCAGGGACCGACACCGCCCTCGAAACAGCCGACATCGCGCTGCTGAGTGACGACCTCTCGAAGCTCCCCTATCTGTACGAACTCGCAGGTGACGCCAACGGCGTCATCAGGCAGAACATCTGGTCGAGTCTCGCGGTCAAGGCCGGTCTGGCAGTCGCTGTCCCGTTCGGCTACGTCCCGATCTGGCTGGCCGTCCTCGCTGGCGACGCCGGCATGACCACAGCAGTCACCGGGAACGCGATGCGGCTCTCGCAGATTGAGCCCGACGAGTGAGGAGCCTCCCAGGCTGTATCAGTCCGAATGAGCGTTCTCGAACCGACTCGGCGAGAGCAACAGTTCTTCGACGCCAGGCATGTGTTTGACGTTGTAGACGACTTGCGTGTCGTCTGTGACGGGCGCAGCGAGACACGAGAGTCTGATCCCTTTCTCGATCATCTCCTCAGGGAGAATGTGACCGACTGGCGGCGGCATCTCGCCGTCGACGATCGCGACTGCACAGTTGGTACACGCCCCGCCACGGCAGGCAAAGGGCCACGCGAACCCCCTGTTCTCGGCCGCCTCCAGCAGCGTCTCGTTGTTCTTGACAACGAACTTCCCGTAGTCCGCGTGGTCGAGATCGGCTCGGGCGGCCTTCGCGAAAAGATCGTCCTCGTCGATCGACCACTCGTGGTCGTCAAGCACCTCGTAGTTGAGATACTCGACGGTGACAGTCTCCTCGCGACGCTCGTCGGTTGTACCCGTCGACTGCGCCGTGGTCGAATCCCGCGATCGTTTCGGCGACCGCGACGGTGTCGAGCGGGACTGACTCGGAGGCGCGGATGTCGGTTCCGGAGCGTCGGCCTCACCGTCTCGGATCTTCTCGTAGGCGTTCTTGACCGCCTGGAACTCCTCGCGAGAGCCACCGTGGTCTGGGTGTGCCTCTTTGACTCGCTCCCGGTAGGCGTCGACGAGGTCCTGCTCGTCAGCGTCGGGATCGATACCGAGGACATCGTAAGGCGAGGCCACAATCTGTCTATGGGGGCGACGAATAAATCCCCTCGCCAGCGTGCAAGAACTGCTGGCAGTCGCGCTCGTTACGTCTCGTCAGCAGACTCGTCGAGGTCGCTTCCACACAGTACGCATTCGTCTTCGTCCTCGACTTCGAAACCACAATTGGGACACTGGATTCGGGCGACGCTCATGCCTCTCTCTTCAAAGTACTCCATAAAAGACCCATCCGATCGTTTCGGACTGTTCGGGTTATTTCACTTCGAGAAAATGCCGACTTCCACCGCTTGAAGGCGCCTAAACCGATCTTTTCGAGGTTTCTGATATCGACGTGAAATCGGCGTCGTTCGAGTTTCGGAGTCCCCTTCATAGTGATTACTGTAGCGATTTACCGCTACGACCGCACGCCTTCGTGCGGTCGATGCGGAACAGACCTACAGTAATCACTATCAGTCCTCGTCTTCAGAATCTTCGCTGTCGCTCAGAGTCTGAAACACCGATAGACTCACTTCGTTCGTCTATCGAGCAGACGAGAGTTCCTCGGACTCGCTACTGCTCGTCCTCGTCACTCTCGTCTACGTCTTCGAAGTCG